>PDYJ01003176.1_pt1 | contig 11104 bp, 10 predicted proteins | sample 1430841 | NCBI WGS metagenome assembly PDYJ01 (sample SAMN07237672, study PRJNA390542) | Gut metagenome, whole genome shotgun sequencing project. | isolation source: fecal pellets | host: Mus musculus | place: USA: New York, NY | collected 2016-10 | reverse complement strand
CGGGCGAAAGCCAGTTCTATCTCTCCTGCGAGGATGACCTTATGCGTCTGTTCGGCGGTGAAAGAATGCAGATGATGATGAGCAGATTAACACAGGACGAGGATATGCCTATTGAATCAAAAATGATTTCAAAAAACTGTTGAATCATCACAGAAAAAGGTTGAGGGCAGAAACTTCGGTATCCGTAAGAACACACTTCAGTATGACGATGTTATGAATAAGCAGAGAGAGCTTATTTACAAACAGAGAAACCAGGTGCTTGACGGCATGGACCTTAATGACACCATACTCAAAATGCTTGATACAAACATTGATGAAAATGTAAGAAATTATCTTGCAGGCGATAAAAAGGATGACTGGAATATCAACGGACTCAGAGAAAAATATCTCGGCTGGTTAACATCTGCCGATGACTTTGAGGATATTAACACCGTAGAAGTTGATGATGTTATTGAAACCTTAACAAACAGAGGTCATCAGCATCTTGCAGAAAAGAGAGAAATGCTCGGCGACGATATGTATAATGATTTCCAGCGTATGGTACTTTTAAGAAATGTTGACACACTCTGGATGGACCATATTGATGCGATGGACGATTTAAAGCAAGGCATTCACCTTCGCTCATATGCTCAGCAGGATCCTGTTGTTGCATTCCGTATGGAATCATATGATATGTTTGACGAAATGACCGCAACAATCCGTGAGAATACCGTACGTATGCTGTTAACGCTCATTCCAAGAAGACGTGAGGATGTTGAAAGAAAGGCTGTTGCTAAGGTAACAGCAACATCTTCAGGCGGCGATGATACAGTAAAATCATCTCCTGTAAGAAAGGGTAACAAAATCGGACCAAATGACCCTTGTCCCTGCGGCTCAGGCAAAAAGTATAAAAAGTGCTGCGGTGCACCGGGAAAAGAAAAATAAACATAATCATAACCACCAGTTGAACTGGTGGTTTGCACAGGCCCTATAAGGGCCGCCTGCTGGCTCGCCGACTAAAAGTCGGCACTGAAGTTTGACATCGCATTACTATTTCAAGCAGCCGCTCTCGTGCGGCTGTTTATTTTTTGCTTACTTATTCTTGTTACCCGTGAACGGGTCTACATACTCTTTGAGTGATATTTGGTCATTTGCATAATCTTCTTCAAGTTGATTCTGTATGTACTTTTCTATCACTTTCTTATTTCGACCGACTGTATCCACATAATATCCTCTGCACCAGAAATGCCGATTTCCATACTTGTACTTCAGATTTGCGTGTCGGTCGAAAATCATCAGCGTACTTTTCCCCTTGAGGTATCCCATAAATTGTGCTATACTGAGATACGGTGGTATTGATACCAAAAGGTGTATATAGTCTTTACACGCTTCTGCTTCTATTATTTCTACACCTTTTTGTTCGCACAATTTACGGATTATTTCTCCTATATCCTTCTTTATCTTTCCGTATATCTCTTTTCTGCGATACTTTCGGTGCGAACACTATATGATACTGACATCTGTATGTTGAATGTGAAAGTGTTTTTATCTCATTATTTCCGTTCTTTTTTATCATGTTTTTTAACCTCCTGTATTTTAGTAACGCGGCTGCCAAACCGTTTCCATTATACTCGGAGGTTATTTTTTCGCCAACACTCCCGCCTTGCTTCAAGCTCGGCGTTCTTATTTTTACTAAAGCTTTCTATTTCCCCCGGTCGAACCGGGGGTTTTGCTTTTACTAAAGAGACAATGAAACACGGCGGATATGATTCATCATCCGCCGTATTTTTATTGCGATATTGAAAAATCGTATACAATAATATATAATATGTTTTATTACATTTGAGGCTGTATATTATATGGAATTTTACGAGTTTTTTGAAATTGATATATAAATATGTACCCGACAGTTATCCTGCTGTAAAAAACGCAATGCAGATAATGCTGCCTGTACTATTTGCAATCTTTACAGGTCTTTCCTGTTTTTTTGGTCATTTTGTACATAAAATCTGGAATGCATTTTTCTTTTTCGGCTTAGGCTTTATAAGTCCGCTTTTCATTTTCTTTGCAATCTTTGAGCCGCAGAACACTGCCTTCTGGATACTTGTTTTTATTTGTGCTGCAATCGGTATCGTGTGTGCTTATTACTCAAAACAGCTCTTAAAAACACAGATTTTCATTACCACATTTTTGATGGTGTTCATTGCTGTACCTGATTATTTCAGCTTTCTGGGCAATACAGCATCTGTCTTCATTGGTTTAGCCCTCGCATTGGCTGCTTCACTCCTCAGTATTAAATATAAATATATAACCATAATATTTACAACTGCATTTTCAGGAGCACTTATGCTTTGGAATATTATTGAAAACACGTTTGAGTTAAATCATACGCTCACCGTTATTTTCGCTTTGCTTACAGGCATTGCCGGCTTAGCTGTTCAGTGCTATGTTGAACGCAATGAGCTGAAAAAAACATATGATGAAATAAAAGAAAAATCTAAAAAAGCCCGAAAAAAAATCAAGTGAAACTAATATTGAAAATTCATATAAATAAACCAAGAACGCTGTGTCTGTGCAAGACCGGCGTTCTTGGTTTTTAATGATCCTTATTCTTAAAAATCAAACCTTTAAGCATTTCTTTTGTCATAAGGTTATATGCAAATTTCAGTGTTGACAAAAGACATTTAAACAAATCCGGATACCAATCACATCTCGGTGCTGGATTATAACCTTTGTTTTTAAGAATATTACAATAAAATTCTGCATCCTCCGCAAACTTTTTATAATCCTCTTTAGTATTTCCGTTCCATACAGCATCCGCAACAGCAAACCGCCTTGGAAAACACATAGATGACATCTGCTCAAAGCGCGTAATATATTCTGTCCATATGAATATTCTAACAACCATTTTTTCACTCATACATAGCCTGACATATTCATAGTTCGGCGAGTAATCTCCCCAAAACACCGAGTTGCCGTCTGCATTCTGTTTCCATGTGCAGAACATAAAGCCGTTCTTTTCGCTGTAGGTTGCCGCCAACACCGTATCTCCGAAGGCGGCAAGTTGTCTGTAATCGGAGACATCGGCAGCTTTCATCTGCGGTGCGTGTTCGTAGAGTCCGACATATTCCCGCACCGCAGAGATCTCATCCTGAATATCTGCAATTTTACTGCTGTATTCATCCGAGAGGTTTTGGTCGGCGTTGCTTAGAAATTGACCGTTGTATTTTATCCGGCAGAGGGGGATGCCATCCGAGGACACTTCCATCCATCCGCTGCCGTCCATCTTGGTGTCATACCGAGCCTTGAGCCGTTTGGCTAATTCTTTCTGTAGCATATCTGATTTCTCCTTTTTAGGGTAATAAAAAAGGCAGATAGATTTTTGCTTTCTATCTGCCTGTGTATCTGATATTTACTTTTCGGGAGTTCAAGTCTATCCACAAAGGGAAAACGGCGATTTTACATCTGCGTTTTGGTACAGAGAAAAATCGCCGTTTGGGTAGCAAAAAAGCCCAATATAATCGGGCTTTTCGCAGGAGACATCTTTTTTGTCTCCACATTATGGTGGAGATGAAGATGATAAATCCGAAACGGTATTAAGTTCTGATAATGTCAGGCTTTTAGCATTATCTTTGAAATTGAAATAAAAATCTATTCTGTCATCATAAAGCACAACGGAATTAACAAATGTGTCTATAAGCATTTTTCGTTTTTAAGTTTGTTCACATCAAAATTTTTGAATCCGTCAAACCACGAATATAAAAACTCTTTTGTCAATAACGGATGTGATATGTTTTCTTTTGCAATTTCCGTTTCTAAATTTTCTTTTGTGCTTTCAAGTTCATCAAGTCGCTTTTTTGTTGATTTAGTTATAATACCTTGCTCAATAGCATTAAGCATATTTTCAATGGCTGTGTCGGTCTGCGCAAGTTGCTTTTTAAGAGATTTCAACATTGGGCTTTCTTTGCCTTGAATAGACAAAATCTTGTTTACTAACATTTCAATGAGCGAATCATCATCTATGAATTTCATAACTTGATAAATAACAATATCTTCTATCCAATCTTTTTTAACTGCCTTTTTATCACATGTTTTATTACGCTTGGTGTTGACACATTTATAATAACTGTATCTTCTGCCACAGGCATTTCCGCTTTCGCCAACCATAAACGATTTGCATTTGCCGCAGTATAATTTAGTTGTCAACAAGTAGTCATCAACGGCCTTATGCCTTGACGGCGCACGCTTGTTAACGGCTATCATTTCCTGCACCTTATCAAAAACATCATTTGGAGCAATGGCAGGAATTCCGTTTTCAATTACAACATCCTTATAAATATAATTGCCAATATAACGACGGTTGGTCAATATTTTAGAAATATTATTTATTGTAAATTCTCGACCGTTAGCATTTTTCAAACCCTTGTTGTTCAGTTCATCTCGGATTTCTTTCTGCGTTTTACCGGAAAGATAATCATTAAAAATATTCAAAACAACAGGAGCAAGAGTCGGATTGATTTGAAAATGTTGCTCATCATCAATTACATAACCAAAAGCGACAGAGCCGCCGTTATATTTGCACTTCAAAGCATTTTCGGTTAAGCCACGGTTGATTTTTTCTGCAAGCTCGGCATAGCCTTCAAGCATAGACTCAAGCAAAATACCTTCTGCACCGCTTGAAATCGCTTCGGTTGCAGAAATAACCTTAACGCCGTTCTTTTTCAAAATGTTTTTATAATGTGCCGAGTCATAACGGTTACGGGCAAAGCGGTCAAGCTTCCAAACGATTATAACATCAAACAGACCTTTGGAACTATCCTTAATCATCTGCTGAAACGACGGACGATTGTCCGTTTTTGCTGATAATGCTCTGTCAATATATGTATCAATTATACGAATATCATTCTTCTCGGCAAGAGAGCCTGTGCTGAAAACGGAAAATTCATGGGAACCTACCCCGCCTATGGCTACCGGCGCGACCCGCTGGATAAGCATCATCTGGTGATTGACGAGGAAACCGCGCCGGTTGTGCGCCGTATCTTTGAAATGCGGGCATCAGGCATGGGATTTCACGCCATCGCGGTGGCGCTCAATGAAGAAGGGATTCAGCCGCCCGGTGTGCTGTACTACCAGCGCAAGGGCCAGAGCGACCCCCGCAGGGTCAACCACAAGTGGGCCGACCAGACGGTTAAAAACATGGTCCGCAACGAGGTCTACATCGGGAATATGGTACAGGGCAAAAGCGGCACACTCTCCTATAAATCCCGCAAGCTCGTCAATAAATCGGAGGACGAGTGGATTCGGGTGGAGGGGACCCACGAGGCTATTATTTCGCGGGAATTGTGGGACACCGTAGCCAGTATCGGCAAAAAGAAGGTGCGGAAAAGCACTCCGTCCGATGGCTGCAAGAGCATCTTCACCGGCCTTGTGTACTGTGCCGACTGCGGTTTCAAAATGCGGAACCATATCGAAAAGTTCACCTATAAGGATGGCAGGCCGGGACGGTACAGTTCTTTCATCTGCGGCAACTACTCCCGCAGCGGAAGGGGCGCGTGTACCATCCACACCATCTATGAAACGGTGCTGACCCAGCTGGTATTGGAGGACATCCGGGAAAAGGCCCGCTTTGCGGAATATGACCCGGACCGGCTGATGGGCGAGATTCTCCGGCTGAAGGAGAAAGAATCCCACACCCGGCTTTTCTCCTATGAGCAGGAATTAAAATCCTTCTTAGCCCGTATTTCCGATTTGGAGCGTCTGATGCAGAATCTCTACGAGGATAAATGCACCGGCTCCATCCCGCAGACGGTATTTCAGACCCTGATGCAGAAATATGAAGCGGAACGGGCAGAAAAGGCGGAGGCAGTCCCGGAACTGGAAAGGAAAGTCCGGGCGCACCTGGAAAACCAGGTGGATACCGACCGCTGGCTGGAAATTATTCGGCGCTATACGGAAATCTCGGAACTGGACGAAACCATTCTCTTTGAACTGGTAGACCGGATCGAGGTTGGCGATACCCAGAAGGTCAACGGGCAGCGGATTTGTGAGGTCAAGGTGTACTACCGCTATGTCGGGAATGTGGACGGGGCGCTGGCACAGGAAAGGGGGCGGGATTATGGCGAAGCAATATAAAGTCGGTATCTATTGCCGCCTGAGTGTGGATGACGCCTCCAATTCCGCAAAAGCGAAGGGCTATATTCCCAGCGATGAATCGGTGAGCATTGAGAACCAATATGAAATCCTCTCCAAATTCGTCATGCTCAACGGCTGGATCGAGGTCAAGACCTATCAGGACGATGGGTACAGCGGGGGCAACTTCCAGCGGCCCGGATTTTTGGAAATGCTGGAGGACGCAAGGCATGGCCTGATTAACCTGATTCTGGTAAAGGACCTTTCCCGTTTAGGCAGGGATTTTGTGGAGGTGGGCCGTTATACGGACGTCATTTTCCCTTCCCTCGGATGCCGGTTCGTGTCGGTTCTGGACTGCCTGGACAGCGAGGGGGACAACACCGATATGCTGCACTTCCGCAGTCTGATGAATGACTACCATCTCAAGGACCTGTCCAGCAAGGTCAAGTCGGTGCTTCATGCAAAGAAGAAAAGTGGCCAGTATCTTGCTGCCTACGCTCCCTACGGATACCGCAAGAGCGAGGAGGACAGACACAAGCTGGTCATTGACGGGGAATCCGCCGCTGTTGTGCGGCAGATATTCCAGATGCGTCAGTCCGGCATGGCCTATGGGAAAATCGCTGCCGCCCTGAATGAGAAAGGGATTCTCCCTCCCCGCTGGTACTGGGCGGTCCATTACGGAAATGGCAGCTGCAAGTATTCCCGGCTGTGGGCTTACGCAACCGTCCGAAGCCTTCTGAACGATGATATTTATGTCGGTACGCTCACACAGAACTGCACCGGTTCCCGTTCCTATAAAGACAAGACCATGATAAGGAAACCGGAATCGGAATGGATTTCCCATGAGGGTGCGCACGAGGCAATTATCGGGCCGGAGCTGTGGGAGGCTGTCCAGAAAATCAATCAGGCGGCGAAACAGATTTCCGCTAACAATACGCCGCCCCAAGCATCTCTGTTTACCGGAAAGCTGGTTTGTGCGGACTGCGGGCATCCTCTGGTTGCCGCCCGCGAAACACAGCGCCGGAAAAACGGAACTGTCAAGCACTATACTTCTTATTTTTGCTCCCGGTTTGCCACTACCGGACACAGCATCTGCTCCTGGCACCGGATTTTTGAGATCAGCTTGAAAAACTTGGTGCTGAGTGAAATCCGGGCGCATGGCAAAGCGGTTGCAGCCGATGAAGCCGCTGTACTGGATAAGCTGAAACAGCACATCCAATCCGCAAGCGCCGCGCAACAAGAGGACTGCCGACAGGAAATCAGCCGTTTGCGGCGGCGTTTGGAGGAGCTGGAACAGATCACCGCAAAACTTTATGAAGATAAGGTAAGCGGGGCAATCAGCGGTGATTCCTTCTCGGTTCTGATTCAAAAGAACGAGCAGGAACGCATCCAGAAATCGGAACGCCTGGACAGTCTGTTAGCCGGGGAACGAAAAGCCCAGCAGGACATCGCCAATATCCACCAGTGGGCCGGAACCATCCGGCAGTATCTGGACTTGCAGGAACTGAACCGGGAAATCATTGAGGAACTGATTGACCGCATTGAAGTTGGAGAACGAACCGTCATAGACGGTCAAAGACACCAGGACATTAAAATTTACTACCGCTTTGTTGGGCTGGTGTGATCGGGCAAAAAAAGCGCCTGACCGCATCAGCAGCCAGACGGAAACATTCTGTAACAGCAGCGATATTTGATTGTTGCACACTGATTTGTCGAATTGGAGAGAAATTAGCAGTTTACCCCTCCCAAATGCCTCGTGTTCTTCCATAATAACACCTCATATAAAATAGTAAATTATCATTTTAGAGACTTATAATCTAAAAGTCAATACACTATTAGCAATGGTACATAAAATAGTTCTATTCAAAATAACATATATATTATACCATGTATACTACTCTTTATTATATTATATGACATATTCATTTTCAATATTAAAAGTAGCTTTGTTACATTTTTTAATTTATACAGTACTGATTAATGCTTAAGAGCACACCTAATTATAAATCTAAATTCAGTTCATCGTATAACGAATTTAACAACTAATACGGATACGGCATTAAATCTTCAAGATTAACAACCGTTTTTTCATTGTCCAAAACAACCTTAATATCTTTTGAATTTTCAAGTTGTCACATAAATTCACGACAGGCACCGCAAGGAGGAATTACCTTGCGACTTTAGTAACCGCAATAATCATCTCAACATCATACTCGCCATTAGTAATCATTGTTGACAAGGCATTTCGCTCGGCGCACATACCAAGCGAACAATCCGTATCTATACAAACACCTGTGTAAATATTTCCTTGTTTTGTTAAAATAGCAGCACCTACACCACCTGAACTCATTTGCTCATTTATAACTTTTGGTATTGCTACTGATTTTGCCATATCATATAGATTTTCAATCTACTCATCTTGTATAAGCTTACTATTGAATTTGTGTTTCATCATTTTAGTGTTCTCCTACTATTCAACTTTAAAATACAATACACTTGCTTATGTCCCATCACCAAACGGTTCATCTGCCAAATCAAGCTCTTTTTCATTTGTTATGCCAAGCAGGTTTTTGAGGACTGTACTGTTAGGAATCAAGTACAAATCGTTCATAAACTTACCTATGATATTTTCTTATGTTTTGCGATAAGAGTAGCTTTCATATCTGCACCTGTAATTTCGCCTTTTGCCCATTTTGCAGAAAGATCCTTTGCAAAGGCTGATACAGGCACGCCTTCAATGCTATTCAACGCATCTGCAACTTTGATTGCAGCCGTTCTTTTTGTTTCAATTGGGGACATTGTATCACTCCTTTACATATTTATTTTATCATATAGTATGGATAATTACAATAAATTTATTTTGATACCTAAATTTAGCAAAAAACAGTTTATAGCAAAAACCACAGCATACAAAAATCAGAATGCTGTGGTTTCAAACATGTTAAAAATCAAAGGCGAAAATCATTATCCGCTATAAATATTATTGCAGACTTAAAAATCCACCAATAAAAGCGTCAGGGAAAACGAATTGTTTTTCGCCTTTTTTGAATTTAACATGAATATACTTTTTAGCTTTATCCATTTTAGAAATTGTGCCTTCACCGAAAAGTTTATGTTTTACGGTCGTGCCCACGCCGACATCGGCAAGAATATGTTCCCAATCAATTTGCGGTTTTTCCTGCTTTTCGGGACTAACCGTTTTTTCGGCTGAAGTAGTATCAATTTTAGAACTTGCACTTGATTCGGATGCCGTTTTGGTTTCTGTGGCAGAAATTATCGCATCGCTCAAATCTGTAACGGTTGCTTGTTGTTGAGAATAAAGTGCCTCATACTCTTCTCGACGAAGAACAGTATCCCAGCCGCCGATTGACTCGCCTTCGTGCTTATCAATTCCTGTATAGTTAAGGCTTGAATTTTCATATTTTCTAAATCCGAAAATGCCTTGATTCATCTTTTCGGGATCGAATAAGCCAATAGAGCAAAGAATATCAAAGTCTTTAACAGAAAGTCCTGTTACTTTTTTGAAAAGCTCCGGCTCAATCTGGGTGATAACATCTTTGATTGTTTGTTCACGATAATCGGTCAAATACATAAACGCAGGAATACGAGCAGCGAGCTTTAGCAAATTTTCCTGAACCTGCTTGCGCAAAGATTTTGCTTTCTTTTCGTCCTCGGAAATTTCTTTTTTCTCTTGCTTTGTAAGGTTGTCGCCTTTTTCTTTTTTGAGCTTTTTAACCTTTTCTGAACGGTTGATAATCGTCTGTATTTCGGAATTAAGCGAACGGAATCCCTCAATATTCATAAGTGCGTCCAAAGCGTCTTGATTGCTTTGGAGCTTTTTAAGAGTATCGTTATCAACATGAACAAGCAGAGCTGTCTGCCAACGCTTCGCAAGTAAAGTAGCCGAAGTGCCTGCGTATGTAATATCAAGTATATCCTGTGCATCGATTTTGTTCATTGATGAACCATCAAAAGCAAGAATAGGTAAGAAGTTTATAAACTCTGACACCTTTTGTTCAGGGCTTGTGTCATCGACCTTCAATCTACAGGAATAATCCGAAATTTGTCGCAATGCTCGCTCTAATGCAAAGTCGAATACATAACATTCTTTTTTGATAATCTCTCGATTGCCGTGTTCATCTTTAATTTCCCAAGGAGATTGCACACGAAATGCTGTTTGGAAGTATGTTTCGGGCGATTTCAAATTACGAAGCATAAATACGCCTGCCCACGGTCTGACCGTAACGCCTGTTGTGAGTTTTCCACAAGAAAGAGTTATTGTTTTCGTTTTAAGCGGATCGCCCATAGCATTGAGTACAGGTGCCAAAGCATCTAAACCAATGCCCGCCTTTGTTCCGGCGCATACAATAATTTTGTAATCGCTAAAGAAATTGTTTTGCTTTTGCTTGAGTAAATTATACATTGCATAACAACTTGCAATATTAGGCAAAAACCAAAGAGTATGTGATAAAACATTCAAAAGTGTTGTGTCTGAAAAGGGCATAGGCGGTCGTTCTGCGCCAAGCTTTAAGCCATCAACAGGCATATAGTTGCCTTGAATCATTTTCAACCAATTTTGCACATAATCCTCATAGACAAATCGTGCTGTTTCCGGCTTGTCCTTTTCTTCACATTCTGCACGGAAAAATTCGTTTATATCAAATTCATCATAGCCCTCGTTTGTTGCAACATTGGTAATGGAATCCGGCACTTTATATGTCATCATAATCATCTTTGGCAGTGCTGCATAAGGATTGTCCTTGTCATCGCCCGACCAATTTTCTTTTGCCGATTGTTCGTCTGAATATGTCCAATTGAAAATTTGGTCTTCTAAAAATTCGCCGGAATTTAACGCTCTGAACGGTGTGCCTGACAGATAAAGATAGTGATTTGAAGTGATTGGCAAAAATGACTCGTTAATTGCGTTACCTGCCTCTTCTTTTTGATATTTTTCAATGTCGAAATCGTCATTTTCTTCGTCGAATTTTTCAAAAAG
>PDYJ01001662.1_pt1 | contig 11112 bp, 15 predicted proteins | sample 1430841 | NCBI WGS metagenome assembly PDYJ01 (sample SAMN07237672, study PRJNA390542) | Gut metagenome, whole genome shotgun sequencing project. | isolation source: fecal pellets | host: Mus musculus | place: USA: New York, NY | collected 2016-10 | reverse complement strand
AAATATTCAAGCACTTTCTTCCAGTTGCCGTAAATAGACCTGTGACATTCGTCTATAACGATGAGGTCGAAATAATCCTGCGGCAAAGCCGGATTCGGAGGGAGGATTATATCTTCGGTAGTGCCGGATTCCTCGTCATCGTCATTATCGGTCGTAATCGCTCACCTTTCAGAAAAGCGAAGAGTCGCTGAATGGTAGAAATTACAACATTGGCATCCTTTGGTATGACTGCAGATTTAAGGCGGGACACACCAAATATAGTATTAAACGGGTCTCCTGTCTCTGTCAGTCTGTAAGTGCCAAATTCGCCCTCAGCCTGCTTTCCAAGGTTATTACGGTCAACCAGGAAAAGGACTCGCCGCATTTTTGCATAATTCAAAAGCGATAGGCCGCTGTTACAGCAGTATATGTCTTGCCTGCACCGGTTGCCAATACCATTAAAGCGCGATTCTGACCGGTGCGGAACGATTTTTCAAGTTCGGTGATTGCTTCAAACTGACAGTCACGGAGTCCGCGTTTCTTCACCACCGGAGACCTGCAAACTGATCTTCTATTCCAAGCATCTTGACAATCTCTTTCGGAGAATGGATGCGGTTTATCTCATCGTAGGCCGAGTCTTCCTTTCTTGATTCTTGAAAAGGACAGATTCGCCATTGGATAGATAAACGAGAGCAAGGGATTGGAATGGGTCTGATAACAGCAGGGGACGGCACGAGTGTAGTGCTCGGCTTGTTCAGCAACATAATCAGCCGTAATATCAACTTCTTTACGTTTGGCTTCGAGCACACCAACCGCTTTTCCGTTTATAAAGAGGAAATAGTCAGCTTCAAGATTGTTCTCAAGCAATCCCTCCCGTATAGCTACGGCAGTTGCGGCCGGTGTATAATGGTCGCGGTCGGTGACCTCCAACCTGCGTCCTCAAACCAGCGGTCAATCTTGACTCTTGCTTTTTCTTCCGGTGTCATGTTCCTATATCTTTATATTATCGGAAGTTGTAGTTCAAAAAAAACAATCGCATATCACTATTCCCCATAGCTTAACTCCGGCTCTGATGCAATGGCTGAATCATTTGGATTCAAAAGCGTGCGAACATCAATATGCAGACACTCGGCAATATCGTGAAGCGTTTCCAGTGAAGGTTGAGCGGTGTTCGTACACCATTTTGAAACCGTTGCAGGGTCTTTGCCGAGTTCTCGCGCAAGCCAAAGATTGGTCTTGTGCTGCTCTGCAAGCACTACCTTGATCCGGTTGATATATTTTGCCATAGTCAATGTGATTTGCGAATTATGCAAATTTAGTGAAAAATTCCGAAACCACAACGGAAAAGACCAATTTTCGGAGTAAAAAGCGTTCCAAAGCCCAATGAGTCGGGGCTTCGCATGGAATGTATCATAAAAAATGTATGAATGGCGTAGCTTCTTCATTTACCTTTGATGCCCTGTGGTATTATCCATTGTAATGACTAAAAGCAACACTCAGGTATGAATAAGGTGATTTCAGTTATCGTGGCACTCATAGTGACATTTAACGCCCTCGCTGTCGATCCGGCAGGAGCAAGAATTGATCGAGACGGAGGCATGGATATTCCAACTCCTATCTTGATAATAGGTTTGATAATTGCTACAATAGGATGCTTCGCATTGGGTTGAGCAAGAACAAAGACGGCAAAAGGGACTCCTCCGGTATGATTTGGCTGGGTGTCCTTGGCGTTGTCGGCCTAATAATAGCATTTAATCATATATGCTGAAACATGTAAAATGGTAAAGGACACAAAAGGGCGACAAATAGACCTTAATCAATTAAAACTGTCCAAAGTGTTTGCCACTTTGGACAGTTTATTCTTAACTTTACCTACAAATAACCATTATCAAGATAACCTGTATGAACCACCGATTATCCATTCTTCTCCTGCTTGTATCCTATGCAGCCATCACATGCGGTCAAATCGTCTTTCCCTCTCCCAACCAAGTGGAAATGAAAAAAGGCAAACTCACCTTACGAAAGAACATTTCCATGTACACTGCGGACACCACCGCATTTTACGTAAGCCTTTTGCGTAGCGAAGTGCTCCGCAACTCTTCCGTCAAATGGCAGTCAAACGCATCGACCGCTCACATCTGCTGGATGAACGACACGTCGCTTCCGCCCGAAGGATATAAGATAAGCATCAATCCGAAACAGATGACCATAACCTCCTCCGGCGAAAGAGGGTTCGTCTACGCCGTGCAGACTTTGCGTCAATGGGTTTCGGGTCCGGCCGGGAAACTTACCTTTGCCTGTGCCGACATCACCGACTCCCCCAGTATGCAATGGCGCTGTTTTATGCTGGATTCCGGACGCCAGTACCAACGGGTATCCACCATCAAAAAGTACATCGACATGGCTTCCCTGCTTAAAATGAACTATTTCCACTGGCATCTGACGGAAGGGTTGGGATGGCGGATAGAAATCAAGCGGTATCCGCGCCTTGCCCAAATAGGAGGTTCGGTAGGAAAGGCAGAAGAACAACACGGATTCTACACACAGGAAGAGATACGTGAAGTAATCAGCTATGCCAACCAGCGCAATATCACCATCGTGCCCGAGATAGATATGCCGGGACACGCGGAAGCTGCTCTTTCTGCCCATTCGGAGTTGGGCTGCTTCGGGCTGCCCGTCGAAGTGCCTCAACATGGATTCACCCAAAACATATTCTGTGCCGGAAAAGATGAGGTGCTGACTTTCCTGAAAAACGTATTGGACGAAGTATGTGAACTATTCCCATCCCCTACATCCATTTGGGAGGAGACGAAGCACCAAAGGGGAATTGGAACAAATGTGAAGACTGCCAAAAGAGAATAGCAGCGTTGAATCTGAAAGACAGTCACGACCTCCAACTATGGTTCTCCGCACAGATGGCAAACCACTTGAAGCAAAAGGGACGCAAAGCCATCTTCTGGGGAGATGTCGTATATCAGGACGGATATCCGCTGCCCGACAATACAGTCATCCAATGGTGGAACTACCGTGGACATAAAGACTTAGCGCTCCGCAATGCACTCAAACACAACTACCCGGTCATTTGCAGCTCCAACTACTATACGTATCTCAACTTTCCGCTCACTCCGTGGCGGGGATATGCAAAAGAACGCACGTTCGACTTGAAAGACTTGTATTTGAACAATCCTTCAAACAAGGCTTGCAATGAAAAGAATCCTTTGATTCTCGGCATGAGCTGCGCATTATGGACAGACGACGTAGTGACGGAACGCATGATAGACCAACGCCTGTTTCCCCGCATCATCGGACTGGCAGAACAGATGTGGTATCAGGGAGAGCCACTGGACTTTGCCCGTTTTTATGAGCACGTGCTTCAAAAGAAAGAATGGTTCGAACAGCAAGGATATGAATTCGGGCCGGCTTTAAAAAGCGAAGTGCCGCAAGATTACAAATGGGATTAAAAAAAGAATATCATGAATAAAAGGAACTTATTTATCGGTGTTTCCGCCCTATGCGGCAGTTATCTACAAGGGCAGACTTTACATACACAACCCAACATTATTTATATTTTAATGGACGATCTGGTAACTATTTCATGAATTACTTTATTGGTTTACTATATTAGACTTTTATGCTTGATGATGTTCACAGATAGACTTAATCGTTCAATAAGTACAGCTTATCATACTTTTATTTGATGACATCAAGAATTATTCTTATCTTTGCGTAAAAGTTTATTATGTCAGACTATGGAACTAAAAGATATAATGAAAGAGCGACGAGAAATCCTTTCTCTAACCCAACAGGATCTTGCGGAGATGGCGCAAGTCGGGCTTGCCACGATCAAGGACATTGAGCGTGGCAAGGGTAATCCCGCGCTCAACACCGTAAAGAGGATTCTTGATGTACTCGGCATTGAGATTGAATATCTCATAAGGCAGACAGTATGAAACAGCTTGAAGTTTATTTCAATGATATAAAGGCCGGGATTCTTTCCGAGCAGAATCCCGGAACCGGGTATTCTTTCCAATATGATGAGGAATATCTCAAATCTGCCATGCCACCAATATCGGCAACTTTACCAAAGAAAGTCACAGCATATAGTTCTGAACATCTATTCCCTTTTTTCTCAAATATGCTTCCTGAGGGAACCAACCGTCGCGTTATATGCCGCGTCCTGAAGATTGACGAAAATGACTTTTTCGGACTACTTGAAACAATGGCCGACAGAGATTTCATAGGAGCTGTAAATGTAAGGAGGATAAAAAATGATTGAAATTAGAAACTGCCCGTCTTCTCTCATAGAGGGATTCGATACATACAGCCCCAAGGCCGCTAAATCTCTTTTCGGAAGGATTAAAGTGAATCCTATACTCGGGTTTGACATTGACGAGTTCAGAAATGTCGGTGAGATTGCAGATGCCATGCACCGCATCTCGGTGTCCGGTGTGCAGGAAAAATTTCCAACTATAATCAATGGTGGCGGAATAAGTATAGCAGGCGATAATGATCGTTCTACTCATATATTGAAACCTGCTCCTTGGGACAAGACTCTCCGAGACCGCAAACAGATTCCTGCCAATTAGCACCTTACCATGCAGATTGCCTCGCAGGTTTACGGAATACAGACTGCTATTAATGGGCTATGCTTTACGCCAAAAGGACAGCCGGTATATATCACGCGCCGGTTCGATGTTCTTGCCGATGGCTCAAAGTTACCGATGGAAGATTTTGCCTCGTTAGTTGGGCGGAATTAGCAGACCGCTGGGACGCAATTCAAATATAACGGATGCTATGAAGATATAGCTAAAGCGATAAGGGCAAATGTCGCCGCATGGATGGTCGACATGGAGAGGTTCTTTGAACTTGTGGTTTTCAATTATATCTATGCCAACGGAGACGCTCATCTAAAGAATTTCTCTCTTATTCTTGATGGTCAGGATTACCGTTTGGCTCCGGCATACGACCTTCTCAATACAAGCCTTCATGTGAATGGCGATGATCTCGGTCTTGACGGGGGACTGTCGCCTGATATTGAAAAGAGCGATGCTTACGACAGGACAGGTCACCCTTGCCGCCTCGACTTTGAGAGACTCGGCATAAAGATTGGTCTTGTAAAAAAGCGTATTGATCGAATTCTCGACAAGTACATCGTACTCCCCGAAGAAGCCAAGCTACTTATTGACAAAAGTTTTCTTTCAGAGAAGATGAAACGCAATTACGTCCGCATCGTAAACGAACGGATAAGCCGCTTCAACAGAATATCCGAATAATATCACCTAATAAAACCGTAATGAAATGTCTAAAGCTAAATTGAAGAAACTGTTATCGACTCTTTCAAAAGAACAGGTTGTTGATATCATGCTCCAGTTATACGACGCAAGCAAGGAAGCCAATGCTTGGCTTGAGTTCTATCTTGCACCCAATAGCGATGCAGAACTTGAAAAGTACAAAAAAGCAATCCGCAGCCAATTCTACGGACGGAATGACTGGCCTAAAGATCCAAGTTTCAGAGAATGCAATAAACTGATAACCGCGTTCAAGAAACTCATACCAGATCCTCATGCTATTGCAGATTTGATGCTCTATTATGTAGAACAAGGATGTAGCCTGACTGCTCAATATGGCGATTACGACGAGCCTTTTTACACCGCTCTTGAAAACAATTTCAACAAAGCAGTCAAATTCATATCTTCCAATGGATTGATATCAGATTACAGTCTCCGTATGCAACGTATGATTAAATCAGTGGAATGTTGTGGCTATGGCTTTCCCGATACATTATGGGATATCTACTACGAATACGCTGAAGACTGATTGAATTCTTTTTAAGCATAGATTCTCAAATTTAGCTGAACAAGGGCTACACTTTTTCGATCGAATCAACAAACCTCCATGTCACTTTTTCCAACGAATAAGCGAAGGATTGCCACACTTTTTCAAACGAATCTTAATTTCGCAGACTTCTTAGTCGGTGAGATTGCGGATAGTGCCTTGTCGAAATTCGTCCAAGAAGGTTTCATAAACGCATGCCGGACTTTCGATGTAAAGAGCTGTTTTGCAATCGCATAGCTTTTTCAAAAGTCTCGGTATTATGAAACTGCACCAATGCTTCTTCAAGACCTATGCCTTGGTCTTTCATCATCCACTCTACTACTTTGGCGGTGATATATTCAACCAGAAATTCAAAGTTGTTGTCTGTCTGCTTCATAGTTTCACAAGATAATCAAGAGCACGTTCGGTTGCAAAGAAATATTGAGAGTTTAGATCTTTGTAAATAAGACCTGCCACAACAGCCTCGAGGTCTATAATTTTCATATCGTAAAGTCCGAAAAGACGTGCCATATCATCATCAGCTACCGGACCGATTACGATGTCATAATCATGATGAAACTCCCTGCCGACCCTGTTGCGATTTGCCATAACGAAAAGTGCCCATTCTCGATCAGCGACCTCGAAAATCTTTACATTTAGTCGGCTGCAATAGCCTTATCCAGGTCAAATTCATATTCGGTTACGGTCGGGATTCCTCCGTAGCGATTAGTGATGGTTCTTGACCATTCTTTGGCTTGCTGTGGAAGATGAGTCGTATAAAATCCTTGTCCAAAGTCCTTGTATTTACGGACTTTTGTCAGGTCAATTCTTTCTATCGGTTGATTGGAACCATGGTATAGCCTCATGATAGCGCTCCCCCGTTTTTAAGACATATAGCAGCCATATCATCCACACAGTCCTGCATCGACAGCTGATGTTCCACTTCATAATTATCTATCAAGAACTCCAGCCCTTTGAATCGTGATAGATAATTACATGCCTCTTTCTTTGTTAGCTTAAACTGTCGTGCAAACAGCCCCATACTCATCACAATGTAATGAATCATATTCATGGAAACCTCAGCAGTCGGCTTTAACTCTATTTGTGCTGATACATCTAATGCTTCTGATAGTTTGTTTATGGTCGAGAAAGTGATTCCTCGTCCGTTCTCTATTTTGGATATCTCCGATTTTGTCACACCGACCTTCTCTCCCAACTGCTGCTGAGTGAGGCCGAGTTCCTTACGCCGCTTCAAAAATAGCGAACCTATTTCATCAAATTTGCTTGTCATATCGTTCGCAAAAATAACAAAAGTTTCCAATATTAGAAACAAATCATTCAAGAATTTTATTTATCTCCTTGCATGGGGCAGCATGGGGCAAATAGATTGTGTAACTTTGCGAGTACAAAACGCAGGCCTGAGAATATCAAAATTAGCGAGTTATTGAAGGTGGATCGGAGCGATTTCAGGGTCTTGTATCCGAAGATTTGCAGTCTGTGGAGCGACAAGATCTTCTAAGCACCGTATCGGCCAAGCACAGCCCGGATTATTTTGAGCTTGACGACTCTAATTTTCAACAAATTGGTATCTGATGTGGATTTACTTTAGTTTTCCTAACAATAAAATATCATTATCATCTTCGTCTATTTCAGAAAGCAGTGACTCGAAATACGCTTTTTGAGCAGGAGTACATCCATCGTTAATAATCGAATTTATCAACTCTATAAACTCGATAGGCTCATAATTCGCCCAAAAAATAACCGTCTTGCACTTTCAAAGTTGACTGCCTATTACCCATATAATCATTTACGAAGTTAGCTTTGAATGCTTTGTGGGCCTTTTTGTCCACAATCACGTCTTTAGCCTTCCCAATCATATATACTACGTAATAGTCGGGGATTTCATTCAAAATGAAGTAAGAAACCTCATTCTTCTCAGCCTCCAAGTCTATCTTGAAAGTAAACCAGGCCTTTATTTGATTATTTTCCTGATTAAAATGATATAAAGTGTCGGAATAAGTCAACGAAATCGGGAAATCCGGAGCAGATCGGTATGACCAGACCTCGTTCTCAAGCCCTTGTTTTGCACCATTTGACACTAATTTCGTGGCAAGCTGATCCACATACACATACTGTATGCTATCATTATTGAGATTAATGTTTGCACCATTGAATTTAACCTCATCACGACCCTTAAGCGCTATATGGAATACCGATAAAATGGAGTCTGACCGCAAGTACATCTTGCCCTTGTTTATCCAAGATGGCAGTTCAATTTTTCCAACGTATCGACCGGAAAAATCATATTTCAAAATTTTCGGTTCCACAAACGGCAACAGATATATCACACCATTCCGTTCATCTATAATGCAATCTTTTATACTTGTGTCATATTCCCCGACCCAGAGCCATAAGATCCTAATTCGGTGATAAATTTTCCATCTTTATTAAAAAGAAGGATCGGTCTATTATCGTGCTGTCTTATGACAATATAGTTATCCGAGAAATGCATCCATTGACACTTAAAATAAGCTTCCTCATTGTTCTAAAATCTAACGATTCTAATCGAATCCATGAGGGTGCTGAATTTCACGTCTAATGTTTGGTCGACATCACCATAGTCACACACCAATATTTGCGAATCATCGACATTGATCACATCTACGTTTTCGACGCCGGATTTACATCCGAACATTGCCAAAAGAACCACCGATAAAAGTATCGATCTAAACATAATATCTTGCATCTTAAAAACTTATCCTCATTTGGTCAAACATATTTACAGGAGCCTGAGCACTACATACCACCACCCTTTAAGGTGGTTCATTCATGGTTAGTCATCTCTCTGTCATATACAGCACTTACTGTAATCCAATGTCTTTCCATTTGTGAATTAATCACCCTCAAAGATATATATAGAAATTAAGATTCACAATCTTTTTCTATAGAAAATCAAAAAAAACACAAATACCTCACGGCTCTTTCATTTAAGATTTCGTCTCATTCTCGACAAATGTGTTGTTTTATAGCGAGAGCAGTACGGACGGAGAGGGACTTTAACCTCTGATTTTCAAGAGAATAAGTGCAATAAAAATTTGGTCAAGTGACAGATTTTTAGTAACTTTATAGGTGATAATCAAAGAGTTACGCTAAAAATGAAGCCACTTGACCAAGTCTGTTCGACTGACGCCTATGCGCCTGATCATACCGCAAAAGTACACAATAAATTTGACACAAGGCGCAGTATCATGGAAGAACTTCGAGCATTTGCCTCATCCGTGCCGGATTTCCGTAGATTGGACAAAGGCAATTTCCGTCACAGCCTCAACGATATCATCATGCTGATGATACTCGGACGTATGGCCGGATGCATCGGACGAGCCGAGATATTGGAGTTCGGCAGATACAACCTCAACAAATTACACAAAATGGGCATGTTGAGGAACGGCGTACCATCTGAGGCCACGCTTTGCCGTGTGGAGAACGGCATCAACGATATGGATATGGCCGACAGGATGCAGCAGTTCGCAGACATATTCCTTGAAAGACTGACCTGCGCCAGCCGCATCATTGAAATAATCTGCATTGACGGCAAAGCCGAGCGCGGCACCGTTCAGGAAAACGGGCGTAGCCCGGATATCGTCTCCGCCTATTCGTTTAGCACCGGCATAACAATCGCCACCGAAGCCTGTCAGGAAAAGAGCAACGAGATAAAGGCCGTACCGATACTTCTTGATAAAATAGATGTCGCAGGAAAGATTGTCACAGCCGACGCCATGTCCATGCAGAAGGACATTGTCGAGAAAATCAGAAAGAAAGGCGGAGACTTTCTGATAGAACTCAAAGCCAACCAGCCGTCATTGCGATACGGCATTGAGGACAGGCTAGTGGAACACACACCGGTATGTTCTTACACCGAAGGTCCCGAACTGGCCCACGGCAGGATAGAGACGAGAACCTACCGCGTATATGACGGACTGGACATTATCGCCGACAAAGAGAAGTGGGGCGGAAACATGACCATCATAGAGTATGAATCATCCACAGTCAAAAAGTCAACAGGGATGCGCACCTCGGAAAAACGCCTGTATGTCAGCAGTATGCCTACGAAGACTCCGAAGCTCGGAATCGTCGTGCGCAACCATTGGTCGATAGAAAGCATGCACTGGGGCCTGGACTACAATCTCCAGCAGGACAATATAAAACGTAAGTCGACAAGAGCCGCCCGAAACCTCGATACCATACAAAGAATAGTTTACTCGGTGTTCTCAATATGGAAAGGACTTCGCAAGAAACAATCGGATAAGAATAAAGGCATGGCCGAACTGATCAGACATATCTCGATGAGCTTTACCAGACTGATGCGATTTTTAAGTCAAAAGTGAAAAAAATAAAATTTTGATACCAGAATAACTCTTTGATATACAGACATGGAAAAATTACCCGATTCTCAATGAACCGGGTAAGGGAAGATATGCTATTTATTTTAGGTTAAATGAAAGAGCCGTGCAAATACCTGAAAATGTAATTATTATAAAAGAGGCATTCGTTAGTTCTACTCTGCTCTATCCCGAACCGTTACCGCCAAAATGTTAGTCTCCGCAACTGTCCAATCCGAGTTGTATGGCCTCATCCTCTTCATTGGATGCAGAACATTCGGAGCTAGCCGGAATGCGTTTTATGAACTTTGCGGGATTGCCGGCCACGATTGTATCGGCGGCAACGTCCTTGGTAACGACACTTGCAGCTCCTACCACAGCATTGTCGCCTATGGTGACGCCTGGAAGCACAGTCGCTCCGGCTCCGATCCATGCGTTTTACCGATGTGGACGGGCTTGCATGTGATTATCTGCCGCTCATAAAGGTCATGATTGTTGGATATGAGCTGTACGTTAGCGGCTATCATCGCGCCGTCGTCAATTGTTATCCCTCCGGCCGACATCATCAGACATCGGGCATCACAACCACATTTCGCCCGATCTTGACCATGTGCGGTCTTACGGCTGTCAGAGGAGTGCCGACTGTGCTCCCTTCGCCCATTGAGGGAAAGACACTGTGCATCAGTTCGTCATACTCGGGAGTGCCGGGCATTGTGTGGTTGAATCTGAATATGAGTTGAGCCTGCTCATTGGCAAGAGCCAGTTCTTCAGGCGTCTGCTTTGTCACGTCTATTATTACTTCAAGAGCTTTTTTGCGATAATTGATTTCTTCCATACAGATATAACGATCAGCGCTGCCATTATTGCTTAGACTTGCCCACCGGAGGTTCGGTGAGAGTTATTCTGACAACCGTGGTAATGCCAAGACTCCGGGTTATGG
>PDYJ01002361.1_pt1 | contig 11132 bp, 11 predicted proteins | sample 1430841 | NCBI WGS metagenome assembly PDYJ01 (sample SAMN07237672, study PRJNA390542) | Gut metagenome, whole genome shotgun sequencing project. | isolation source: fecal pellets | host: Mus musculus | place: USA: New York, NY | collected 2016-10 | reverse complement strand
GAGAGAAATGACCTTATTATTGAAGAGGCAGGGATGCTTTATCCCATAGAGATAAAAAAAACAAGTTCTCCACGAGCTTCTATGGTCAAAAGTTTTGACGTTTTTGCCAAAGGAGGTTAGAGGAAAAGGAGCACTTCTTAGTTTTGTAAATGAAGACGTTCCTCTTTCTGCAAATGTTTCGGCAGTTCCGTTTTTTTATCTTTGAGTATTCCAATAGGAGGAAGTTGGACTTGAATAGGTTACTTGAAATCTTTTCATATCTTCGCCGGCATCTTCAAAAAGAAAAGATTAGTAGGCATAAGAGAAGCCGCTTCAGCACTGGATGGCTCAATCACAACCTATGTATGATGAAAAACAATCATTTGCCTAGAGCTATTTCCGACATGAGTTTCTAGCCAACTGTAGTGCAAGACGGCGATAAGGTGGGGGGGGATATGTTAAAGTTGGGAACAGATTTTTCCCGAGCAGCAAGAGTTTCTCTATTTGCGGATATAAGTCTGAATTGTTGCCATTGTCGGCTCACAAATGGAAGTGCTCCAGTTGCGCGACAGTCCAGGTCTTAGAGCGGAAAATTAATTTGAAGAATATGGCGCTGAATTCCATCGTGGCAGCTTGTGGAGAGGCAGGTTCCCGCTCGAGCCGCAAAATTCGAGTGAAACCGGCCTTGGAGAAGAAGGAAGTAAGCTGCACGAAGAGGCCATCTTTGTTGAAAGTAACAGAAAAGCCTCTGTTCACAGTTTAGAGTCCAAAGTCTTATGGCTCACACCTGAATCGTTCTCTTCTTGTATGAAGATTATTTTATAGGAAGAGACTGAGGAAGATATATTGGAGTGCAGAGAAAAATTGATGACGGCAAAACTAATCTGAAAAGATTCGTCTCATAATCTTTGCCTCTGAAACTTTTTTCATTCAAAGATGGTGTGCTTAAGTATTCCCTCAAATGTAATGAAGGACTCTCATAATTTCTCCAAAAAGAAAGAAGTCATACTCAATTAAATCAAGGGTCTTCGCTAATCTGTACTTTTTGTTTGAAAATATCCTCTTTTCTTCTTAGCTTAGAAACCACGGAATCTTTATACATCAGATAGCGGGAGTGCTCAGATACGGAAGAAGATCCTTCTTGGTGCTTCCTTACCTGAGAAAACCATTCTGAATCAAAAAATATCGTCAGCAAGGACATATCGGATTGCTTTTCCACGGTAGCCAATTTCAAAATACATGAAGCCTTCTGCGGCAGAAGCCGGTGCAGCTGGTGCATTGCTCCGTGCCTTATCGGGATCGTAAAGGTAACGCCTTTCGCTGACCGCTCGTGTCAAGTATTCAAAACCGTCTTTGACACCCGGCCCAGAATGGCCCGAGATGACGGTGAAGTCCTTGCGGCATGGAATTTCATTTGGAGACAAATCTTTTATAGCCTCTTTCATCAAACGAAAAACTAACGCACTGGCAATCAAAGCACGCGGGCCGGCAAAACGATAAAGATCATCTTCACGATATCCAATGATGCCTTCTGGTTCTTTGAAGATTAGAAAATCTTTGATATTGGAATACATTTTTATTTCAGAGCTGAAGGAAGGACTAAGGATTTAACATCAACTTTCTTTTCCATCATTTTGTTGTCGAATAAGAAATCTTGGTCTTTTTGAAGGCCCTCGATATCTTTCTCACTTAAGGTGTTGTAATAGTTAGACCAGGAAGCAAGTTTGCGGGCATCATCCATATCTATACCATGCTCTTTAGCTCCTAAACCGATAGCTTCTTCAGGATTCTTTTTAATCCAGTCCAAAGCTTCTCTCTGAACCTTTACTACTGTATCGAGAACCTCAGGATACTTCTTTGCAAAATCTTCTGTAACGGTGGTAACAAGGTTCACGTTAACCAAATCTTTTGCCGTTGTAATGACTTTGGTTCCGGATTTTTCGGCTTTGATAACGCCGCTTGCAGCTAATAATGCAGCATCCACCCTACCTGCCAGCAACGCGGCCAGAGCCGTTGGTTGATCCATAGAAATAAACTCAACATCTTTGATGCTCATTCCTTCCTTATTTAAGGCGGCAACGAGCAGCTGATGAAGCACAGTACCTTTTGGTCCTACGATTTTCTTACCTTTGAGATCTTTGATGGATTGGATGGCTTCTGGTTTTCCAACAATCGCGAAAGTGTCGGCCGGATGTGAAACACCGGTAGCAATTAATATTTTATTGCCGACACCATTAGCCATTAATAGAGAGGAAGTATTCATCACAGCGGAAATATCAATAGATTTTCCAGCCATAGCTTGAGTTTGTTTAGAGCCGGAGGTAATTGTTTTCCAATTTATCTTAATGTTGTCCTTTTCAAATGCTTTTTCAAGCATTCCTTTCTCTTTCATAACAATATTCTGTAGGTTGAAAGGAGCTTTGACATAAACGATATTGATTTCCTTTGGCAAATCGGCAGCGAAACAAAGGGAAGCAGAGAATAATCCTGCAAAAAGTACAGACAAAGAAGTTCTAAACATGGCTAATAAAACAATAAATGAAAATGATAATGATTATCATATCAATTATTTGAATAATTTCATATAGTAAAAAGACTACAGGGTTATTTCAAAAGAAACAGAAAGTTACGCTAGCTAACGGAAAGAGTCTTAAAAGGAAGGATGACGGTAGTGAGGAAAAAAGAAGCCGAGTTAGGAAGTATAGGCTATAACAAAAAGCCTCGCGGTCGGCGAGGCTTCAATGAAGGACGGAATGTTACAGTCCAAGAGCTTTTGTAGCAGCGTCAGCGGCTACATTGTTGAATAAATAGTTCTGACCTTGAACTGCTGCACCTTTGGCATAGTAACGGCCTGGTCTGAATACATGGTCGCCTTTAGCCGGTGCAATGAAGGCAATCTTAGCAACCCCGTTTTCATGAATCTTGAGGCCGCAGTCTCGCGGATCAACATTGGACGGAAGTGTTAAAACAACAGCAGAGGAGTTCTTGGTTGTGACAGCATTCCAGTTTCCGCTGGCAACAGCTGGTTCTCCTGTCGGCTTGCAGAAAATAGTGTCTCTTCTGACCGGAAGAATCTTGTATGTACCTGTTGTAGCTTTTGGAGCAGACGGGTCAAAGACGATGCCGTAGGCGTGAGAATCCATTCTGGATTCGTAGTTCAAACAGTAAGGAACAGTTCTGAAGTTCTCAATGATTTCTCGTGAGGCCTTAGCATTAGTAAAGGATTCGTTTACAGGAAGAACCATTTCACCATTTACGAATTTAGTAACGGCCTGGTAAGCAATTGAGCCTTCCGGGAATTTAGAGTTTCCAACTTTTTCAGAATCATTGCTGGTTTTGCCGTCGCGGGTCTTGAGATAGTCTGCAATTTTTTGACCGCTGACGTCAATGGCACGAAGATTCAAGTCAATAATGACAGGTGTCTTTGGATGACCGAAAGTGAATTGAGCATCTCCGTTTTAAGGAATGTAACTCCAGCGGCTTTATCCAAGGCAACTTTGCCGTTTTGGTAACCACGTTGCCGGCATCGAGTTGGCTTCCAAATAAAGTGCCGGTACCTTCTTTCTGGACCAAGTTATAGCGTGTGCCCGCTTAGTGGAGACTGGCACAACTTCCCAAGCAGAGACTTTACGTCCATCGATCGAATAAACTTCTTTTTGAAGAATCTGAGAAGTAGTCAACGGCAAAACGGCCGGTTCTTTAGCAGAGGAACCAAAAAGGTCGGAAAGAAAGTCAGCATGACTGGCTGGTGCGACTGCGAGCATGGCAGCTGCAATACCGGCTTGACAGGTAAGAACTTTAAACTTCATGAGTCATTCCTTATTCGTGTTGTAAAAGTGAGACTTTTTTATTCTGGCAATAATACTCTTTAGAAAGCTTCGCAGAAGCTTTTAAGAAAGAGCCGGCGGGCTATGACTGACTAAAATGGTTTTGAGGGTCAAGGTTATAAAGAGAAAATAACCCTTTTATGTAATAAATTTGTCATATTGGATATCTAACATAGGGTGGTTAAGTTATTTCTAAAATTATTACTATATGGACACTTTTTTAACAGGCATTATGCTGTTCTTAATGCTTCTTGCCTCGTTTAACCTATTTGTGGGGGTAAGTAATGATGCGGTTAACTTTTTAAGTTCCGCATTAGGATCGAGAGCAGCTTCTTTCAATAGAGTAATGTTCGTCGCTGCCGCCGGTGTGCTTTTAGGCTGTACATTCTCAAGCGGAATGATGGAAATCGCACGAAGCGGTATCTTTAATCCGACAATGTTTACCTTCTACGACGTCATGATAGTTTTCTTTGCTGTTATGATGACGACGTACTTCTCCTTGACACCTTTAATTCTCTTGGACTTCCAACCTCAACCACAGTTTCCATTGTTTTCGAATTGCTCGGCGGCTCTGTCATTACAGCTAGCTACAAACTTTGGATTACAACGGGATCTTTAGGAGGTTTAGGAGCCTATATCAATAATGAAAAAGCACTGAGTATCATCATCGGTATTCTTTCTTCTGTCATTATTGCTTTTACCTGCGGCGTCATTATCCAATGGATCGTCCGCATGGTATTCTCCTTTAAATTCCAGAAGGTATACCGTTATATCGGCGGTATTTATTCCGGTTTCTGTTTAACAGCTATTTTCTACTTCCTTGTCGTGAAGGGTGCAAAAGGTGCTTCTTTCATGACTCCGGAACTTTTGACCTGGATTAATGCTAATACTTTCGATATTCTTCTTTACACCTTCTTAGGCACGACAGTTGTCATTCAGTGCCTCATCTGGTTCTTTAATTACAATGCACTTCGTCTTGTAATTTTGGCCGGCACATTCTCACTGGCTTTCGCTTTCGCAGGCAACGACTTGGTGAACTTCGTTGGTGTGCCTCTTGCAGCTTTGCAGAGCGTACAGATAGCTGACGCGGCTCATGCTTTGAACGGAGCCCTTACTCCTGAAACTTTTTATATGGGCGGGTTAAAGGAGAGTGTTCAAACTCCGACCATCTATCTTGTTATTTCCGGCTTAATTATGGTTGGAACCTTGTGGTTCAGCCCGAAGGCACGACGAGTTGTGCAGACAGCTATTAACTTGTCTGCCAGCGACAGAAACGAGAAAGAGCAGTTCGGCGCCACTGTAACAGGCCGTGTCATTGTTCGCTCAGCCTTGAGCGTCAATAAGATTGTTAATCAAATTCTTCCTCGTTCCGTCCTAACAGCAATTGATAACAGACTAGAAAAGCCTCGTTTGCAAAAGGGTGAGATCCCATTGCCTTTTGATCAGGTCAGAGCGTCTGTTAACTTGGTGCTGGCCAGTATTTTGATTGCAACGGCTACCTCCCTCAAGCTGCCTTTGTCAACTACCTACGTCACGTTTATGGTAGCCATGGGAAGCTCTTTGGCTGACGGTGCTTGGATAGAGAAACAGCAGTTTATCGTATTTCCGGTGTCTTAGCCGTTATCAGCGGATGGTTCTTGACAGCCTTTACCGCCTTTATTTCCTGCGGTATTGCTGCTCTTCTTTGCTTATGGCTCGGTGCGTGGTTCATGATTCCTGCGGGTTTAGTAGTTGTTACTTTGTTAATTCGTTCTAACTTCTTGGCTGGTTCCAAGAAAGAACAGCAAGCAGAAGAGTTTCTTGACGAAAATATGACCCGTGAAGAGATTAGAAATCGTCTTAACAATGCTATTGGAAAAAACCTCGAACAGACTATCAACATCTTCTCGGATGCGTTAAGGCCTTGTTAGCAGAAGATTTGTCTGAGCTTGGACAATGCAAGAGCCGTTCTCAGGCTTTGCTGGATCATATCGTGCGTATGAGAAGTCAATACTATCTGATGATTATTCATGGTAAAGATGGTGATTACGATGCCCGAAACTATTACTACCGTACGTTCTCCAACATGAAGGACGTGGCTCAGCTTTTAACAAAGGTAGTGAGCCAGATGGACGATCACATTGCTAACTCCCACTCTGTCTTCAAGGGTGTGTTGAGAAACAATCTTCTTAAGTCCATTAGTGATTTGAAGAGTCTTCAGAAGACTCTGGATAACTTTATCCTTTCAGCTCAACCTCTGACGAAGTATTGCTGAGGTTATCCAATACTAACTTAGAAGAGGTCAATCTTTATCAGCTTGAATTGATGAAGCAGATTGATATCAATCAAATGCCTTTGCACCGCTCTGAGCTCTACTTGGCCCTCCTACAGTTCTACAGAGAAGTCGTGAACCGTTATACCGTTATTGTTCTGCTTCAGAGAGAACTAAACCATATGCTGCAGGATGAAGGTAAAGGAAATATTTCTTCTCTAACTAATCCTGAAACGACCTAATTAACTCATTAGGAAAAACAAGCCGGCAGTTAAAACCTGCTGGCTTTATTTTAGTGCGCCCAGCAGGGCATCTCTCCATAGGGTGCAAATCCCGAACCTGCCCGGTGAGGGAAAGGTTAGCGACTCGGCAAGGGTTCAACGATGACGTTAAATCTGAAGGAAGCTGACAGCAAAACGCATGTTCAACGGACAGGAAGCGGATATGAGGCGGTCTAGGCGTTTTTTTTTGAGGGGAGGGGCTAAAGTACCCAACGCCCAATACTCATACAAGACCCTAGGACGTAGATCCGATGGACAGGCGGGAAAGAACGGCGTCATACCTGGGAGGTCTGATTTAATGCTACCGGCTACAGAACTCGAGAGGGAACTGGATGTTAAATCAGAAGTCAGCCGAGGTCATAGTAGAGACAACTCGAAGGACTGAATATTAACATTGCGAGTAGAGGTGATTATTCTCACGACTGTTGCAGGAACTCAGACCAACGCTCTCAGAGCGTCTGTTACAACACAAGGCGGGCAGAACTGCGCAGTGCTGTAGACAGCCGAAGCAAGAGAAGCTAGTTATGGCGAAATCGCAATGACGGCTTAATGACAAGCAGTCAAATTCAGGAAGAAATAGTTCTTCGCTTCTTTTGGCTAGAACTTCTTTCCAATAAATAGATTGGCACCAATGTTGCGAGCTTTTCCGGAAGCAGCTCCCAAGCTTCAAGTCCGCCGTAGACGCCAGTCTTTTGTTCTAAACTGACTCTTAAAGAGCCTTCCATGGAATCTTTTTGGAAACTGTCAGTTCCGGCAAAAAATCTCGGAGAAGCGTCGGCAAATTTTGTGCCAATCTTGGCCTCGCTCGTTGAATAGCTATGGCGCCAGCCGAGCCATATATCGGAAGTTATCGATGTTTGGATAATTTGAGTGCTGCCTTGAAATTTAAGGCCGATCAAGCTTGAAATGTTTCCTCTATGGTGTGATGCGATGGATTGCGGAATGCCCGAGCCTTTCTCTGTGAAAGAAGGTGTCCGTAGCCAACTGTAATCAACCAATGCAAAAGGACCTGCTTTGATAGTTTCTGATCCGGCTAAGAATTCCGCTCCTGCTTGAGTACTGAAACCAAAACCTGTCCAGTGGCCTTTATAAGCACTGCCGACTGATTTTCTAGTTGCTTTGGCATCATTAACGCCGACAAACATAGAGCCAAAAACTGTTAATCCATCAATTTTTTGGGGCAAGTATCTCGCTTCTGCTCCAATCAAAAATCTTGTTGAATCGTATTTGCTCCCGCTATTCTTTTCCTTCAGATTTAATTGAGCAGCACCGATAAATAGTCCGGATTTGACTTGGTCAGAAACTTTGGTTCTGTATCCTCCTAACACGCCGTACTGATAAGTCCGATAGCCGTTGAGATAAGTCGAGTTAGCGGTAGAGCCTCGAGTGCCTAAAACCTTAGTCCAATAACCGTTCTCGTCTGAGCCGAGAAGAGAAGGTTATTAATAGTTCGAAGCTGTTCTAAGTCCGCTTTCTGAGCATTCAGGTATAAATTTGGCAGCGTGTCTTGGAGAATATTGGATACCTCATTGTTTCTGGGATCGGAAAAATCTACTAACTCGATTAAATTATTCAAACCGTTGCTTAAGGAACTCTGCGACGCAACGGCATATAACGCATTTCCCAAAGAAAACTGAGCTGGTGTCTGGGCATATTGCGTGTAACTGTCGGCAATCTCAAAATTTTTAAAAAGATGGAGTTTCCTTTTCTTTCTAATTCAGCGTCTAAAGTTCCTGAATTTTTAAAAAACTTAATAGCTTCCAAATCTAAGGATAATTTTGAGGGATCGCTTACTTCGATAAGTTCCTGAAGCTGGATTTGATGAAGACTATCATTGACGTGAAAGCCTCTTTCTAAACCAAGTAAGATCTTGCCTTCTAATTTGGCTTCGTCAAGCACTTTCAGACTGTTGTGCTCGCCCTCATTACTTACAAAGAAAATGAGATTTCCGACGGACTTTGAACGTAATGTCCAACCGTGAAAGGAGCCACAAAATCACCGGGAATAAAAGTACCATGATTTATTACTTTGTTGTTAACTGTGCCGTTGCCTAAAAGCGCACCTTCGTTTTGAACTAAGATGGAACTATGCACCAGCGTTCCACCGGAACCGTCGGCTCGTTTGCTAATGTCTAAAACGCCCCTTCAACAACTGTCGGTGCGGAGTACGTGTTCGTTCCGGTTAAGACTAAAACGCCGCTTCCTTCCTTAATCAATCCGGGCTTTAACCCGGTGAAAGTTGTCGCCGCTCTATAAACACCTTCTTTGTATTCTTCGTGGTGGTACTTGTCATTCCAAAGGCTTTCGGAAATATCGTTGTTAAAGAAGGCTGTTTTTCCTTGGGTGTTAAATCTTTCAAAAGCAAACTTTTCGTTTCCGAATTCAGCATAGGATCGAATGTCTTCTGCCTTCATTCGGTTGACGTCTAAGCGTGCAATACCGTTCACAGCTTTGCCAACGTCAAGCATGCCTTGGCCAAACACTTCTTCTTTGGTGACTTTAACAAGTCTTACATACTTATCGTCGAACTTTTCTGTGCCGTCTTTTTCGTAATGGTCTTTGACGAAAAGGTCAATAAGAGTATTAAGAGAATAAGTTGGCCACGCAGCAGGATCGGCTTGGTATGTTTTGGTGATAGCCTGAATTAGTTGCTCTTGGGAGGGTCTGTCATTGGAAAAGTAATAAAAGACGAGAACTGAAGCAACCGAATTATCAAAACCGACAAGAATGTCCGGACATTCAATATTGCTGTTAGCCGTTGTGAGAAGCGTATCGGCTAGTTGCTTTCCTGTCATCCACGGAAAAGCTTGAGCTACTAGGGCGGCAGCTCCCGAAACCTGAGGCGCAGCCATAGAGGTGCCGGATTTTAAGACGTACTTTCCGTCAATTACATTTGCGGCCAAAATATTGCTTCGGGCGCGGTGATAGAAAACAGTTCTGCACCGCGAGCTACATTAGAAAACAAAGAAAGGCCTGTTGGGCCGAAGACAATTTTTCCGTTTTCTCGACGCGTATCGAGAGGATTAGCTGAGACAACGGTAATCCAGTTTCCAAGTTCGGAACCGTAATAGCGAGGGAGCATTCCGGTAAAAGAAGGATGGACCCAACCGTCGTTGGCCGCGGCAATGACCGCGAGACTGTTAGGATTGTTTAGAGCCCAGTTGACGAGACTGCCTGAATGCGGACGCTCACCCATTAACTTGGAAAGCTTTTTCGCTTCGTTTATGCTGTACAGCTCACCTGTTGGAAGCTGATCTTTATTGAGCTCAGGTGAGGTCCAACTGTTGTTGAGAATTTTAATCTCAGGATGTTTTTGAAAGAAATTTTCGTTATCCGGATAATAAAATTCTTGAAGTCCAATGTAGACCTGTCCGACAACATTCGAATCAAAAGCAACACCGTGCATTCCGTTATCGTCTTTTTTTGCAGCCATGATGGAGGCAACATGGGTTCCGTGACTCACGGATACGTCCCAGACCGTTGGGAGAGGAAGTCTGTTTCCGTCCTTGTCAAAAGCTTGAACGACTTCAAACTTCTCGGATAATTCCGGATGATATGACTGCATCTCAGTATCTAATAAACCAATCAACACGCCTTTTCCAGTGAATCCCTGCGCATAAGCAGGAGCTGCATTGATTAAATCCAGCCCGTTCGAAGCGTAATACTCCGGCGTTTTAAAGTCTTGTTCAGTTGCGGCCAATGCGGCTAAAGGAACAAACAAAGCAGAAAAGAGTGCCAATACTTGGCGCTTTAATAAAGGAGACTTCTTATGTAAGAAAAAAAACTTAACAGAATGAGGTTTTGAACGGAAGATAGAGACTTCCTTTTTTTTATTCTTTTTTTGCATATAACGTGCCTTGGAAAAAGAGCGATTCTCCACTTAATCACCCATAGGTCGGTAACTGTAATGCTATCTAAAGATCCCTTGTTGCACCTTCAGGAATTTCCCGATGGAATATAAAGTAGGTATCTCCGTGACGGAGGATTAGGACATTTAAGGAAACTAGATTCATTGCGCGCCCAGCTTGAAGTTTTCAGATAGCTAGCGAAGAAATGCGAGAACATGATTAATCTGATGATTAAAATAAATCTGGCTTAAGAGGTGACAAGCAGGAACCACCTGTCCGGGTTCTCTCTGATAGAGAAATGAAGCTTTTCGATGGATTGCTGCTATTAGAAGATGCGAACTTATCCTGAACCTCTCAATGTCAGGAAAAATCCAAAACCATGTCATTGAAATTTAGGACTAGTTTGATTATTTGAGTAACCTCATGAAGACAGATGTTTTGAGAAAGGCGGGCACTTCTATAATGGTGAGAATAAAGTGAAGGGACTCTTATGAATACGGAATTATTGAAACGATTGCCTTTAGGCACATCTTCCTTTGAAGCTCTTCGAGAGTCGGATGAAATTTATGTAGATAAAACAAGTTATATCTACCGTTTGGCCTCCAATAGAGGAAAGTATTTCTTAGCTCGTCCAAGAAGGTTCGGAAAATCATTGTTAATTTCCGCCTTTGAGTCTTTGTTTAAACATGGTTGAGAGACTTTAAGGGTCTGGAAATTGAAAAGCTTTGGAAGGACGAAAAGAACTATCGAGTGGTGAGGCTGGACTTTGCCAGAGTAAAGCCAGAAGGAACTTTCAAAGAATTCCAAGAATATTTTGATGATTATTTGGATACGCAATTTCAAAAGATAGGGTTTAAGAAAAGTGGGTCAATTTTTTTACCAATCAGTTGGAAGCCTTTTTAGACGGATTGCCAGCTTCGTCGTTGGTATTATTGATCGATGAATAC
>PDYJ01000054.1_pt1 | contig 11164 bp, 12 predicted proteins | sample 1430841 | NCBI WGS metagenome assembly PDYJ01 (sample SAMN07237672, study PRJNA390542) | Gut metagenome, whole genome shotgun sequencing project. | isolation source: fecal pellets | host: Mus musculus | place: USA: New York, NY | collected 2016-10 | reverse complement strand
AATAAGATACAGGATGCCTCAATCTGACGCATTTTCCGTCAGATTATTTTATCTCTGTATCTTTTATGTTATCATTCCTTTTGATACACGAAAAAAAGGCTGGAACCCCAACCGTCCAAAGTTTGTGTTCCAGCCCTCACCATACCACGGCGGATATATCCGCCATAGACAAAGTTATGATAACAATAATCACTGAAGAATGCAACGAAATTTCACAAAAGTTTTATGATAATGCCATGGATTCCATCCAGATATGTCAGCTGGAGTGCACCTGCGGCTGCTCCGGCTGCCTTGTGGGACACGGACAATATACCCGTTCCATCAAAACAGCACTTGGAAAGATCCCTCTATTGATCCGCCGGGTGCAGTGTGACATCTGCTGTACCACCCATGCCCTGCTCCCCTCCGGCATCGTCCCTTACTCCCAGGTTCCCCTGGCCGAACATGCCGCTATTGCAGCTTCCTTTGAGAACGGAGGCAGGGGCATGGAGGTGATGGAAGCAGACCCGGAGCTTTCTCCCAGCCAGGTTTTCTACATCCTCTCCCTCTACATCCGTTTCTGGCGCCAGCGCCTGCTGAGCGAGCGTCTGGAACTTTCCCCCGCACATGCCCTGACACAGCCCTGCCTGCGCCTCTTCGGCCGCCAGTTCATGCAGATAAAAAATACCAGAAATATCCTTTTTGTTCCACCTACATAACTTTGGGTGACTTCCCTGCCTGCCTCTTTTATTATGAGGAAAAAACTAAAGGAGGTTTTATAAGTTTGAAACAAATAAGTAGAAGACAACCAAGAAATAAAGGACATGGCAAATAAACCATCTTCCGGTGGTTTAAAAATCAAATATAGACACAACACCTAATCAGGTAACAGGAACAGTATCATCTTTGATGACATATCCTCGTTGTTTCAGCAGATTAAGTGCCTGCGAAGTAGTCAATACTTTTGAATCATTCACAAGACGCGACTCAAGAAAGCCTTCCGGTGTATATGGTTTTAAATCTGTGAGTATGTGCCAGATAGCGGTCAGGATCATACGGCAGATGGCAATGACAGCTTTCTTGTGACCGCGGCGTGCTTTTATACGCCGATAACGGGTAGTAAATTCAGGATGTTTCTTGGATTTGATCAAAGCATTTGCAACCTGCACCAAAACTGGTTTAAAATAGAAACCAGCACGGGAAATCCTAGTGGATTTGATTTTATGATTGCTTTGATCATTACGAGGACAACATCCAGCCCATGATACGAGGTTTTTAGCTGTGGGGAAGACAGACATATCACCTCCGATTTCAGAGAGCACCTGAATAGCAGTCAATGGGTTCTTATCGAACCCTGGTACGGTTCGTATAAGATTGAGAACGCTTTCATACTTATCACTGAGACGAAAGATTTCCCGTTCTATTTCTGCTTGATGCTTTTTTAATTCATCGATGTGATTCAGACATTGTCTAAGCTTTACAGCTTGTTCCGTAGAAATGGCGCCATCAACAGCAGCCTGTATTTCTTCAATAGGAGTTTTACACCTGCCATCAACAAAAGGTGCCACATCAAAAGTTTCCCCGGGGTGTTGTAAAATCTGTTCCGTGATGGAGCGAGAAGATTTCCCAAATACATCAGAAAAGACATCGTCAAGTTTAAAGTTGGATACAGTAAGACAATTCTGGGCACGGTTCTTTTCACCGGTAATCATGCAGGTGAGTTTGAAACGGTATCTTACAAGATCTCTTAACTGGCGAATATCAGCTGGTGGAATAAAGGAAGGCTTGACCATGCCGCACATATATAGATCGCAGATCCATTTAGCGTCTTTGCGGTCAGTCTTATTTCCTTTTTGTGGTTTGGTATATTTGGGATGAGACAGAGTAACCCATAAGTTATTCTTCTCTAAGACATTGAAAACCGGAATCCAATACTTGCCGGTAGATTCCATGCAAACGTCGTTACAGTTATATTTAACAAGCCAGTCACACAACTCTTGCAATCCTTTAGTAAAGGAAGAAAAGCGAGCTTGTTTATATTCTGTACGTCCGTTGGGATCGGTAATACCAATGCAGGCATAGATCCAAGTTTTGTGGACATCAAGTCCGCAACAGTTATTTTTAAGAATTTTAAACGACAATAAAATAACCTCCTGATGATTGTAAGTTTAAAACTGACAGTGACTGGTCATCCGGCAAAATCGAGTCGACTTTGGAAGAGATAAGTTTACGGGCTATGTTATGCGCCATTCATTGATGCCTTAACGGATGACCGACAACATATACAAATGCGAGGTCGCCGCTATACAGCCCCGCCACTCACCTCCACGTGTTCTGTAGTGTGTCAGTCTTATAAGAAGATAATATCAGAAAGACAACAGATTAGATAGCGAAAGATCGTGCACCAGTTTCATGACGCATTGGTGCCTTTCGCAGAAAGGCGGATTATACAAATGGAACAGGAATACAGACATGCTATCGCCCTGATGCGTTACTCGGCCATCGCCACCGCTCATCCCAGGTCTGCCGGAAGGATATAAAAACCTGACAGACTATCTGAATGAGGCATCCCGCAAGGGGCTCGTGCATCCGGACGGGGAAGTGAAAAATTATGCGCCCAAAACTCTGTATAAATGGTATTTCAACTACAGGAAAGGGGGATTCGATGCCCTGATGCCTTCCGGACGCAGCGACTGCGGAAAACCCAGGAAGCTGGACGATGACCTGAAAGAGCGGATCGCATACCTGAAAGGCCGCTACCCCCGTATGAGTGCCGCCGCCATCTTCCGGCAGCTTAAGGAGGATGGCAGTATAAAAAACGGGGAGGTCTCGGAATCTACCGTGAACCGGTACGTGAACAGCCTCGCCCTGGAAGCGGAGGCTTTGCCCATGCAGGACATGCGCCGGTATGAACGTCCACACATCAATGAAGTCTGGTGCGGGGACTCCAGCGTCGGTCCATATCTGAAAACACCGGACGGCAGGAAGCGCAGGGTATATGTGATCGCCCTGATCGACGACTCCAGCCGACTCGTCACCGGGGCGGGCGTATTCTTTGAGGATACCTTTGCAAACCTGATGTCCGTCATGAAGGGAGCTGTGGCAAAGTACGGTGTCCCGCGGATGTTCAATTTCGATAATGGCAGCGCTTATAAGAACAAACAGATGGAACTGCTGGCAGCACGTATCGGCACCACCATCAACTACTGTAAACCCTACACTCCGACGGCGAAAGCCAAAGTAGAGCGGTGGTTCAGGACCATGAAGAATCAGTGGATGGCTTCCCTTGACATGCGGGACTTCCCTTCCCTGGATGCCCTGGGCGGCAGTCTCCTGGCCTACGTCCGCTCCTACAATCTTTCCCCCCACTCCTCCCTCAAAGGGAAATCCCCCCAGGAACGCTTCTTCTGTGAGCCGGGGATGGTACGCCGCCTTTCGGAAGAAAAACTAAGGACAGACTTCCTCCTGGAGTTTTCCCGCAGGGTGTCCGCCGACAGCGTGGTCTCCATCGGAAATGTGGAGTATGAAGTGGATATGCGTTTTGCCAGACAGAGAATAAGACTGCGCTGCTCACCGGATATGGAAGAAGTATACGTAGCACAGCCAGACGGGGGGCTGATCCCGGTGCGGCTCCTGAACAAGCAGGAGAACGCCTCTGTGAAGCGGGAGAAACTCCTGCTTTCCGAAAGGGGTGAGCAATGATGGACGTTTCCCGTTTCGGAATGGAATATAATCCTTTCCTCAAGAATTCCAAAGAGGTCCTGGTAGAGACAGCACAGTACCGGGAGGCCCTTTTCCGCCTCTCTTACCTGGAAAAAACAAAAGGTTTCGGCTTGCTCACGGGAGGACCCGGCCGCGGCAAAACCACGGCTTTGAGGGGATGGGCCGCCTCCCTGAATCCTTCCCTTTACAAGGTGGTCTATTCCTGCCTCTCCACCCTCACCGTGACGGATTTTTACCGCAGCCTCACCGAGGCCCTGGGAGGGCAGCCCTCCTTCCGCAAGCCCGATAACTTCCGCTCCATCCAGGAGGAGATAAAGCGGCTGTCCCTGGAAAAGAAGAAGACGCCTGTCATCATCATTGATGAGGCCAACTATGTCAGCAACGGCATCCTGAACGATTTAAAGCTCCTCTTCAACTTTGAGATGGATTCAAAGGACCGTGCCGTGATCCTCCTGTGCGGCCTTGGCCAGCTGAACAACACCCTGCGCCTGTCCGTCCACGAACCCCTGCGCCAGCGGCTGGTGATGAACTTCCACATGGAGGGCATGACGAAAGAGGAAGGGCGGGAATATATCCGGACAAAGCTTCATGGCGCTGGATGCAGCCATACTGTTTTTGAGGATGCTGCTGTCGAAGCGATCCTGAACGCCTCGGATGGGACACCCCGCATGGTAAACCGTCTCTGCAGCCAGAGCCTTCTGTGTGCAGAGGCAAAAAGGCGGGATCTGGTAGATGCGGACGCAGCCATGCAGGCTATCAACGACTGCGAGCTGGGATAGGGGGTGCAGCATTATGAAGAAAAAAAGACATCGCTTACAGCGGGAGCTTAAGGCCGTCGAAAAAATCTATGCCGGAACACTTGACTGGCTGGAACAGGGAGAACTGTATTCCTGGGTGGAGGCCGGCAACAGCCCCTTCACAAATCCGGAACAGATCATTCATGAGGATGGCACTCCTTTTGACTTTATTGAATGGCACCGCAGTGCGCGGTGGGTCACGGTCACAGAGACTCCGGCAGTGGAAGTGTCTGACAAGGAACGGTTTGATTTCTATACGGACAGAAAGATGGAGCAAGGCTCCCTGGAAGAAACCAGAAAGTTCCTCCGGGATGCCCAGAGTTTCCTGGGATGTGAGATCCTGGCCCTCATGGGTTTCTTAAAAGAGAAAGGGCTCTTGTATGAATATCTACGATATAAATATAAAGCTCATGCTTGCCAGATAGAAGAAGAGGAACTGCCATTTTCATAAGATGATACAGAATACTCCTGCGCAATTAATTTACATGGGAGTATTTTCGTTCTGGTAATGTGCAGAAGCGTTTCCGGATAATGTGGCTGGAGAACTACATCAATTTTATATGGTGCTAAAATAATCTGAAGATTGGCTGCTCTTTTAATCTGGAAAACAACAGCTATTACGGCGGGCTGCATTGCGGGGACTGTTTCGACGTGTTCACCCGCGGCAAATGGAAGCCGACCCGTATTGAAATGAACATGAAACAGGAATGGTACTTGGTGGGTATCAGAGCCGACGACCTTAACGGGCTGCGGGTGCGTATCTGACCGCCGCCCATAGAACACCCCGAAAGGAGGGACAGACCCCATGCAGGACGAGATCAACGAGAAAACCGTTGCCCTGTATATCAAGACCGGGAAGCTGACCGCCGAATTGCTGCAAAAGGCAATGAAAGCCGCCCTTGCGCAGTCAAAGAAGCAGATCGGGAAGCAGCCCCACGGGAAACAGACCCTAAAGCAGCTCATGAAGCAGAACACGGGCGTTTCCAACATTGAGATCACAAAGGAAAATATCAAGGCGTTTGAGCATACCGCCAAAAAGTACGGTATCGACTTTGCGCTGAAAAAGGACGCGACGGAAACCCCGCCCCGCTATCTTGTATTCTTCAAGGGCAGGGACGCAGACGCATTGACCGCCGCTTTCAAGGAGTTTTCCGCAAAGAAGCTGACGCAGGACAAGAAGCCCTCAATCCGAAAGGCATTAGCCGCTTTCCGGGAAAAGGCAAAGGAGCTGAACGCCAGCCGCCAGCAGACCAAACATAAAGGACAGGGAGGTATCGCTATGAAGCCGGAAGTAAAGAAGTTGCTTATCCTAAACGCGCCCTATCTGCTCTTTGTGTACCTGTTTGACAAGGTGGGCGCGGCTGTCCGGCTTTCCCCCGGCATGGACGCAAGCCAAAAAATCTTACACTTGGGGGAGGGCTTCACCGCCGCCTTTGCTTCCGCTGCCCCTAGCTTCCACCCCGCCGACCTGCTGATCGGCATTGCCGGGGCGGTGATTATCCGGCTTGCCGTTTACATGAAAGGCAAGAACGCGAAGAAATACCGCAAGGGCATTGAGTACGGTTCCGCCCGCTGGGGGACAGCCGAGGACATAAAGCCGTACATAGACCCAGTATTTGAGAACAATATCCCGCTGACACAGACGGAACGGCTCACCATGAACAGCCGCCCGAAGCAGCCGAAATACGCGAGGAACAAAAACATTCTTGTAATCGGCGGTTCCGGCAGCGGCAAGACAAGGTTTTTCGTCAAACCGTCGCTCATGCAAATGCACAGTTCGCTATGTTGTCACAGACCCGAACAGATAAGTATAATAAGGTTATAGGGAAGCGCGCACCCTCAAAGAAAGGAGGTTACACACCATGAAGAAGCAGACAGAGAAAGACAAACTCACCGCCCTATACGAAAGGCTCTCCATGACGATGAGCGAGCCGGGGAATCCGTCAGCATTGAGAATCAGAAGCGGATTTTAGAGGATTACGCAAGGAAAAACGGCTTTACCAATATCCGGCACTTTACAGATGACGGAATCCGTGGAACTACGTTCAAGCGTCCGGGGCTTGACGCTATGTTAGACGAAATCCGGGCGGGGAACGTGGCAACGGTTATCATCAAAGACCAAAGCCGAATCGGGCGTGACGTGGTTGAGGTGGGGCTTTTGAAGCGCACCTTTGACGAGTACCATGTGCGTTTTATCGCCGCAAATGACAACCTTGACACCGCCAACGGCTTTGATATTATGTCTATCTTCCGTGACGTGATAAATGAGTGGTATGTTGCCGACACCAGCCGCAAAATCAAGACTGTTTTCAAATCCAGAATGGAAAAGGGCTTGCGCTGTTCTGGTAGTGTCTGCTATGGCTACCGCGCTTCCAAAGAGGAAAAAGGCGAATGGATGATTGACGAGGAAGCCGCCGCCGTTGTGCGCCGCATCTTCCAGAGCGTCCTTGCCGGGGAAACCGTAGCCAGCATAGCAAAGGCACTCCGCGCCGAGAAAATCCCTATCCCGTCCGAGCATTGGAAACGGACAGGCGAGCCAGTCCGTGCGGCAAAATACACCGACCCCTACGCATGGTCAGCGACCACTATCGGCTACATACTGAAACGCCCGGAATACACAGGGCGCAAGGTATTGGGGAAAACCGTATGCGAGAACTACAAGACCAAGAGCAGCCGCAAGACCGCGCCGGAGAACAGTATATTTTCGAGGGCGCAATCCCCGCCATTGTGGACGTGGAAACGTGGCAGACCGTACAGAAGATACGGGAAACGGTACGCCGCGCACCTAAAACGGCAGAACGCCCCGAACCGCTTGACCGGGCTTCTCTACTGCGCCGACTGCGGTTCAAAACTCACACACCGCTACAACCTTGTACAAGGGAAATGGATTGAGGACGCTTTCATCTGCTCCGGCTACCGCCATTTAATCCATGACTGCACCATGCACCATATCCCTACGGCAAAGATTGAAGCCGCCATTCTTGCCGTTATCCAGCGGGTGAGCTGGTATGTGCGGCACAATGAAAAAGAGTTTGCCGAGCGTGTCCGGGAAGCGTCCGACCAGAACCAAGAGAAAACCGTCAAGGAATGTAAACAGAAAATCAACAAGGCACAGAAGCGGCACAAAGAGCTGGACGGGCTTGTGAAAAAGCTGTACGAGGGCAACGCCACGGGCAAGATACCCGACAAGCACTTTACCCGGCTTCTTGCCGAATATGACGAGGAACAGACCGGGCTTGAAACGTCCATAGCGGAATGGCAAAGGCAGATAGAGAGCTGGAACGCCGACAAGCTGAAAACAGACCAGTTTATCCAGCTTGTGAAACGCTATACTGATTTTTCTGAACTCACAACGCCCATGCTCAACGAGTTTATCGAAAAAGTGATTGTGCATGAGGGCGAGGGGCGGGGGAATGACCGCCGCCAGCGGATAGACATTTACCTAAACTTTATCGGCGCATTTGAAGTACCCGCCCATATCGTCACCCCGGCAGAGGTGGAGGAACAACACCGCCAGCAGGAGGAACAGGCGGCAAAGGAAGCCCGGTTCAAAGGAGCTTGCAAAGGCGCGGTATGAGAAGCGCAAGGCAGAGAAACGGGAATTTACCGCAAGGAAAAAGGCGGGGCTTCTCACCCCGGAGGAACAGGAAGCGGAGGAAAAGCGGCTTGCACACAACCGGGAGTGGCAAAAGGAATGGCGGGAGAAACGCAAAGCCACAGAGCCGCCCAAGCCGCCTAAGAAGAAATCCATAAAAGAACTTATGGAGATTGAAAAGACCGGGGCAGAGCTTACGCCGGAGGAAACGGAACGTCTTGCAGAACACCGCCGGAAAAAAGCCGCACAGCATAAGGCGTGGCGCGAAAGGCAGAAAGCCGGACAGCCAAAGACAAGAACACTCAAAGAGCTTGCCGCCGCCCAAAAAGAGGGGGAAGCCTTAACGCCGGAGGAATCGGAACGTCTGGAAGCCCACAAGAGCCGGAAAAAGATAGCAAGGGAAAAGCTGGTACGGCAAGCCGAAACCGACCCGGCAGCGGCGGCAGAGCTTGCGAAAAAGCGGGCGTATGCTTCCGAAGCCACCAAGAAATCCCGGCAGAAAATGTATGAGGAAGCCGCCACTGGAAACCCGAAGCGGTGGAACGCTATGAGAATTATCTTGCCGCAAGGAGGGAAGCATACCACAGGAAAAAACAGGAAGCAGAGAGAACCGCATAGCCTCCCCGTCTGAACATCAAGAGCCGGAAAAGCAAGGGCGCATTGTGGGAAAATCTAAACTTTTGGATTTCCCACAAATCCAAACTTAGAAGAAATCCAAACTTTCCTCTGTAAATCCTTTATTCAAGGCATTTTCTGATATAAAAGTTTGGATTTTGTTTTGTACTTCTCTTGTCAGAAATGAGAATAAATTGATTGAACAGAGCTAAATAGCAATGTTTTACGTATTTTATCATAATTGGAGTATTGTATTTTGTGAAACGAAATCCAAACTTTTTCCGGCAAGAATCCCAATTATCAAGCTGTTTTCAGAAAAGTTTGATTTTATATAAGTTTGGATTTGTGGAAATGTGCATAACAGGCTATGGAATCATGGATAACTCTGTTCACAGCACATGGAAAAGCAAAGAGCAGCTTTCCCACGTCCTGCAAACAGAGTTACCCACAATTCCATAAGATAGCCAGTTATACACATTACGGCACAATGCCGACTACTACGGAATCCCTCTTTTTCTTTATCTTTTAAAACATATTTTTATTTTACGGAATATAGGTTAGCCCCCATTTTGTCATAGCGTAAAAGACAGGCAATAATGCTGCGCCTTTATCAGTCAGAGAATATTCTACATGGGGAGGAATTTCGTTAAATTGTATTCGTGACACCAACCCGTCTTTTTCCAGTTCGCGCAAAGAAGAAGTGAGCATTGTATTTGTAATGCCGTCAATATTTTTTCTCAATTCGCCAAAACGTATAGGGGATTTAATACACATTTCGTAAATAATCTGAAATTTCCATTTGCCTTGTAACATGATAATTAAAGATGTTACCGGGCAATTACCAGCTTCGGTGAGAATACCGATTTTAACTTTTTGTGTCCATTCGTCATAAGTTAAATCCTTATCCATACTGAATCGTCCTTTCTTTAGGATATGAATATATCAAATATGTGTTTAACAGTATGGTCTACCATACTATGTAAGAATATTCTGCGTACTTGAAGAACATTTCAAACTAAGTATAATTATCTTATCAGCAAAAGTCAACAAAGGCTCTGCTGTAATTCAAAAATTTTATCAAAGAAAGGATAGTTTTATCATGAAAGAAATTAACATTGAACAGGCAACAGCAGTTACCTCACCAGACCCGCTTATGCTGCTTTGCACAACAAAGGAAAATGGAAGCCTTAATATGGCTCCGGTATCGTTCTTTATGTACTCATCTTATAACCCGCCTATGCTTGCATTTGCAATGGGAAAAGAATCTAATTCCGGCAGTAACATTCGCCGGACAGGAAAAGCGGTTTTTGCTGCTCCGGGTGTCAGCTTAAACAATGCAGTAATGGCATATGGTTCTTTCAGCGGCAACGAGCAGGACAAGCTGAAAGAAACACCGATTGTGTTACAAAATATTGAGGGAAGCAATATTCAAATTCCAGAGGATACACGAGTTGCCTTTGTGGTATCCCTTGCACAAACTATGGAATCCGGCGACCATTACTTGTATCTTTGCAACATTGAGAAAATCGTTGCAGATGAATCAAAAGACGCATTATTTGCATGGGACGGTTATGCGAAAGTTGCTCCGGCACAGGAAAAATAAATTAGTGTAACAAAAAAGTAGACAAATCAATCAACGGAAAACAAAAGTTATAAGCACCATTGTGGACAGCCTATTCAATTTTAGGCTGATAATTCAGAGGGGCGATAGCTTAAAGTGCTACCGCCCTTTTGAATATAATAGGCAATTAATAAAAATGTATATTTCTGTTTGTTTTATGGAGGTGATTTATCTTGAGCATAATAGAAAAAGAAATTGTTACAAAAGACTTGATTACAAAATCGAATTTACCAGCCAGTGATTATGTAATCAATCCTTATGTTGGCTGCCCTCACGCTTGCAAATACTGCTATGCCCGTTTTATGAAACGATTTACAGGACATACAGAAGAATGGGGAAATTTTATAGATATAAAGCGTTGTGATAAAACAATTAGTGTAAAAAAGCTGTATCAAAAATCTGTATTTATTTCTTCTGTAACGGATTGTTATAATCCTTTTGAAGCAAAATATCAAGTGACAAGAAATGTTTTAAAGCAGCTAAAGAAAGCGGATTGTTTGATTACTATTTCCACAAAGTCTGATTTGATACTAAGAGATATTGATATATTAACAGAGCTGAAAAATTTAGTAGTTGCAATTTCTATTAACACTTTAGATAACGATTTTCAAAGTGATATGGATAACGCCAGCAGCATTACACAGCGGATTACAGCATTAAAGGAATTACATAAACAGGGTATTTATACAGTTTTATTTATGTCACCCATATTTCCGTATATAACAGATTTTAAAAAAATCATTGAAGCAACAGCAGCGTTTGTATGTGAATATTGGTTCGAGAATTTGAATCTTCGTGGGAATTACAAACAGGATATTTTTCAATACGTTTCTG
>PDYJ01000061.1_pt1 | contig 11168 bp, 10 predicted proteins | sample 1430841 | NCBI WGS metagenome assembly PDYJ01 (sample SAMN07237672, study PRJNA390542) | Gut metagenome, whole genome shotgun sequencing project. | isolation source: fecal pellets | host: Mus musculus | place: USA: New York, NY | collected 2016-10 | reverse complement strand
CGTGACTCACGTTCTAAGCGTTTAGGTGCTAAGAGTGCTGACGGTCAAACAGTTAACGGTGGTGCTATCTTATACCGTCAACGTGGTACACGTATTTACCCAGGTGTTAACGTTGGTATGGGTGGCGACAACACATTATTTGCTAAGGTTGCTGGTGTCGTTAAATTTGAACGTAAAGGCCGCGATAAGAAGCAAGTTAGTGTTTACCCAGTTGCTGAATAATCGGTAATGCTAAAAACGTCTTGATTCCTTGTATAGCAAGGATCAGGGCGTTTTTTATTTTGCGAAAAAATTAGGCTGATTTCTTTTTGCCTATGCCTTGCTAAAAATCCCAATAATAAAATAGGTCTTCTAGAAAAATATAGCCAAATGCTATCTTTTTAGAAGACCTAACTTTATTTACTTGTATCTTTTTGAGCTGCGAAATATTTTTCCAAGCCTTGATAAACGTCATTTACGACGGTCGCACGGTAAGACTTAGAGCTTATCTGATCAAAGTCACGATCGGAGTTGATATATCCCATTTCTAATAGGATCGCCGGTTCTTTGATGTCACGAATGACTAAAAAGTCACCGATCTCGACCCCGCGATTTTCTAAGCCGATCGCACCAAACTCTTTATTTACCGTTTGCGCTAACTTGGCGGAGTTTTTGTGATAATAATAAGTCGTAAATCCCGAAGCTGTGTTTTTGACTGGCGACGAGTCAAAGTGGAAACTGATAAAAGCATCCGCATGGACTTGATCTGCTAGTGCAGGGCGTTTGCTTAGACTGACAAAAGTGTCATCGCTACGTGTAAGATAGACTTTTGTATTTTGTTTACGTAATTTTTCAGCCAATAGTTTGGCATAAGCTAAAGTGTATTGTTTTTCTTCTTTTTTCTCAGTGTTCGAGGTCGCCCCAGAATCATAACCACCGTGACCAGGATCGATCACGATCGTCGCATTTGAGAGATCGGTAACAGGTAATTTGTAGCTACTGTTGATCATCCAATCAGCGATCCAGCCTTTTTTTTTCATCGTCAGTTTCAACATACATCCAATGATATTTGCTTTTCAAGACAGTTACACGTTGGTTTTGCTTGAGTTGACTGATTTGATCATATTCAACACCAGGGCCGTTTTTAAGGACAGCATAGTTAGTTTGGATCTCTAGTTGTCCGAAATATTTATAAGTGCGATAACCTAAAATACCAACTAGTACGAAAATGATCGCAAATAGGACCCGAATACGTTTGGGGAGGCCAGATCCATGAGAAGTTCTAGGCTTTTCCATGTGCATCACTCCAAATTTAACAACTATTCACATTATAGCAAAAATGCTTTGTGTCCAACAAGTAAATGCTAACGGTTTTCCTAACAAAGCCTGTTGAAATGTAAAAACAAATTAATAGTTGGCAAAACCCCCGATAGAATGATAAAATTTATTCAAACGGCTTTCGTTAAATCGTGAACGAATTTCAGCAAAATTGTTTTAGGAGGATCAACTAATGTCTGACATTAAATACAAACGAGTTGTGATGAAACTGAGCGGGGAAGCATTGGCCGGTGATGCTGGTCAAGGTATCAATCCGCCAGAGATCCGTAAAGTTGCCGAAGAGATCAAAGAAGTGCATGACTTGGGTGTTCAAATCGCGATCGTTGTCGGTGGTGGCAATATGTGGCGTGGCGAATCAGGTGCACAAATGGGAATGGAGCGCGCTCAAGCAGATTATATCGGAATGCTTGGGACAGTGATGAATGCTTTGGCACTACAAGACAATTTAGAATCGATCGGAGTACCAACTAGAGTTCAAACTGCAATTGAAATGCGCCAAGTAGCTGAACCATATATTCGACGTAAAGCAATGCGGCATTTGGAAAAGGGACGTATCGTGATCTTTGCAGCCGGCACCGGCTCACCATATTTCTCCACAGATACGACATCAGCTTTACGGGCGTCAGAGATCAATGCTGATGTGATCTTGATGGCTAAAAATGGTGTTGACGGCATTTATTCAGCCGATCCACGTAAAGATGCAAATGCAGTCAAATACGATAAGCTGACCCATATGGAGATCATCAATAAAGGATTACAAGTCATGGATACAACAGCTTCATCACTATCCATGGATAACAATATCCCACTTGTGGTCTTCAACATGAATGAGCGAGGAAATATCAAGAAAGTTGTTCAAGGTGAAACGATCGGAACAACAGTTGAAGGGAAGTAAATAAATTTATGAAAATCACAGATCCAACTATTTTACAATATCAAGAAAAAATGACCAAAGCAGAAGAAGCTTTACAACGTGAATTGGGTACGATCAGAGCAGGGTAGCAAATGCTAGTTTGTTAAACCGAGTAAACGTTGAATATTATGGGGTGCCAACACCACTTAATCAAATGGCTCAGATCAGTGTTCCAGAAGCACGTGTGCTTCTCATCACACCATACGATAAGTCTTCTTTAAAAGACATCGAACATGCGCTCTTAGCATCTGATCTAGGTATCGCACCTATGAATGACGGGTCAGCTATTCGTTTAGTGATCCCACAATTGACTGAAGAACGGCGTAAGGAATTAGCTAAACAAGTTAAAGCAACTTCTGAAAAGGGCAAAGTTGCTGTTAGAAACGTTCGCCGTGAAATGATGGATGCTTTGAAGAAAGCTCAAAAGAATGGTGATTTGACTGAAGATCAATTACGTGACTTGGAAGATGTTGCCCAAAAAGTAACGGATAATTCGATCAAAAATATTGAAAATATTACAGCAGAAAAAGAAAAAGAAGTGCTTGCCGGCTAGGTGAAAGCTTTATTTTGCTGATAATAACGGGGCAAGGGCTCGTCGAAACAGGCGCTTACTGGATCGACGAATTTGTCCCGTTATTCTTTTAACAGAGGTGAAGATATGTTTTCTAACTTATTTAAAAATAAGCAGGCAGCACAAAACAAGCTAGATCAAAAACGGATACCGGCTCATGTTGCGATCATCATGGATGGTAATGGTAGATGGGCAAAAAAGCGCGGCTTGCCCCGAGTTGCCGGGCACAAGCAGGGAATGGAGACGGTCAAAACGATCACTAAAGCAGCTAGTGATCTAGGGGTCAAGGTGTTGACATTATATGCTTTTTCAACGGAAAATTGGAAAAGGCCTCAAGCTGAAGTCGGTTTTTTAATGGATCTTCCAGTAAAATTTTTTAATACATTTGTCCCGGATCTGATCGCAAACAATGTCCGTGTCAATGTGATGGGGTATACAGATAAATTACCTGACTCGACAAAAAAAGCAGTTTTTGATGCGATCGAGCAGACTAAAGATAATACCGGCATGGTCTTGAATTTTGCTTTGAATTACGGGGGGCGTGCTGAGATCACGACTGCAGTCCAAGCCGTAGCAACTCAAGTTAAACAAGGAAAATTAGAGCCATCACAGATCGATGAAAAAGTTTTTTCAGAGGCTTTGATGACGGCAAAACTCCCTTATGCTGATCCAGAATTGCTGATCCGCACGAGTGGGGAAGAACGGATCTCTAACTTTTTATTGTGGCAGATCGCTTACAGTGAGTTAGTATTTACAGATGTTTTATGGCCAGATTTTTCGGCTGAAGATCTAGAATTATCGATTTATAAGTTTCAGCAACGCGATCGACGCTTTGGTGGGCTGAATAAGAAGGAGGATAATTGATGAAACAGCGTGTTATAACAGCGGTGATCGCTTTGATCATTTTCTTACCATTGCTTTATCTAGGAGGGATTCCCTTTGATATCTTGGTAACATTGATGGGTATCGTCGCCATGTCAGAATTTTTGATCATGAAAAAGAAATTACTCGTGTCATTTGAGGCGATCGTTTCTTTTCTTTTGATGCTATCGATCTTATTGCCGGTCTTTTGGGCTGGTTTTTGGACACAGGATACTTTAGGGGGCAGCTTTTATTTGCTAGCCCTAGTCATGCTAGTCTACACTGTGATCTCTAAAAATCGTTTTTCATTTGATGATGCAGGGGTCTTATTATTAGGTGGACTATATGCGGGGCTTGGTTTTAGATTCATGATGCTAGCTCGAGCAGAGAGCTTATGGATGATGCTTTACGCCTTATTGATCGTTTGGGTCACAGACAGTGGTGCTTATCTGATCGGACGTAAGATCGGTAAGAATAAATTAGCACCACATATCAGTCCCAATAAAACTTGGGAAGGTTCGATCGGTGGTTCGCTCAGTGCGGTAGTTATTGTCGGCGCATATCTATATTTTGTACAAGCTGCGTTTCCATATAGTTTCTCAACTATGCTTTTGTGGACTTTAGTCTTCTCAGTTGGAGGCCAACTTGGTGATCTGATCGAGTCAGCCTTCAAGCGTCATTATGGAGTCAAGGATTCCGGTAAGATCTTACCGGGTCACGGTGGGATCTTAGACCGCTTTGATTCATTACTATTTGTTTTACCATTGATGCATTTTGCTGGCTTGATCTAAATAAAACGATTAGGATAAGGACGGTAGAGCAATATGATAACAACTATAATTACATTTATCATCATCTTTGGGATCTTAGTATTTGTCCATGAATTTGGACACTATTATTTTGCCAAACGTGCTGGGATCTTGGTCCGTGAGTTTGCGATCGGGATGGGACCTAAACTGTTTGCATATCGCAAGAATGGCACGACCTATACTTGGCGGATCTTACCACTGGGTGGTTATGTCAGCATGGCAGGTTTGGAAGATGATACCGAAGAGCTAAAAAAAGGGATGCCAGTCAGTTTGATCACTGACGAAAATGGTGTCGTTCAAAAGATAAATACTAGTAAAAAACTCACTTTAGTCGAAGGGATCCCGCTCGAATTGACTGACTGGGATCTAACGGATGGACTTTGGGTCGAAGGGTATGAAAACGGCACTGAAGATGAGATCAAACGCTTCAAAGTTGATCATGATGCCTTGATCATCGTAAAGATGGGATCGAACTGCAGATCGCACCATGTGATGTGCGTTTTCAGTCGGCTTCGTTAGTCGATCGAATGTTGACCAATTTTGCAGGGCCATTGAATAATTTCTTGTTAGCGATCGTAGCGTTTGGCTTAGTAGCCTTTTTACAAGGAGGAGTCCCTGTAACGACTAATACGATAGCTCAAGTTCAAACTGATTCAGTTGCTCAAAAAGCAGGTCTAAAAGCAAATGATACGATCATTGCGATCGATGGTGCTAAAACACCGACTTGGGACGATGTGGCCCAACATATCAGATCAGCTGATGGCAAAGAACTTGTTTTAACAGTCAAACGAGCTGATAAAAAGCAAAATATCAAAGTCACACCAGTCCAAAAAAACGTAAATGGACAAAAGGTCGCCCAGATTGGTATAATTGCTAAAGGAAAAATGGATCGTTCTATCAAAGCCAAGCTGACTTATGGTTTTACCCAAACTTGGTATGTGATAAAACAGCTAGGAAATGCCTTAGCATCAATGTTACACGGCTTTAGTCTAAATGATCTAGGTGGTCCAGTAGCAATGTTTTCCCTCACATCACAGGCTAAAGAAAATGGCCTGATCAGTGTTGTGACACTAACAGCACTGTTGTCAGTTAACTTAGGGATCATCAACTTGTTACCGATTCCTGCTTTGGATGGGGGCAAGTTGCTATTAAATATTATCGAAGCGATCAGAAGAAAACCACTTGATCCAGAAAAGGAGATCATTATCACAATGATCGGTTTTGGATTTTTGATGATCTTGATGCTTCTAGTTACGTGGAATGATATTCAACGCTATTTCTTCCGCTAATTAAATATAAAAGGGGTCTAAGCAAGAATGAAACAATCAAAAATGTTGATTCCAACATTAAAAGAAGTGCCAAGCGATGCTGAAGCACTCAGTCACCAGTTGATGTTACGAGCTGGTTATATCAAACAAGTAACAGCCGGAGTCTATGCCTACTTACCATTGGCTTATCGGGTCTTAAATAATATCGAAACGATCATCCGGGATGAAATGGACAAGATCGATGCCGTTGAAATGCTTGTGCCAGGAGTTTTACCAGCTGAGCTTTGGGAAGAATCTGGTCGTTACAAGACATACGGAGCTAACTTATTTAAATTAAAGGATCGTCATGAACGTGACTTTATCTTAGGACCAACACATGAAGAGACATTTACTAAGATCATCAAAGACGCGATCAAGACATACAAAAAATTACCGTTGAAGTTGTATCAGATCCAAATGAAGTATCGAGATGAAAGTCGTCCGCGTTTTGGACTGTTACGGGGGCGTGAATTCTTGATGTTAGATGATTATTCATTCCACACAGATATGGAAAGTTTAGATCAAACCTACCGTGACATGGATAAAGCTTACCAACATATCTTTGAACGTGTCGGTCTTGATTTTAGAGGGATCATTGCTGATGCTGGTGCAATGGGGGGTAAGGATTCTAAAGAATTTATGGCGATCGCACCGATCGGGGAAGATACGGTCGTTTATTCCGATTCAAGTGATTACGCTGCTAACCTTGAAATGGCAAAAAACTTGCGGATCAATAAGAAATCTCATGAAACACCAAAGGAATTGACAAAAGTAGCCACACCAGATGCAAAGACGATCGATGAAGTTTCAGCTTTCTTAGAAGTTGAGCCTGAAAATATGATCAAAACCTTGGTCTTTATGGCTGATGAAAAACCAGTTATCGTTTTGATGCGTGGTAATGACGAGCTCAATGAAGTTAAATTGAAAAACTACTTAGATTGTGATTTCCTAGATCCAGCTGAAGATACCAAAGCGCGTGAACTTTTAGGTGCAGATTTTGGCTCTTTAGGACCAGTTGGTGTAGCAAAAGACATTAAGATCGTAGCTGATCTGGATGTTGATGGGATGGTCAATGCTAATGTAGGGGCTAACGAAAATGGTTACCACTACATGAACGCTAATATCGAACGCGATTATCGGGTAGACGATTTTGTCGATCTTCGGACCGTCAAAGAAGGTGATCTTTCGCCAGATGGTGAGGGTGTCCTTAAGTTTACTCGTGGGATCGAGATCGGTCATATTTTTAAATTAGGTACACGTTATTCTGAAAGCTTAGGTGCGACAGTTTTAGATGAAAATGGGCGTGAAGTACCGATCATCATGGGTAGCTATGGTATCGGGGTATCTCGTTTGCTATCTGCGATCGTAGAACAAAATAGCGATGAAAATGGGATTATTTGGCCACGATCGATCGCACCATTTGATATTCACGTGGTACCGGTCAATGTTAAAAAAGAAGAACAAGTAAAACTAGCAACTGAGATCACAGCAATGTTAGAAGATGCTGGCTACAAAGTTTTAGTTGATGATCGTAAAGAACGTCCAGGGGTAAAATTTGCCGATGCAGATCTTATCGGTCTACCTGCTCGGATCACAGTTGGTAAAAAAGCCGATGAAGGAATCGTTGAGATCAAATTACGTCGTACAGGCGAAACACTTGAAGTTAAGACAGATGAATTATTAAATTCGATCAAGATCTTACTCAAAGAAGATCAAGGCATTTTTGGCTAGATATAGATAATTGGACTGGCGAAAGTGACTTCACCAGTCCTTTTATTTCTGATAGAGAGGGGTCAGAATTTGGAACCAAATAAACAGGAATTGTTTTTGCGCTTACTTGAACAGATCAAGTGGCAACATTTACCAGAAGAACAAGAGCTCTTTACCGGGGCTGCGATCGATAAAGTCGAAGTTCATACAGCTTCAAAACGCTGGGAATTTGTGATCAGTCTAAAGCAAGTGTTGCCCTTTACAACATTTTTGCGCTTTAACCACGCTCTTGCCAACGCTTTTGAACCGATCGCTCAAACGACTTTGAATTTGAAAGCCCAAGAGAAAACGTTAAATGATCGTGATCTGGGTGATTATTGGGCCTATGTGGTTTCAACGTGCGGGGTCAATTCGCCTTTGATCCAAGAATTGTGTCAAGGTAAGGTACCGTATTTAGATGATAACCGTGTCATGTTGTTAGCTGAAAATGAGATCATCAAAAACTTTTTGACGACCCAAGCTTTAGGACCGATCGAACGGACATATCACCGGTATGGCTTTCCTAAATTTACGATCAATACGCTGATCGATGAATCAAAGTCTCAGGCTAAGATCGATGAATACAAAGAACAAAAAGCTAGATCTGATGCACAATTGGCCCAACAAGCTGTTGAGGCGATCCAAAAACAAAATGAAAAACGACAACAAAAAGCCAAAGAAAAAGAAACAGTTACTGTTGACGGACCAGTTCAACTTGGTAAGAAGATCGCTGATGATGCTGAGATCAGACAGATGGCAACGATCACGGAAGAAGAACGTTCAGTGGTCGTTCAAGGTTATATTTTCGATAAGGAAGTTAGGACTCTACGCTCTGAGCGCAAATTGCTCATCATCAAGGTCACGGATTATTCTTCATCAATGGTGATCAAGAAGTTTTCGCGCAATGAAGAAGATGAAGCGATGTTTGATGCTTTAGCTGTAGGTAAGTGGGTCAAAATTCGTGGGAGCGTTCAAGAAGATACCTATATGCGCGATCTAGCGATGAACGCTTATGATATCGTTGAAGTAGCACATGAAGGACGCAAAGATACCGCACCAAAAGATCATAAACGGGCTGAATTGCATGTGCATTCCAATATGAGTATGATGGATGCGACAAATAGTATCAGCGACTATGTCAAGCAAGCAGCAACTTGGGCCAAAAAGCGATCGCGATCACTGATCATAGTACGCTACAAGCTTTCCCAGAAGCGCATAGTGCGGGGTTGAAGAATAATGTTAAGATCTTATATGGGGTCGAAGCTAATGTTGTTGATGACGGGCAACCGATCGCCTATAATGAACAACACGTGAAATTAAAAGATGCGACTTATGTAGTTTTTGATACGGAAACGACAGGCTTATCGGCTCGTTATGATAAGGTCATCGAATTAGCGGCAGTCAAGATGAAAGATGGCGAAGTGATCGAGCGCTTTGAACAATTTATCGATCCCGGGCATCCGCTTTCACAAACGACGATCAAATTGACTTCGATCACTGATGATATGGTCCGAGGCTCAAAGTCTGAAAAAGAAGTCTTTGAGATGTTCCAAGAATTCTGTAAGGGCAGTATCATTGTTGGCATAACGCGACCTTTGACGTGGACTTTATGAATACTGGTTATGCTCGGCATGGACTGCCCTTGATCGGTGAACCTTGGTTGGATACATTGCCGATGGCACGCTTATTGTATCCAGAGATGAAAGGTTTTCGTTTGAATACCTTAGCTAAGAAATTAAATGTTAACTTGGAACACCATCACCGGGCGATCTATGATGCGGAAGCAACGGGCTACATCTATTATGCAATGCTAAAAGATGCTGAAGAGAAGTTTAATATCGAATATCATGATCAATTTAATACGCAAAATGATGATGATACTTATAAACATCAGCATCCGTTTCATGCAGTGATCTTGGCTAAAACACAAGAAGGGCTCAAAAATCTCTTTAAAGTTGCTTCAGAGTCAATGGTCAAGTATTTTTACCGTATTCCACGGGTACCACGCTCGGTCCTAGATAAATATCGTGAAGGCTTGATCGTTGGTTCAGCGTGTGCTGATGGGGAAGTTTTTACTGCGATGATGCAAAAAGGTTATGAACAAGCTAAAGAAAAGGCAAAATATTATGATTATTTAGAAGTTCAGCCTAAAGCATTATATGCACCTTTGATCGAACAAGAGTTAGTCAAAAATAATAAAAATTTAGAAGAGATCATTGCTAATATGGTGCAATTAGCTGAAGAGCTCAAGATCCCGATCGCGGCTACGGGGGATGTGCACTTTATGAATAAAGAAGATGCGATCTACCGTAAGATCTTGATCCATTCACAAGGCGGGGCTAACCCGCTTAATAAGCTACGTGATCTACCGGATGCACATTTTCGAACAACTGATGAAATGTTGGAAGATTTTGCCTTTTTAGGTGAAGAAAAGCACAAAAAGTCGTAGTGACTGATCCAAATAGGATCGTCGACATGTGTGATGAGATCACGCCAGTCAAGGATAAATTGTATACACCTAAAATGCCTGGGGCTGAAGATGATATCAAGAATTTGACATTGAACAAAGCTCATGAATGGTATGGCGATCCATTACCAGATATCGTACAAAAACGCGTTGATAAAGAATTGAAATCTGTTATTGGAAATGGATTTTCGGTAATTTATTTGATCTCACAAAAGCTGGTGGCTAAATCCAATAAAGATGCTATTTAGTAGGGTCTCGAGGGTCGGTGGCTCAAGTTTGGTCGCAACACTGACTGGTATCACCGAGGTCAACCCATTGCCCCCACATTATCGTTGTCCAAAGTGTAAGTGGTCGCATTTTTATGAAAAAGGAGAGTATGGTTCTGGCTATGATTACCTGATAAAGAATGTCCAGAATGTGGACAGAATTGGTCAAAGATGGCCAAGAGATCCCGTTTGAAACATTCCTTGGTTTCAAGGGGAATAAAGTTCCCGATATCGATCTGAACTTCTCAGGTGACTATCAACCGGTAGCTCATAACTATACGAAGTCTTGTTTGGCGAGAACAATGTTTTTCGGCTGGCACGATCGGTACCTGGCTGATAAAACAGCATATGGTTATGTCAAGGCTTACGAACGTGATACTGAGCAAAATTTACGGGCGCAGAAGTCGATCGACTGGCTAAGGGCTACAGGTGTCAAGCGAACGACCGGACAAACCCAGCTGGATCTTGGTCGTACTGATTATCTTGATATCTATGACTTTACTCCGATCCAGTACCCAGCTGACGATCTGACGGCAGCTTGGAAAACGACGCACTTGATTTCACTCGATCCATGATAATATCTTGAAACTCGACTGTTTAGGCATGATGATCCGACAATGATCAGAAGTTGCAAGATCTCTCAGGATCGAACAAAAACGATCCCGACCGATGATCCTGGTGTGATGAAATTGTTTTCAGGAACTGATATTTTGGTGTCACTCCAGAGCAGATCAGTCTAAGACGGGACTCTGGTATTCCAGAATTTGGGACGCGTTTTGTTCGTGGCATGTTAGAAGAAACGCATCCCAAAACGTTTGCCGAATTAGTCAAAATCTCTGGCTTTCTCACGGGACTGATGTGTGTTAGTAACGCAGAAGAACTGATCCAAAATGGGACCGTTACGATGC
>PDYJ01000078.1_pt1 | contig 11203 bp, 10 predicted proteins | sample 1430841 | NCBI WGS metagenome assembly PDYJ01 (sample SAMN07237672, study PRJNA390542) | Gut metagenome, whole genome shotgun sequencing project. | isolation source: fecal pellets | host: Mus musculus | place: USA: New York, NY | collected 2016-10 | reverse complement strand
GCGGTGAAGCCGACGGCCTCCATATCGCGCGGACAACAGACTTACAACTTCGAGACGGGACGCGTCGACGAGCTGGTTATCAAGGGGCGTCACGACGTCTGCATAGCTCTGCGCGCCGCTGTGGTGGTCGAGGCCGCTATGGCCGTCGCTTTGGCCGATCTCAAACTGCGGGCATAGCGATGAGGGCTTCGCGCGCGGAAATAATCGATTACATTCGTCGGCGTACGTCGGCGCTTTACTCTGCGGAGGAGTGCGGACGCATAGCCCGCATGACGGCGGCGGCGTTGAGCGGCGACGCCGAGGCGAAATTCCTGACCGATCCCCGAGAAGTGACGGATATCGATGGCGTGGAGCGCGCCGCCGACGAACTCGCGGCGGGCAGGCCCGTGCAATACGTCATCGGCGAGGCCGATTTCTGCGGACTCTCCTTCGTCGTGCGCGAAGGAGTGCTCATTCCGCGTCCCGAGACGGAAGAGCTCGTGATGCTGGCCGAACGGCGCGCCGCGGCGTTCGATCGTCCGCGAATACTCGACGTGTGCACGGGCAGCGGTTGTATAGCCGTCGCGCTGGGGCATCGTATTCCGACGGCCGAAACGACGGCTCTCGACATATCGCGCGAGGCTCTGGAAATAGCCCGCGAGAACGGTCGGCGGCTCGGCGTCGAAGTTGAGTGGATCGAGGATGACGCTTTGGGCGGCATGGCGCGGCTCGCGGGGCGACGGTTCGACGTCATAGTGTCGAATCCGCCGTATATTCCGCGTTCGGAGATGGCGTCGATGCATCGCAACGTCACGGGGTACGAGCCCCACGAGGCTCTTTTCGTCGACGACTCCGATCCTTTGGCGTTCTATCGCGCCATAGCGCGCGCGGCGGTCGGAATGTTGTCCGACGGCGGTTCCTTGTTGTTCGAGGTACACGAGCGGTTGGCCGAACGAACGGCCGAGGCGGTACGCGCCGAGGGATTCGCCGACGTGCGGATCGAGGAGGATTGTTTCGGCAAACAACGAATGGTATGCGGCAGCAAAAACAGACGATAAAACGCGACAAGACCGCCGAGCAGGCTTTGGCCTCGCTCATGCGCCTCTGCGCCCGAGCCGAGCGGTCGTCGGGCGACGCGATGCGCCTGATGGGCGCGTGGGGCGTTCCGACGCAAGAGCGCGGCGCGGTGCTGCAAAGACTTATAAAAGAGAGATTCATCGACGACAGGCGTTACGCCGAGGCGTTCGTGAGGGAGAAGATCAACCTCAGCGCGTGGGGCGAGTACAAGATCCGCACCGCGCTGCGCCGCAAAGGCATAGCCGACGCCATAGTTTCGGAAGCGTTGAACGCCGCACCGTCGGCGCGCGACACCTCGCGGTTGGCCGAACGTCTCGCGCGCAAGATGAAGAGCATGAAATACGACACCCCTTATCAACTCCGTACCAAACTCATACGACACGGCATCTCGCTCGGTTTCGCGACCGACGACGTGGTGGCGTGCGTCGAGGAGATAACCCGCAATATCGAAGAACCATGCGACGAAGCAGAATTTTTCCCGTTATAGCCGCTCTGTCGTTCGTGGCGCAAGCTGCGGCGCAGAGGCTCGATCCCGAATATTACGAATATCCGCTGCGCGACGTGGCGGGTTACTACTCGGCCAATTTCGGCGAGATGCGCCCCAACCATTTCCACTCGGGCGTCGATCTGAAGACCGACGGCGTGGAGGGCAAGGCGGTCGTGGCGGCGGCCGACGGTTACGTGTCGCGCATTCTGCAATCGCCGTCGGGGTACGGCCTCGCGCTTTACATCGCCCATCCCAACGGCACTACCACCGTTTACGGCCATCTGTCGCGGTTCCGCAAGGATATCGCCGACTTCGTCTTCGCCGAGCGGCACCGTCTCCGAAGCAGTCGGGTCGACATAGTCTGCCCGCCAGACAAATTTCGCGTGGCGCGCGGCGAGGAGATCGCCCGATCGGGTAATACGGGTTCGTCGATGGGGCCCCACCTCCATTACGAGATACGCGACACCGAGACGCAAAAGACACATAACGTCATCGCGCAAGGCGTGTTGAAGCCCAAGGACGCCATCGCGCCCTACATGATGAAGGTGCACTACATCGAGGTTGACACCGTGCGCGGCATTCCCGTGAACGCACGCCCCGCTACATACGCCGTGCGCAAGATCGACGGCAATACTTACGGTCTCGCGCGGCAGTCGCCAGTAAAGGTCGGACGCAAGGGCTATTTCGTGGTCGAGGCGTCGGATCGCAAGGACGACTGCGCCAACACTTACGGGATATATCGCCTGAAGGCGCAGATTGACGGCCGCACGTTTTTCGAATATCGCAACGACGGATTCACGTTCGATCTCTCGCGTTACTGCAATTCGGTGGCATACTACCCCGTTCAGCGTAATTCGCGCAACGAGGCCATTCGTTTGGCCGCCTTGCAGGGCGGCGTGGAGCGTTTCTATCCCACGCTCGTCGACCGCGGCGCGATCGCGGCCGCAGCGGGAGTCAAGCGCAAGATAGATATCGCGGTCGAAGACGATTGCGGCAACGTGTCGACGCTCGGGTTCGAGATCGAGGGCAAGCCCGACGCGGAGTGTTTCCGCGGCGAGATCGACGATGAGCGCAAGGCGGTATATTGCGATCGCGACTTCGCATTCAAGGTCGACGACGCGTTCAGCGTGGTGATACCCAAGGGCGCGCTTTACGAATCGGCGGCGTTGCGCATCGAACGGTCGGAGACGACTCCCGTGGCCGACTCCACCGTGCGGATCCTCTCGCCCGCCTATCGCGTCGGGGACAAGGATATCCCGCTTCATAAGAGCATCGCGCCCGTATTCAGCGTCGCCGTCGACGAGGCGTTGCGGCCTTACGTCGTGATGGCTGCTGTGGCCGATGACGGGCGGGTTTCGTACGCGGGCGGTAAATACCGTTACAATCGCCTCGCGGGCCGCGCGTCGTCGTTCGGAACCTACTGTCTCGCGGCCGATACCGTGCCGCCCGTCATAAAACCGCAGTTCGCCGACGGGCAGAATTGCCGCAACCGCGACCGCATAGCGTTCCGAGTGTCCGACAATTTTTCGGGCATAGCGTCCTACACCGCCACTGTCGACGGCCGTTGGGTTGCGATCGATCTGTCGCGCGGCCGCGCATCGATAGATCTGCGCGCCGAGGGCGTCGCGGGAGGCGGGGCGCATGCGATAGAGTTTACGCTGGTAGACAACTGCGGCAACCGAGCCGTATGGCGCGGCACGATCGTGCGATAGGCCGAAAAGGCTTGTCGGTGACGCGATAATTTCATAATTTTGTACCTTACAAAACCGAAACCTTATAATTTATGTTGAAAAAGAGTATTCTCGCACTGCTCGCCGCGACTTCGTTTTTCGCCGCGCGAGCGCAAAAGGAGGAGTTTTCCCCCGTCGATTACGTGAATCCGCTGGTCGGCACGCAGTCGTCGTTCGAACTCTCCACCGGTAACACCTACCCTGCCATCGCGCGTCCGTGGGGTATGAACTTCTGGACTCCCCAGACGGGAGAGATGGGCAACGGATGGCAATACGTGTACACCGATAACAAGATACGCGGATTCAAGCAGACGCACCAGCCCAGCCCGTGGATCAACGACTTCGGCCAGTTCTCGCTCATGCCCGTGGTCGGCGCGCCCAAGTTCGACCAGAACGAGCGCGCGAGCTGGTTCTCGCACAAGGGCGAGGAGGCCAAAGCATATTACTACAAAGTATATCTGGCCGAGCACGACGTGGTGGTGGAGCTGTCGCCCACCGACCGCGCGGCGTTGTTCCGCTTCACGTTCCCCGAGTCGAAGGATTCGTATGTGGTGATCGACGCTTTCGACCGCGGCTCGCATATCGAGGTCGACGCCGCCAACAACCGCATTACGGGCTACACCACGCGCAACAGCGGCGGAGCGCCCCGCGATTTCAAGAACTATTTCGTCGTTGAGTTCGACAAGCCGTTCGAGTATGTGGCCACTTTCGCCGACGGCGAGTTGAAGGAGAACGCGACCGAGCAGACGGAGAATCATACGGGCGCCGTCATCGGCTTCGCGACCCGCAAGGGCGAGCAGGTGCATGCCCGCGTGGCGTCGTCGTTCATAAGCCCCGAGCAGGCTGCGGTGAATCTTCGCGAGCTGGGCGACGATTCGCTGGAGGTGTTGAAGGAGAAGGGCCGCAAGGCGTGGAACGAGGTGCTGGGCCGCATCGAGGTGAGCGGCGGCGATCTCGATCAATACCGCACGTTCTACTCGTGTCTCTATCGCTCTACCCTGTTCCCGCATAAACTGTACGAGATCGCCGACAACGGCGAGGTGCTTCATTACAGCCCCCACAACGGCAAGGTGGAGAAGGGATATTTCTACACGGGCACGGGATTCTGGGATACGTTCCGCTGTCTGTTCCCGCTGTTGAACATGCTTTATCCGTCGGAGAATCTCAAGATGCAGGAGGGTCTTCTGAACGTCTATCGCGAGAGCGGATTCTTCCCTGAGTGGGCAAGCCCGGGCCATCGCGGCTGCATGATCGGCAACAACTCGGCTTCGGTGCTGGCCGACGCATGGATGAAGGGCGTGCGTGTGGAGGATCCGCAGACATTGTTCGAGGGGCTGGTGCACGGCGCCAACAACGTGCATCCCCGCGTAAGCTCGACGGGCCGTCGCGGACATGAGTATTTACAACACGCTGGGTTACGTGCCTTACGACGTCGATATCAACGAAAATGCCGCGCGCACGCTCGAATACGCCTACAACGATTGGTGCATCTATCGCATGGCCGAGGAGCTGAATCGTCCCAAGGAGGAGATCGACCTCTATGCCTCGCGTGCGATGAACTATCGCAACGTGTTCGATCCCGAGACGCGCCTCATGCGCGGCCGCAATAAGAACGGCGAGTTCATGAAGCCCTTCTCGCCTCTGAAGTGGGGCGACGCGTTCACCGAGGGCAACAGCTGGCACTACACGTGGTCGGTGTTCCACGATCCGCAGGGGTTGATCGACCTCATGGGCGGCGAGGAGGAGTTCGTCGAGATGCTCGACTCGGTATTCATCGTGCCTCCCGTGTTCGACGACAGCTATTACGGCGGCACCATCCACGAGATACGCGAGATGACGGTGATGAACATGGGCAACTATGCTCACGGCAACCAGCCCATACAGCACATGATATACATGTACGATTACGCCCGTCAGCCGTGGAAGGCACAGCAGCATCTGCGCGAGGTGATGGACCGCTTCTACTTGGCCACGCCCGACGGCTATTGCGGCGACGAGGATAACGGACAGACCTCGGCTTGGTATGTGTTCTCGGCTCTCGGGTTCTACCCCGTGTGCCCCGCCACCGATCAATACATAATGGGCGCTCCGTTGTTCAAGAAGGCGGTGATCCACCTCGAAAACGGCAAGACGTTCGAGATCTCGGCGCCCGAGAACAGCGCGGAGAACTTTTATATCGACGATATGAAGCTCAACGGCAAGCGTTACACGCGCAACTACATCACTCACGGCGATTTGATGCGCGGCGGCCGTATGGATCTGGATATGTCGGCCGAGCCGAATACCCGCCGCGGAATCGGCGACAAGGATCGTCCCTACTCATTCTCGCTCGATAAGAAGTAAGCCCTGAGAGGATTAACGAAAAAAAGTCATTCGCTTCGAAGCGGATGACTTTTTTCATTTGAGTGATTCCGGCGGGATTCGAACCCACGACCCACAGCTTAGAAGGCTGTTGCTCTATCCAACTGAGCTACGGAACCAACGCAACATGCGATTCGGCGCATTTGCGATGCAAAAGTAAGTCATTTATTTCTTTTATCCAAAACAAACGTTCGTTTTACGTCAGTCGTTTTCTCGCCTCGGCATAGTCCGAACGTGTTCGGCTCTGCTCTCGACTTGTCGAAAACGTTCGTTTTACCCCGATCCTCGGATCGTATGCGGCGTTCGTGCGCATGCGAGCGTAATGTCGCGGGCGAAATGCAGTTCATTGCAGGTGCGATAAAACGCAAATTTTATTCAATAAATAATTGTATAAGAGCGGATGCGGTTTTGTTTCGGTTATCATATTGCGGTTGGTAACTGTTGGTAATCTTGCTTATAGCGGCATTAGTCGTCGCTGCGCGGATCGGTCGAAAAATGTCGTTCGGCATGCCGATTTTCGTATTATTGTAGATTTTTAATGCTATATAGGCATTTTTATTCAATATTATTTTCAAATTAAAATTTTATTCTCTAATTTGATCTCGGCAAACGGAGGGATAGATATCGAGGTGATGGAATATTGCCGTTTTGCGTTCCGAAAATCCTCTCGGTATATACAATTCTTTATTGCTAAACTATTAACCTAAAACTTTACCGTTATGAATGACCGAGAGTATGTCGCTCCTGCGATAGAGGTAGTTTGCGTTGGAGCCCGAAAAAGGATTCGCCATGAGTTCCGACACGCCCATTTCTCCTTGGGAGAATGAGAATTTTTAATGTTTAATCGATACCGAATCATGAAAAAAGAATCGATCTTCGCCGCCGCGACGATATTCTCGCTCTTTTTCGCGGCGTGCAACGATGCGGGCGACTCCTCTTCGGTTCCCGAGGTCCGCGGCATGACGCTATCGGCGCAGCACGAGGAGATTTCGCGCACCCATTTCGACGGGACGGCAACGACATGGAGCGACGGAGACGCCATTACGGTTTTCGTTGACCGCAACGTCTCCGTGCCCTATCGGTTCGAAGCGGTCGATCCCGCGAAAGGTACGTTCAGTAACGGCGACATATCTTTGGGCGACGACGAGCATACGTTCCATGCGATCTACCCTGCCGCCGCCGATGCGACGGTCTTGGATATAGGCGCGGCGACGCAGACGCAGAAAGGCGTGTTGACCGAACATATAGCCGCGGCGGATCCGCTCGTCGGCAAGGCTGTCGCACGACCGTCGGAGGTTGCCGTTACGATGAATCATACGGCGACCGTATTGAAACTCGATATCGTCGCGGCGGGCTTGCTCGACGCGGAGAGTATCGCTTCGGTGAAGATCGAGGCTCCCGACGGCGTTTTTCTGCACGGAAGACACACGCTCGATCTCGTTACGGGCGACGTGACCGCTATAACGGGCCGATGCGGCAACGCGACGGAGGTTGCTGTGGTCGGATCGGACGATTTCGCGACTGACGGAGAGTTTACGGTGTGGGCGGCGGTCGCGCCGTTCGAGATACCCGCGGGAGAGAAACTCGTTTTTACCATCAAGGACGGGCGCGGCGGAATGTATCGGATAGAGAAGACGTTCCCCGACGGCAAGATATTCTCGGCGGGTAAGATCATGTCGACCGTTCTGGAGCTGTCGGAGTCTTCGCAACTCTCGGAGATAAATATCGATGTCGATTTCACCGACCCGAACGCTTATCCGTCGGATTTCCCCACCGCGACCGCTCCCGCGTCGTCGGGCACGTTCGTATTCTCGGGGCATGAGTTCGTATTTGCGAGCTCGTCGCCGTTCCATAATCGCGAAATGTCGGATAAGACGAGGGCTTTGTGCTTCGAGACGTTCGCGGACAAAGACACCGCGAAGATCCGCATACCCCGCGTCGAGGGTTATGCGCCCGCCGTGGTCGCGATCGGGGTGCACTCTACCATAATCAACAAGCAGAATGCGCAGATCGCGATAGAGACCTCCAAGGGAGAGATAACCGGGAGGGTCAACACTTTCCGAGCGAAGATCGAATTTACGTTGAGCGACACCGACGATAAAACGGATTATTACATCGGCATATACGGCAATAAGGCGCCGTGCAGACTGAGCTCTGTCGGCATAACTTACGCGCGGCTGCCGTAACCCTTCAGGCGTGCGGCCGCCCGTGCGATTTCGCCCTCGAGGAGCATGCCGCCGTCGGGGGCGAATCGTGTTTTCGCGTCGGTCGGTCCGAGGCGGGGAGGCGCGGTTTGGTCGGAATTTTGCATTTGCGACGACCAAACCTTCATACTATGAATTACGGTATTAGCATTCTTTTCCGCGCCATCCCGCTCTTGATGGCCGCATTCTGTTTCGCTTACGGAGCATACGTGCTCGCCGCGGGCGATACTCCCGACCGACTCACCGCAGGTCCCGTAATATTTTTTCTCGGCTCGATCTGCGTGGCGCTCTATTGTACCGCGGCGACGATAATCCGTCAGATTATCGGCACCTACACCACCGCCGCGAAATACATATTCCCGATTTTGGGATATGCTTTCGCGCTGTTCACTCTCATCTACGGCCTTACCATCATCGACGCGCAATATGCGCCGACATACGTGTCGGGACATGTCGTATGCGGACTCGCCCTCATTACGGCCTGCGTGGCGACGGCGGCCGCCTCGTCGACCAAATTCGGCCTCATACCCGTCAATTCGGCCGCTCCCGACCGCGCGTTCAACCCGTCGGGCTTCTCGCGCACCGTCGGCAGCATACTCATGGGCTTCGTGATCGTCGTATCGGCGGTGGCATGGATCTGGGCCATTATACTGCTCACCACGGGACATTCGCAGGCGCATATCGTGGCTGGCTGCATAATGACGGGCATATCATGCGTGTGTACGTCGCTCATAGCTTTGGTGGCGAGCATCGTGCGTCAGGTACAAGGAGTATACACCGACGGCGAAAAGGTTATATGGCCGTTGTGGGCGCTTGTTTTGGGTTTGGCGGCTTTCGTGCTCGGACTCGTCATGATATTCGTCCATTGGGGCGAACCCGTCGATTTCGTCGGATTCGTGCTCATCGGTTTGGCGCTCATCTGCTGGAGCATATCGAGCAAGGTGATATTGCTCGCCAAGATATGGCATGCCGATTTCGCGCTGGCTTCGCGCATTCCCATCATCCCCGTAATCACGGCTTTGATATGTCTGTTCATGTCGGCGTTCCTCTTCGAGGAGGCGTTGTTCAAGATCAAATTCTTCGTGCCCGCCCGCGTGCTCGCGGGATTCGGAGCCATCTGTTTCACGCTTTTCTCGATTGTGTCGATTCTCGAGAGCGGCGCCAAGAGGAGATGATACCCGTAAAAACGACGAACCCCGACAACCTTTACGTTGTCGGGTTCGTCGTTCATGTATCTCTACTCCACTATTACGAAGCTCGAAGTGCGTCCGTCGGATAGATGCCGTCTATGTTGGTTATCTTGTCGGTTATACGCTCCATCTCGGCGAGCGACTTCACGGGGCGATCGTTGATGTGGGTAATTACGAATCCCTCGCGCACCCTCGCTCTTTCGAGCAGGCCGCCGCGTTTTACGTCGATTACCTGCACTCCGCCGCGGATCTCCAGCTTGTCGCACAGCTTCTTGCCTGCGTCGGCGAACTTGCCGCCCAATGCTGCCGTCACGTCCACGCTCTCGCGAGTCATGAGCTCGTTCTTGCCCACGCGGTTCTTGAGCGTCACCTCGATATCCTTGGTCGAGCCGTTGCGTTTCACCGTAACCGTGATCTTGTCGTTGGGACGGTGCTGCGCCATCTTCTCCATCATGGTCGAGGCGTCGTCGGTCTTCGCGCCGTCGATGGCCGTGATGATGTCGCCCTTGCGGATACCTGCCTCGGCTGCCGCGCTGTCGTTCACTACCGATGCCACATAGAGTCCGCCCGTCTGCTCGATGCCGAGCTCCTTGCCTTCGCTCTCGATGAAGCGGTCGTCGATGGCGCGGTACGATATGCCCAGCATCGCGCGCTGCACCACTCCGTACTCCTTAAGATCGACTACCACTTTGCGAACGATGCTCTCGGGCACTGCGAACGAATAACCCATGTAGGTTCCCGTCGACGATTTGATTACCGTGTTGATGCCCACCAGTTCGCCGCGAGTGTTTACCAACGCGCCGCCCGAGTTGCCCGGGTTCACCGCCGCGTCGGTCTGGATGAACGACTCCACGCGCATCTCATTGGGGATTACGCCCAATTGGCGCGCCTTGGCGCTGACGATTCCCGCCGTGATGGTCGACTGGAGGTCGAAAGGCGATCCGATGGCCAACACCCACTCGCCCAAGCGCAGATCGTCCGATTTGCCGAACGGGATCGTGGGCAGATCGTCGGCCTCGACTTTGATGAGGGCTACGTCGGCGGTGGGATCGGTTCCCACTAACTTGGCGTCGAACGTGCGGCCGTCGTTGAGCTTGACCTTGAGTTTGGTCGACTCCTCCACCACGTGGTTGTTGGTGACGATGTAACCGTCGGCCGATATTATGACGCCCGAACCTCCCGCACGCTGCTCGCGGGTCTGAGGCTCGCCCGAGCCGCCGCCGTATGGCATTCCGAAAAACTCATAGAAAGGATCGTACGAGCCGTACGAACGTCCTCCGTACTGTACCTCGCGAATGGCTTCGATGTTTACCACGGCTTTCACCGCATTCTCGGCCGCATACGTCAGGTCGGGATATTGTTCAGCCTGATATGCCGTGAAATGGGTGCCTGCCTGTTGTTCGGGATCGCTCCACGACACATCGACGCCGCGATTGCGCGCAACCGTTTCGTGAGAGAGGTATTTATCCACGCCCCATGCGGTGACGCTGCCGGCCACTGCCGATACGAGGACCGATCCGAAGAATAATAATGCCGTCTTTTCATAATAACACAAATTTTCATGTTTTGTTTATAACTCCAAATTAGGCAATTTCAATCATAGGCAATTTTTCTTTTTTCAGTTTCGCATTTATAACGCGGCGGTCGGGACGTTTATTATATCAGAGTGTGAAAAATATCGTCGGCCGACAGAGCCGTGCGATGTAGGCAAGACTTTTTACCGCCCTTTTTTGCAATTGCGATTTTTTGTGTAATTTTGCACCGATTGAAATCAATGTGGAAGGATTTGGACTGCTTGCAACCACAATAAAAATGCTAAAAGGCGTATAATTAAGGTATTACGACAGTCGCATCTTCCATACGTTAAAAAAATTTAAGGTATGGCTTTTTTATTTACCTCCGAGTCTGTGTCGGAAGGACATCCCGACAAAGTGTCGGATCAGATCTCGGATGCTATTCTCGACGAATTTCTTCGTCGCGATCCCCAATCGAAAGTCGCTTGCGAGACGCTTTGCACCACGGGTTTGGTCGTGGTTGCGGGCGAGGTGCGCTCCGACGCATACGTCGATATCCAGAGCGTGGCGCGCCGCGTGATAGATCGCATAGGCTATAATCGCAGCGAATATCAGTTCGACGCCGCGTCGTGCGGCATCTTGTCGGCTATTCACGAGCAGT
>PDYJ01003625.1_pt1 | contig 11207 bp, 13 predicted proteins | sample 1430841 | NCBI WGS metagenome assembly PDYJ01 (sample SAMN07237672, study PRJNA390542) | Gut metagenome, whole genome shotgun sequencing project. | isolation source: fecal pellets | host: Mus musculus | place: USA: New York, NY | collected 2016-10 | reverse complement strand
TTGACGTTGTGTTCGCCGAACTGACGTGCCCAGTTGAGCAACTGCTGGTAAGTGTAGTCGATACGACGGGTAGAATATTTATTTACGATACCGTTTGATGATGCGTACTGTCCGAAGAACGGGTTGGTCACGCTGGTCTGACGCTGCTCATAGAGGTTGACAGTGTTGTTGGTGGTGAACTTGAAGTCACGGAGGAAACGGATTTCGGCATAACCGGTGGCAGTCATGGCATTGCCGTCATATTTGCGGACATCGAGGATGTTCTGTGACAGCGGGTTGGCCTGAGAGAAAACAGGACGAGAGGGAAGTCCGAGTCCCATTCCGTCACCGTAGTCATACATAGTGTTGCCGTTGATGTCCTTAAGGATGTTGCCCTGTGCGTCACGCACGTAGAGAGGATAGATAGGGGCAAGTACGTTGTTCACGGCAAATATATTGCCCGAAGAAGACGAGCTGCCGTCATCTCCGTTGAACTTTGATTCATAGTGGGTGTAGCTCATGTTAGCTCCGACTTTGAGCCAGTCCTTGGCCTGAGTGTCGGCAGCAAGACGGCCGGTGAAACGCTCGTAGCCAGAGTTGACAGTGATACCTTCGTTGTTAAGGTAGCTTGCCGATGCGTAGAAAGAACCCTTGTCAGTGCCCTGCGATACGCTAAGGTTATATTCCTGACGGAGAGCGTTCTTATAGGCAGCGTCGCTCCAGCTGTCGGGAGTGAGCAAATACTGTTCTCCGCTTTGAGCTGTATAGATATTGCCGAGAGTTGCATTGGGATTAAGCTTGAAACCGTCAACAAGCATATTCTCACCTTCGGGAATAGTGTAGACATTATATCCGAGCATTGTGATGAGATTGCTGTTGGCATATGCGAGAGCTTTTGCCTCGTCGTATCCACCTACGTTCATTGCATAGTTGCCGACTGCACGGCCGAATGTCTCGTAATAGAGAGCGGGAGGTAATTACATCGTAATCCTGCACGGCGCGTGAATTCTGGCCCCATTTTGCATCGAGGGTCACACGGGCATTTCCCTGCTTACCGCGTTTGGTAGTGATAAGGATGACACCGTTAGCACCACGAGCACCGTAGAGTGCGTTTGATGCGGCGTCCTTAAGGACTGTCATAGACTCGATGTCCTGAGTAGAGATGTTGTCAAGACCTCCGTCGTATGGAGTACCGTCAAGGACGATGAGGGTGATGTCCCTGCATTGATTGAAGATATACCGCGGATGAGCACAGAGGGTGAAGAGTTGCCGGGTGCGCCTGAATTAGAATTAATCTGGACACCTGAAACTTTACCTTTAAGCGCGTCTACGGGATTAGTCACCTGAACCTGTTCGATTTCCGAAGCGTCAAGCACTGAAGCCGAGCCTGTGAACGACGAACGTTTTGCCGTACCGTATGCGACGGTGATCACTTCGTCGAGCATGTTTGTTCCGTCAAGGACGATGTTCATTTTCTGTCCGGGGGTGATGTTCACGTCCTTGGTTGTCATTCCGACGTATGACACCTGAAGTTTTTTGACAGTGGCCGGAAGGGTCAGGGTAAAGTTACCGTCGACGTCTGTCGCCGTACCCATCTGAGTACCGACTCCCAATACGGTCGCGCCGATCAGAGGCTCGCCGTCGGCGCTTGTCACCGTGCCGTTAACGGTCTGGTTCTGAGCCATTACCGCAACGTGGTGATGAGGGCCGCAAGTAGTAGAAACAGCTTTTTCATACCTAGTAGTTAAGTAATACGAAATTAATTAAAGTATTGAAAATAATAATGATTGCGTCGTATTGTCGATGGATTGCAGTCGGTGTCACTCCGGGTGCTTTCCGTTTTTCTGAGGGGATTCAATGACCATTCGGTCCGTTTGCCTGTAGGGTTTGTAGCCCTAAGTCAGTTTCAGGCTTGCAGGAAGCATCTCTATGCCGGTCTTGCAAATCATGGATGAAGTGAAAAAGAGTATCAATTATTGCATATTTTTTCACAAATCCTAAACTATCAGGCCACAAAAGTAATATTTTTTGACGAGTATGTTAATTAGTTTTATGTAAAAGAATGTTAAATCCTAATGTTAATGCCGTCAAAATGGCATTTTGTAGCAATCAGAAGTAACAAAATGAAAGGAAATCGCAGGATTTTGTTTACAAGGTCACTTTTGAGACCAACCGTTAACAAAGTTAAATTTATAGTTGTTTTTGCGATGCCTCTGTCACGGTTATATTACGAACGAATCCCGATGAAATCCTGAATCTCTTATATAAATAAGGTGGCATATTAAAAAATATAATTTTTCAACGTCAGGAGCGAAATTATTGACAATTCATTTGTTTTAATTAAAGATTAACTATAAATTTGCAGCATAAAGATAAATAAAACGATAAAATGACAAACTTGTTTAACAGCATGAATTATTGGTGGCGCAGCGGTAGGAATATCGGTGGCATTGATTCATGCAGACAAGTCTGACAAAATCTGAAAAATAACGATTCTGCAATTATACGCGGAGCGGCCATCGGTAGAAACACCCGGTGGCCGCTCCGTTTTTTGTTGTTCACTCAAAAATCAGATATACACACATCATAAAATATGAAAAAGTACAGATCCCTGCTTCCAATCGACGAGGAAGGCTACTACGGACGTTTCGGCGGAGCCTATATCCCGGAAATCCTTCACGACAATGTGAAGAACCTCGCGACGCATTTTACCGCTACATTGACGACGATGATTTCCAAAAAGAATTCGACACACTGATGCGCGACTACGTGGGACGCCCGTCGCCACTCTACCGTGCAGACCGCCTGAGCGAAATCCACAAAACAAATATCTATCTCAAGCGCGAGGACCTCAACCACACCGGCGCACACAAGATCAACAATGCCATCGGTTCGGCACTCCTCGCCAAGCGCATGGGCAAGACACGCATCATAGCCGAAACCGGCGCAGGGCAGCATGGTGTGGCCACCGCGACAGTGTGTGCCCTCATGGGGCTGGACTGCGTAGTCTACATGGGTGCGACAGACGTGGCACGTCAGCAACCCAACGTCGAGCGCATGAAAATGCTCGGAGCGAAAGTGGTCGCCGTTCATTCGGGCAACAAGACTCTGAAGGATGCGACAAACGAAGCGATACGCGACTGGTGTTGCAACCCCGACAGCTTTTATATAATCGGCAGCACCGTAGGGCCTCACCCCTACCCCGAGATGGTGGCACACTTCCAGTCAATCATCAGCAAGGAAATAAGGGCACAGCTTAAAGAGCAGGTCGGACGCGAGACTCCCGACTATGTTGTGGCCTGTGTCGGCGGCGGAAGCAATGCAGCCGGTGCATTTTACCATTTCATCAATAATCCCGAAGTCAGGCTCATCGCAGCCGAGGCTGCCGGCAAAGGAGTCGACAGCGGGGAGACAGCAGCCACCATACATGCTGGAAGCGAAGGAATCATCCACGGCTCAAGGACACTCGTGATGCAGACCTCCGACGGACAGATTGTAGAACCTTACTCAATTTCGGCCGGGCTCGACTATCCCGGCATCGGGCCGCTCCATGCCTATCTCGCCACCTCAGGCCGCGCGGAAGTTTCGCCGTCACCGACACCGAGGCTCTCGACGCAGCCATGACTCTCACCCGCAACGAGGGAATAATTCCGGCTCTCGAAAGCGCACATGCACTCGCGTGCTCGACAAGAAACGTTTCCGCCCCGACGACATCGTGGTCATCAACCTCGGGACGTGGCGACAAGGATCTCCACACATATCTCATGAACAACTCTATCAACGAATGAACATGAAAAAGATTACTCAATATAGACGCACAATCCCGGCCGACCTTGAAACACCGGTCGGAATCTACCTTAAAATCCGTGACCTCTACCCGCAGTCGGCTCTGCTTGAAAGTTCCGACTACCATGCCCAGCACAACGCGACTTCTTTTATAGGAGTCGACCCGATAGGCCATTTCAAGGTCGAAAACGAAATGGTGGTCAAGAGTTATCCCGGCGATGCCCTCTATAAGGAAATCTGTGTCAACAAGCGAATCGACATGTTCGAGGAAGGCTCGCGCCTGTTTGACATCAAACGCCGCAACGAATCCATCGACCGCGCCCTCAGCGAAAATGCTCCTATCGCACAGCTTGATTATATCAACGCTGTGAAATATAAAGGTCAGGATGACAAGATGATCTATATGATTCCAGACGCAGAAATTCAGAACAACCCTGAAATCACAGTCCAGAATCCCTGATAATCCGATTCGACACTGATTCATGCCAGACATGAACCGATAAACTCCAGACACTCCCCGGTTTCAACTGAGACCGGGGAGTTTTTACATACCCATATGGTATTCATCCGGGCCATTCCATCGGATAGCAGTCTCGGTTTTGTCCATTCGATTTTTAGGATTATATTTGCAGACACTATCAGAATCAACCAATCCTTATGACACAGACTGAAAAAGACGAAAAATATATGCGGATGGCGCTCGTTGAGGCACGCGAGGCGATGGAAAGAGACGAAGTGCCCATCGGGGCGGTCGTTGTGTCGCCACGCGGGACTATTGTCGGGCGCGGCCACAATCTGACCGAAGCGCTTGTCGACGTGTCGGCCCACGCCGAAATGCAAGCCATCACAGCCGCCGCACAGACTTTAGGAGGAAAATACCTTCAGGACTGCACACTGTATGTCACCGTCGAACCGTGCCTCATGTGCGCCGGGGCTATCGGGTGGGCACAGGTCAGCCGTATTGTCTACGGGGCTGCCGACGACAAGCGCGGCTACCACACGTTCACATCGAAATCGCCCTTTCACCACGTGCCGAGATTGTCGGAGGAGTGCTGGGAGAAGAATGTGCCGAGCTGATGCGCACATTTTTCAAATCCAAACGTTGAGTAAGGAGGGAGGTATTCAATAATTTCAAAATGAACCTCAAATCATTTACCTAAATTATGTTTATGATGAAAAAGCCAAAACTTGTCATATCTTCCGGTGCTGGCATATCCGCCGAGTCAGGAATCTCGACTTTCCGCGATGCTGACGGCCTTTGGGAAAACTACCCGGTGATGGACGTATGCAGCGCCGACGGATTCGCACGCAACCCCGCCCTCGTCCACCAGTTTTACAACGAACGCAGAAAAGGGCTCGTGAAATGCAACCCTAACGCTGCCCACACGGCACTTGTCGAACTTGAAAAGTGGTATGACGTATATGTCATCACCCAGAATGTCGACAATCTCCACGAACGTGCCGGCAGCTCGAAGATACTCCATCTCCACGGCGAACTCATGAAAGTGAGGTCGATGCGCGACGAGACACGTGTCTACACTCTCGACGAAGAACATCTGGAGACCACCCCTGAAACCCGCGACAAGTACGGCGACCCGGTGCGTCCCCACATCGTTTTTTTTCAGGAAGCCGTCCCCAACATCGAGCGGGCCATCGAGTGGGCGCAGCAAGCCGACATCTTCGCCGTCATAGGCACATCGCTGGCCGTCTATCCCGCGAGTCTGCTCCACTATGTCCGTCCGGGTGTCCCGGTCTATTATATCGATCCGCGTCCGGCCGTCGTCCCCGATAATGTGACAGTCATAGCCAAGCCCGCAACGGTAGGCGTCGCAGAGCTTGTCGAGCTGCTGAGACCGAGCGGAATGTGATAAATTGTTAACGATTTACCACATATTTAATAGAAATTGTTTACCTTTGCGCTCTGAATCTGGCCGGGTTCCTAACTCCCCTGCCTCATCATCAGCATCCGGAGCTTACCGGCGACGGACGCACACTTAAAATAGATATATGTTGAAAAACCTCGTCATAGTAGAGTCTCCGGCAAAGGCCAAGACTATTGAAAAATTCCTCGGCAAAGACTACAAGGTCATGTCGAGCTATGGTCATATCCGTGACCTCCGCAAGAAAGACATCAGCATTAAGGTCGACTCAGATTTTCAGCCGGTCTACGAAATCCCGACCGATAAGAAAGCACTTGTAGCCGAGCTTAAGAAGGCAGCCAAGAAGCCGAGACCGTGTGGCTCGCATCCGATGAGGACCGCGAGGGTGAGGCCATTGCATGGCATCTCTACGAAGTGCTCGGACTCAAACCTGAGAACACGAAACGCATCGTATTCCACGAAATCACCAAAAACGCCATACTCCACGCCATCGAGCAGCCGCGCGACATCGATCTCCATCTCGTCGATGCCCAGCAGGCACGCCGTGTGCTTGACCGTCTGGTAGGATTCGAACTCTCACCAGTGTTGTGGAAGAAATCAAGCCCGCCCTGTCGGCCGGACGCGTCCAGTCGGTGGCAGTGCGTCTCATCGTTGACCGCGAGAACGAGATACAGGCATTCAAGTCAGAACCCTACTACCGCGTGACCGCGCTTTTCAACATTCCGGGGGCGCACAGCTCCGCGCCGAGCTTTCGAAACGTCTGCCTGACGAGGAAAGCGCCCGCGAATTTCTTGAAGCATGCAAGAAGTCGGTCTATACCGTCACCGACATCAGCGTGAAACCGCTCAAGAAATCGCCCGCGCCGCCATTCACCACCTCCACACTCCAGCAGGAAGCCGGACGCAAGCTCGGTTTCACCGTATCGCAGACCATGATGATAGCCCAAAAGCTTTACGAAGCAGGACATATCACCTACATGCGTACCGACTCGCTCAACCTCTCGCAGCTTGCCATCAATTCCATTTCGAAGCTCATCACCGACGAACTCGGTGAAAAATATCTCAAAGTTCGCCGCTACCACACCAACGCCAAGGGCGCACAGGAGGCACACGAAGCCATCCGTCCTACATATATCGACAAGGAGACCATCGACGGAAGCGCACAGGAAAAACGCCTCTACAGGCTCATACGCCTCCGCACAATGGCCTCGCAGATGGCGGACGCAGAACTCGAAAAAACGACAATCGACATAACTCCATCCGAACGGCCCGAACACTTCACCGCCTCGGGCGAAGTCATCAAATTCGACGGTTTCCTCAAAGTATATCTTGAAGGCAACGACGATGACGACAACGGCGAGGACGAAAGCGGAACACTCCCACCTCTGAAGACAGGCGAGACTCTGACTGCCGGAAACATCACTGCGACAGAACGTTTCACTCTCGCTCCCCCGCGCTACACCGAATCGTCGCTTGTCAAAAAAATGGAGGAACTCGGCATAGGCCGTCCGTCGACCTACGCCCCGACAATCTCGACAATCCAGCACCGCGAATACATCGTCAAGGGCGAAAAACCGGGCGAAAAACGCTCATTCAATGTAATGACCCTTGCCGACGGTAAAATCTCGTCGAGCCACCGCAGCGAGAACGTCGGTGCGGAAAAGGGTAAACTTATCCCCACCGACACCGGCATCATAGTCAACGAATTTCTCACCCAACATTTCCCGGACATCCTCGACTATGACTTCACGGCCGACATGGAACAGAAATTCGACCGCATAGCCGAAGGAGAAAGCGACTGGAATCAGGAAATAGCCCGATTCTACGGCCTCTTCCATCCCGAAGTCGAGAAAGCCAACGAACTGCGCACCGAACACAAAATCGGCGAACGCATTCTCGGCACAGACCCCACTTCCGGCGAACCGGTCTCGGTCAAAATCGGCCGTTTCGGACCGATTGTGCAGATAGGCTCTACAGAGTCGAAAGACAAACCTCGCTTTGCATCTCTGCGCAAAGACCAGAGTGTGTTTGACATACAGCTCGAAGACGCACTCAAGCTGTTCGAACTTCCCCGCGAAGTCGGCGAATTCGAGGGGAAGCAGGTCATCGCCGCCGTAGGCCGTTTCGGGCCATATCTGCGCCACGACGGAAAATTCGTAAGCATCCCGAAGGACCTCTCACCCACTTCTATAACCATCGAAGAGGCCGAGGAACTTATCAAAGCCAAACGCGAGGCCGACAGCAACAAGGTGATCAAAATCTTCGATGAAGATCCTGAGATGCAGATTCTCAACGGACGCTACGGTGTCTACATCGCCTACAAGAAGAACAACTACAAGATACCGAAATCCGTAGAAAAACCCCGCCGACCTCACCATCGAACAGGTGCGTCAGCTCATAGAAGAGCAGGACAATGCCCCTAAACGCCCCGCCCGACGCGCATCAGGCGAACGAAAAGAAATCATAATCCACTACCCCACTCAATCTGTAAACACTGACAATACAATATGGCAAAGAAACCGTTCTCGACAAAACCGGGCGCAGAGCGCAATTCATTCAAACCCGATGTGATCGAAAGCTATAACGTCGGGCAAGAGTCACGCCTGCTCGAATTTCTCATACAGGCAATGCCCGAACGAAAACGCACCGCAATCAAGAACCTTCTGAGCCACAATCAGATTGCAGTCAACGGAATTCCGGTGACACAGTTTGACACCGAGCTTAAACAGGGCGATGAGGTAAAGGCCAACCTGACACGCGAGTTCCGCATGTTCTACAACCGTCGCCTGAAACTCGTCTATGAAGACGATGACATCATCGTCGTCAACAAGGGCTACGGGCTTCTCTCGATGGGTACGGATAAAATCAAGGACGGCACTGCCTACAGCATCCTGCGCGATTATCTGAAATGGAAAGACCCGCGCAACAAGCTCTTCATCGTCCACCGCCTTGACCGCGACACGTCCGGGCTCATGGTTTTCGCCAAAAGTGAGGAAGCCAAAAAACGTCTGCAACACAACTGGAACAACATGGTGCTTTCGCGCAAATATCTCGCAGTAGTCGAAGGCACTCCCGATCCCCCCGAAGGGACGGTCAAAAGCTATCTCGCCGAAAACTCGCGCTATGAAGTCTATTCCACCAAAAATCCCGAGGAAGGACAGCTCGCCATCACACGCTACACCACTCTGAAAAGCCGCAACGGCTACTCACTGATGGAGGTGTCGCTTGACACAGGACGCAAAAACCAGATTCGCGTCCACATGAAGGATCTCGGCCATCCGATTGCCGGCGACCGCCGCTACGGAGCGAAAAGCTCCCCTATCCACCGCATGGCACTCCATGCCCAGACCCTCCGCTTTGTCCATCCCATCACCCGAAAGGACATGAACTTCACAACCTCCATTCCCGCCTCGTTTGCCAAAATGGTGGCTATGGGATGAGAATCACAGATCCGGCCAACCGAAGCAGCGACATGAAAAGAGTCATAGCGATACTTACATTTTTACTGAGTCTTATTGTATCTTTGCATGCTGACAATCCGCAAAGTGCCGACGACTTCATTCCTGCTATCTCATTTGAAAAAAACAATATAAATTTCGGCCTTGTCGACAAAGCCGAAGGAGAAAAAAGATTCGAGTTCCGTTTTGTCAACTCAGGCAATGCGCCACTCGTGCTGACCTATGTCCACGCCTCATGCAGTTGTGTCAGACTCGAATACCCGCGTCAGCCCATCGCACCCGGAGACAGCTCATTAGCCGGTAGACTTAATCCGGCAACCATCCACGAGACCGATTTCAAACGCAGCATTCTCGTGCGCACCAATGCAAACCCTCCACAGACCCGCCTGTTCATAACCGGCAAAATAAAGAGCGTTGAAAGTGAAAAAACGAAGTGACTTCTATTTTTAATTAAATTCACTTAAATAATAAGCAAATTGCTATAATTTCGGCAAATTTTGTTTGGCATTATTGTATATTAGGCATATAATCAATATTTGCAACAATTTTTCAAACAAATTTCCAATCATTCACATCAACATTCATCGCATGAAAAAATTTTTACTCCCCGCTATCGCCGCATGCGTATGCGTAGCACCTGCCTTCGGACAGGTCTATGGCACTACGCCTGAAACGGCAAAGCCTTTCCCCGCTGCGGAGGGGTTTGTTCCGACACTTGAAGACGCACCTGCCGAAGCATGTTCACAATCACTAGCCCTCAGGCAACTCCGGCTCTCTGGGGCGACGCACCTTCGGACTATACCAATCCTGAACCGGCCGGCCAGCAGATATTCGTCTATCTCTGCGACGGTGGCCAACAGGCATTCCAGATGGCAGAAGGAACTGATGCCTACGTTCTCTCATGCCCGGGAGTATCTCGTAAAAATCACACCCAAAGTCGCAGGATTTTTTGGAATGAGCCCTGCAAATCCTCTGCCCGCAGATCGATTCGAAGGCAAGCAGAAATATTATCCAATAGCCGTTTCATCCAATGAATTCGGTCAGACAAGAACACTCGAAGCCGGCGAGACAAAGTGGTTTGAGCTTACTGTCCCCTATGCCACACAGATAACCACAAACTACATGATGTCTCCTGTTCTGGCAGTTGAAAAAATCGAAGCAATCCATATCGAATGTCCCGGTGGCACAAATCTCGGCAGCGGACTGATGGGACCGTATGTAAAAGCCGGAAAGAATGTGATCGGATTCACAGCTTCAGCCGACGCTTCTGCAACATTCCAGATCGGATATAACGCAATGCTCACTCTCAACTGCGGAAACAACCTCCTCAGAGGACAGAGCCTGACTCTCGATGCCAAAACCACTTACCCCGACGCATATTACACGGTTGACCGCTACTTCACAGTGCCTGAAGACGGGACTTATACCTTCATCAACCACGGAGCAAAGGGTACAATCCTCAACATCGGCAAGGTCAAGATGACCGATCCCGACAACCAGTATGCCTATGAATGTGACTGGAGCGACATCCAGAGCGCCACTGTAGGCAATGATGACGCAACAATCGTTGTGAGCGGACTCACAGCCGGTGAAAAAGTGCTCGTACAGTCCGACGCATTCGGTGTAATCGGTGAAGGTTCTGACAACCGGCCTATCTCATGGTGTGTCAAAGGCGGTTCGACAGGCATCAGCGACATTAAGGCCGACAACAGCACTCTCAAGGTCAACGCAGCCAACGGCCGTCTCAACGTAGAGAGCGTACTTCTCGCATCAGGCGCTGAAGTTGCCGTCTACGATATCATGGCCCGCAAGGTGGCTTCGGCAGTTGCAGCCGAAGGTGCTGAAAGCCTTGAAATGAGCCTTGATGTGACATCAGGCGTATATGTCGTGGTTGTCTATGGTAAAGGCAGCTCAGAATCAGCCAAGATTACCGTAAAGTAAGCATCCCTGATTCACCGACAAACTTATAAACCTATCTGACAGGGGCATTATCTCGATGTCCCCCTGTCTATCAAAAAATCGCAAATTGACCTCCGTCAATACAATCCTTCTATCTTAAACGCATTTCTGCAATCACACACAAGTTATCAAAGCATTGTAATTTT
>PDYJ01000887.1_pt1 | contig 11215 bp, 8 predicted proteins | sample 1430841 | NCBI WGS metagenome assembly PDYJ01 (sample SAMN07237672, study PRJNA390542) | Gut metagenome, whole genome shotgun sequencing project. | isolation source: fecal pellets | host: Mus musculus | place: USA: New York, NY | collected 2016-10 | reverse complement strand
CGCACATATAATTGCCGGCTGCAATGCCGATTTGTTCTTCGTTATCATAAATTAATACATTCATATTATGTACCTCCTTATTATCACTATTATTAATAATTACATACTAATGTATATTATAGACTAATTAATTTTCCTGTCAATGGTATTTTTGCTTTTTAACACCTTTGAAATTAACAGCATAATTACAGCAAAGCAATTGTGCCCAGTATTGCACGCAGGTATCAATAGCCCAGTCAGTTATACGGCAGGCTCTTCCTTCAACAAATAACTGATGTACCTCGTCGGTTACTGCATAAAGTGATGTGAGCAGTGTGGCTGAAATAAAAGATTTTCTTTTTCTTGTCTGATACAAGGCGATATTCATTAACAGACACAGACCCGTAAATTCCAGAAAGTGTGCAAGCTTTCTCACAATAAAATCAGTGAAAATATTGTCACCGAATATTTCAATTAAATATTGAAGTATACTGCCGCTCTGCTGTGCAGATTCAACAGCGGTGCGCGATGAAAGCCAGAATATCACTCCCATGCATATAAATACCAATACCCAGCAGATAGCTGTTTTAATCTTCTCTTGTTGCATTAATAAAACTTACCCTTCCGCTTCCGGGGTGGAAATCAACACCGCTGACCCCCTTTGCCTGTGCATAGTATGATGCCTCATAATATATAGGCAGCAGGGAATAATCACTTATGATTTTTTCTTCAACCGTCTTGCATTTTGCTGCTGAATCATTAGCGGCAGCATTCTGTGCCTCATTCATAAGACTGTCGATTCCGTCAATTTCACCCAAATAATTACCTTTTATAATGTCACCGAGGAAGGTGACGGCACTCTGGCTGTCTGACTCAAAGCAATACAATGCCAGATCATATTCACCATTTGAAAAAGCAGTATCAAAATCCTTTTGACTGAGTACGTCAATCTTAAGAGAGAATGATATTTTACCCTCTTTACCATAGCTTGAAATTTTACCTATACTGCCCTGAATTCCCTGCACAAGCTGTTTTGCAGTTGCCTCCATATCCTCAGTTGCAATTACAGTGAGGTTTGCAGATGTATACTTTTCCTCCTCAAGACCCTTTCTCCAAAGCTCAACGGCTTTTTCAGTGTCCTGACTGTATGAAGAATTGCCGATAGCCTCGTTTGCGGGCTTGCCTTCAATTGAACAGCTTGGCGGAGTAAGACCTCCTGCTTTAGTGAGATAGCTGTGCTGCTGCGTTTCAGGATTGGAAATGCTCAGACATACTGCTTTGCGTAAATCGGTATTGCTGAAAATCTGTCTGTTTTTATTAAGCACCATTGCCCATAGCTTATTGGAGTAGGGCGTTACAGTGATTTTGCTGTCGTCAATGCTTTCGTATTCCTTGCCTGTAATATAAGCACAGTCATAATAACCGCTTTTTAATTTTTGTGCAACGTCACTTTCCTCGTTGATGATGTTGAGCGTAACATCACTGACAGAGGACGAATGGCTTCCTGTGTAGAGCTTGTTATTTCTTAATATGTAAGATGATTCAAGAATTGAACTAACATAAAACTGACCGTTAAACATTGAATAAGAAAGACCAAGACCGTATCTGCCTTTCGTAGCATTGAAATATTCACGGTTACAGGGCATTGCAACTGCTGTGGACATTGCATTCAGAAATCCTTCATCGGCACTTTTCAGCTTTATAACAAGTGTGTAATCATCATTTGCTGTAACACCAAGCTTATCAGCAGCCATTTTGCCTGAATGAATTTCACCTGCGTTTTCAATGCTTGCAATGCTTGTGAACAGGGGACATTCGGTTGATGGATCAGCAGCCCTCTGCAGAGCAAACACAAAGTCATCTGCTGTAATGTCAGGGTTGAAGCTTTCTCCCATAAGCTCGGTCACAGCGCTTTTTTCACTGATTCGCCACTTAATACCTTTTTTCAGCTTAAAGGTATAGGTCAGTCCGTCATTGCTGATTTCCCAGCTTTCGGCAACGCCATCCCGGACAGTGCCGTCGTCCCTGATTCTTACAAGCCCCTCAAAACAATTTTCCGCAATAAGAAATTCGTCAGCCGTAGCTGCAACCTGCGGGTCAAAGCTGTTGACATTACCACTGAAGGGATATATAAAATCAATGCTTTCATTTTTTGAACTGCATCCGCTGAAAAGTGATGCTGTTATAACTGCACATAATGCTATAGATAAAATCTTTTTAATTCTTTTCATTATAATTCACCAAGGGCTATTATAACAAATGCGCTCTGCTAAATCAATGTAATATAACATAAATTTACCAAACATTTAATTTTACGTAATATGTAACATACATTGAAAAAGTGTGCTGAGAATACGAAAAAACACACCAACACACAAAACACTTGGCGGCGTAGTTAAAAAAGTTTTTGACAATCCTGTAAATTATTAAAAATTTTTCTTGACTTATCTTATAAGTTGTTATATATTATAGGGCAATAAAATGGAAAAATGTGCGTATTTGGCTTTTCCGCCAAATGCATTTTGAAACAGAATACAACCGTGTTCCCGTCAAAAAGCATGATTTATCTGTTGGATATTACAAAGATTGGAGTGACTCAAATGGTAAATGTGAAGGACACAAAGCTTGGTACTACTACCAGAAAGAACTTTGCCAAAATCAATGAGGTTATGAAAATGCCTAACCTTATTGAGGTTCAGAAAAGCTCATACCAGTGGTTCCTTGACGAAGGTCTGAAAGAGGTGTTTAAGGATATCGGTTCAATTACGATTACTCAGGCAATCTCGTGCTTGATTTCATTGATTACTCAATGGATGACGAGCCTAAATACTCAATTGCTCAGTGTAAGGCTCGTGACGTTACCTATGCAAAGCCTTTAAAGGTGAGAGCAAGACTTGTTAACAAGGAAACAGGTGAGGTTAAGGAAAACACTGTATTTATGGGTGATTTCCCATGGATGACAGATGCAGGTACATTTGTTATCAACGGTGCTGAAAGATGTATTGTTTCTCAGCTTGTGCGTTCACCGGGTGTTTACTACAATATGGACCACGACAAGACAGGTAAAGAATTATTCACCAATACAGTAATTCCTAACCGTGGTGCATGGCTTGAGTATGAAACAGATGCCAATGACCTTTTCTATGTTCGTATTGATAAAAACAGAAAAATTTATATTACCACCTTCCTCAGAGCGTTAGGTCTTGGTACAGACAGCGAAATTCTTGATTTCTTTGGTGAGGATGAAAGAATCACCGCTACTATCGAAAAGGATACGACAAAAAATCAGGAGGAGGCTTTGCTTGAGGTTTATAAGAAGCTTCGTCCGGGTGAGCCGCCGACACTTGAAACTGCACAGTCACATTTAGACGGTCTGTTCTTTGATGCACGCCGTTATGATCTTTCACGAGTAGGAAGATATAAATATAACAAAAAGCTTGCTATAAGTGACAGACTTGCAGGTCAGACACTTACTCAGCCTGTTATTTCGCCGCAGGGTGAATTCCTTGCAGATGCAGGTGAAAAGATTGATGAGGCAAAGGCACTTGAAATCGAGAATGCAGGTGTTATGTTTGCATATGTCGATGTTGACGGTAAAGAAATCAAAATTGCTTCTAACGGTATGGTTGATATTAATGCCTATGTTAATTTTGACTGCAAGCCTTTCGGTATCAATGAAAAGGTTTCTTACAGAGTTCTGGCTGAAATTCTTGAAAAGTGCGGTGACGATGAAAAGGCACTTATGGAGGAAATCGAGCTTCGCTGTGATGACCTTATTCCAAAGCATATTACGATTGATGATATTTTTGCAACTGTATCCTATTTGCTGAACCTTGCTAACGGTGTAGGTACAACAGATGATATCGACCACCTCGGTAACAGAAGAATCCGTGCAGTCGGAGAGCTCCTTCAGAATCAGTTCAGAATCGGTTTCACAAGAATGGAAAGAGTTATCCGTGAGCGTATGACTCTTCAGGCACAGGATGACGATGAGGCAATAACTCCTCAGGCATTGATTAACATCAGACCTGTTGTTGCTGCTATTAAAGAGTTCTTTGGTTCATCACCTCTTTCTCAGTTTATGGATCAGAACAACCGCTTGCTGAGTTAACTCATAAGAGAAGACTTTCAGCCCTCGGTCCCGGCGGTCTTTCACGTGACCGTGCAGGTTTCGAGGTACGTGACGTACACTATACCCACTACGGCAGAATGTGTCCTATCGAAACACCTGAAGGTCCTAACATCGGTCTTATTTCATATCTTGCTTGCTACAGCCGTCTTAACGAATACGGTTTCATTGAGGCTCCTTACAGAAAGGTTGACAAGGAAACAGGTGTTGTTACCGACGAGGTTGTTTATATGACAGCCGATATGGAGGATAATTTTGTTGTTGCTCAGGCAAATGAGCCGCTTGATGAGAGGGCAGATTTGCAAATCAAAGAGTTACATGCCGTTTCCGTGATGAGTTTATGACAATGACACCTGACAAGGTTGACTATATGGACGTTTCACCTAAGATGGTTGTGTCAGTTGCTACCGCAATGATTCCTTTCCTTGAAAACGATGATGCTAACCGTGCTCTTATGGGTGCGAACATGCAGCGTCAGGCAGTTCCGCTTTTAAAGACTGTTGCGCCTGTTGTAGGTACCGGTATGGAATACAAGGCAGCCTATGACTCAGGTGTAGTTGTTGCAGCTAAACGCGGTGGTACAGTAACTGCAGTTGATGCAGGCACTATTGAAATTACAACTAAGAACAAAGAGGTTGACAAGTACGAGCTTGTTAAATTCTCAGGCTCTAACCAGGGCACCTGCATTAACCAGCGTCCGATTGTTTCTCTTCATCAGGAGATTGAGGACGGACAGGTTATTGCTGACGGTCCCGCAACCTGTAATGGTGAGATTTCACTGGGTAAGAATGCACTTATCGGATTTATGACCTGGGAAGGTTATAACTACGAGGATGCTGTTCTTATTAACGAAAAAATTGTTCGTGATGATGTTTATACCTCAATTCATATTGAGGAGCATGAGGTTGAATCACGTGATACAAAGCTCGGACCTGAGGAAATCACAAGAGATATTCCTAATGTCGGCGAGGATGCACTTAAGGACCTTGATGCAGACGGTATTATCCGTGTCGGTGCTGAGGTACATTCAGGTGATATTCTTGTTGGTAAGGTTACACCAAAGGGTGAAACCGAGCTTACTGCAGAGGAAAGACTTCTTCGTGCAATCTTCGGTGAAAAGGCAAGAGAGGTTCGTGATACCTCAATGCGTGTTCCTCATGGTGAGTATGGTATTGTAGTTGATGTTAAGGTATTTACCCGTGCAAACAGCGACGAGCTTTCACCCGGTGTCAATAAAGTAGTAAGAGTTTATATTGCTCAGAAGCGTAAAATCCAGGTCGGCGACAAGATGGCCGGTCGTCACGGTAACAAGGGTGTCGTTTCAAGAATCCTTCCACAGGAGGATATGCCATTCCTTCCTGACGGCAGACCGCTTGATATTGTTCTTAACCCACTGGGTGTACCTTCACGTATGAACATCGGTCAGGTGCTTGAGGTTCATCTTGGCTATGCAGCTATGGCGCTCGGCTGGAAGATGATGACTCCTGTATTCGACGGTGCTCACGAGCAGGATATCCGTGACTGTCTTGAACTTGCTGATATCGGCTACTATATAGATGAAAACGGAAATAAGGTATTTGATGGTAAAACAGAGCTTATCGACGGACGTACCGGTGAGAAGTTCGACAACAGAATTACCGTTGGTTATATGTATTACCTTAAGCTGCATCACCTTGTTGATGATAAAATCCACGCACGTTCAACAGGTCCGTACAGCCTTGTTACACAGCAGCCTCTTGGCGGTAAGGCACAGTTTGGCGGACAGCGTTTCGGTGAGATGGAGGTTTGGGCACTTGAAGCTTATGGTGCTGCTTATACTCTTCAGGAAATTATCACAATCAAGTCAGACGACGTTGTCGGTCGTGTACGCACCTACGAGTCAATCGTAAAGGGTGAAAACATTCCTACATCAGGCACACCTGAATCCTTCAAGGTACTGTTCAAAGAGCTTCAGGCTCTCGGTCTTGATACAAGAGTGCTTGACAAAGAGGGCAATGAGGTTGAGCTTAAGCAGGATCTCGACGATGGCACAGGCATTCAGCCTATTGATGATAAAGCCTTCACAACTGTTAATGATTTTGAGGATCAGGAAGGTTACGGCGTTGAAGATGCCGATGAGGAAGGCGAGGAAGCAGGTCAGTCAGATGCATTTGATGATTTGTTCGCTGATGCTTTCAGTGACGAAGCAGACGATGATGAATTTTAATCTGATACGACTTCCGCAATAAATTAAGAAAAAGGAGTGCTTCCAAATGGATAATTATGAAAATGAATTCAGTTCTATAAAAATCGGTCTTGCCTCACCTGAAAAAATCCGTGAGTGGTCTTACGGTGAGGTTACCAAGCCCGAAACAATTAACTACAGAACTTTAAAACCGGAGCGTGACGGTCTTTTCTGTGAAAGAATCTTTGGTCCTATGAAGGACTGGGAATGTCACTGCGGTAAGTATAAAAGAGTCCGCTATAAGGGCAAGGTGTGTGAGCGCTGCGGTGTTGAAATTACAAAATCTAAGGTTCGCCGTGAACGTATGGGTCACATTGAGCTTGCTGCTCCCGTGTCACATATCTGGTATTTCAAGGGTATTCCGAGCAGACTCGGTCTTGTTCTTGACATAAGCCCGAGATACCTTGAAAAGGTTTTGTACTTTGCATTATATATTGTAACAGACCCGGGTGATACACCGCTTGAGAAGATGCAGATTCTCAATGAAAAGGAATACGCAGAAATGCGTGAGAGATATGAGGACGACTTCAAGGCAGGTATGGGTGCTGAGGCTGTTAAAGAGCTTCTCCAAAGCATTGATGTTGCTCAGCTGCGTGATGAGCTTACTGCCGAGCTTGATGGTGCAAGCGGTCAGAAGAGAGTTCGTCTGTTAAAGAGACTTGATGTTGTGGATGCTTTCTATCACAGCGGTAACAAGCTTGAATGGATGATTCTTGATGCAATTCCTGTTATTCCTCCTGATATCCGTCCTATGGTACAGCTTGATGGCGGCAGATTTGCAACAAGTGACCTGAACGATTTATACAGACGTGTTATTAACAGAAACAACAGATTAAAGAGATTGCTTGAGCTTGGAGCACCTGAAATCATTGTAAGAAATGAAAAGAGAATGCTTCAGGAGTCAGTTGATGCCCTTATTGATAACGGCCGCCGAGGCAGACCTGTTACAGGTCCTAACAACAGACCGCTTAAGTCACTGAGTGATATGCTTAAGGGTAAGCAGGGCCGTTTCCGTCAGAACCTTCTCGGTAAGCGTGTTGACTATTCAGGACGTTCTGTTATCGTTGTTGGTCCTGAGCTTAAGATGCACCAGTGCGGTCTTCCTAAAGAAATGGCTATTGAGCTGTTCAAGCCTTTCGTTATGAAACGTCTTGTTGAAACAGGCGTAGCATCCAATATTAAATCTGCAAGAAAAATGGTTGAGAGAGCAGCAAATCCTGCTGTATGGGACAGCCTTGAAGTTGTTATTAAGGACCACCCTGTAATGCTCAACCGTGCCCCCACACTTCACAGACTTGGTATTCAGGCATTTGAACCTGTTCTTGTTGAGGCAGAGCGATTAAGCTTCATCCGCTTTCATGTACAGCATTTAACGCTGACTTTGATGGTGACCAGATGGCTGTTCACGTACCGCTTTCAGCAGAAGCTCAGGCAGAGGCAAGAATGCTTATGCTTGCTGCAAATAACCTGTTAAAGCCTTCAGACGGTAAGCCTGTTGCTGTTCCTACACAGGATATGGTTATCGGTTCATACTACTTAACTATGATTAAGGAAGGCGAGCCGGGTCAGCCTAAGTTCTTTAAGGATGAGGCAAGAACAGAAGAGATTTCCTTTAACGACGTTAAGGCAGAAATCAATAAGGGTATTGATGACCCAAGAAACTTTGTACCGAATGCTGCAATTCTTTGTGAAATTGATGATGCAGAATTCACCGAGAAATACGGCTTCTACCGTTCATACAATATCTATAGGGATAAGGACGAGGCTATGATGGCTTACCAGGAGGGCTCTCTCGGTATGCATTCACCGGCTAAAATCCGTATTACCAAGGAAGATAACGGTGTAACAAGAAGTACACTTATCATCACAACAATCGGCAGAATTATTTTCAATAATCCTGTTCCTCAGGATCTTGGCTTTGTTGACAGAAACGATCCTGAAAAAGAATTTGACCTTGAGGTTTCATTCGTTGTTAAGAAAAAGCAGCTTGGTCAGATTGCTGAAAGATGCATCAATGTTCACGGTGTATCTATTGCTTCAGGTGTTCTTGATGCAATCAAGAATCAGGGCTATAAATATTCAACAATTTCAGGTACAACAGTAGCCGTTATCGACGCACTCATTCCTGATAAGAAGAAGGATTATCTTGCTGAAGCTGAAAAGAGAGTTGACGAAATCACTTACAATTACAACTATGGACTTATTACTAATGAAGAGCGTTCTTCAGCAGTAATCAAGGCTTGGGAGGATTGTACAAATAAGGTTTCTAACGAGCTTACTTCAAACTTTGACGGTGCTCATAACCCAATTCATATGATGGTAGACTCAGGTGCCCGTGGTAGTACCTCACAGCTTCGTCAGCTTGCCGGTATGAGAGGTCTTATCGCAAATACAGCAGGTAAGACAATTGAGGTTCCTATCCGTGCTAACTATCGTGAGGGTCTTAATATTCTTGAATACTTCATTTCTTCTCGTGGTGCGAGAAAGGGTCTTGCCGATACAGCGCTTCGTACCGCTGACTCCGGTTACCTCACTCGTCGTCTTGTTGACGTATCACAGGATGTTATCATCCGTGATGATGACTGCGGCTGTCACGACGGTATCGTAGTTTCAAGAATTATGGACGGCAATCGTGTACTTGAGCCGCTTGAGGAAAGACTTACTGGCCGTTTCGTTGTTGATCCTGTTATTGATCCGAACACAGGCGAGGTTCTTATGGAGCCTGACAGAATGATGACTGCTGAGGATGCACAGCGTATTGTTGATGCAGGCATTGAGTCTGTTAAAATTCGCTCACTTATTACCTGTAAATCACGTCATGGTGTTTGCCGTAAGTGCTATGGTGCTAACCTTGCATTCAACGAGCCTGTACAGGTTGGCGAGGCTGTTGGTATTATCGCTGCTCAGTCAATCGGTGAGCCGGGTACACAGCTTACAATGAGAACTTTCCATACCGGTGGTGTAGCCGGCGGTGCTGATATTACACAGGGTCTTCCGAGAGTTGAGGAGCTGTTCGAGGCAAGAAAGCCGAAGCAGCTTGCAATCCTCAGTGAGATTGAGGGTGATGTTCGTTTTGAAGAAATCAAAAAGAGCCGTCACGTTGTTGTATATGATAATGAAACAGCAGAGGAAAGAAAGTACCTCATTCCTTATGGCGCAAGACTTTGTGAAAACATTGTTGAGGGTGCACATATCGCAAAGGGTACAGAGCTTACACTCGGTGCTGTTAATCCGCACGATGTTCTTGCTATCCTCGGTGAAGAGGCTGTATATAATTACCTGATTAAGGAAGTTCAATTTGCATACCGTACACAGGGTGTTGATATCAACGATAAGCACATTGAGGTTATCGTTCGTCAGATGCTTAAGAAGTGTACTGTTGACGAGGCAGGAAGCACGGATCTTGTTGCAGGCACAATGGTTGATGTTGCTCAGGTTGATGAGGCAAATGAGGCTGTTGAAAAGAGAATTGCCGCCGGTGAAACAGGTCTTGAAAAGGCTACCTATATTCCTATTCTTATGGGTATTACCAAGGCTTCACTTGCTACGGATTCATTCCTTTCAGCCGCATCCTTCCAGGAAACAACACGTGTTCTCACTGATGCTGCTATCAAGGGCAAGAGTGATCCGCTTATCGGTCTTAAGGAAAATGTTATTATCGGTAAGCTTGTTCCTGCAGGTACAGGTATGGATGTTTTCAGAGATGTTGATGTTGTTCCAAGTTATTTCTCAGGCGACAGCGAAACTTTAAATCTGGAACAATTACAAGAACTCTTGACAAATACAATGCAATAAGCTATAATATCTAACCGTGTGGATATGACTTTGGTTAAATTATACAAAGATTTATTCCGCATTTTGTAAAAAAACACAACATTTTGGGGTGAGCAGTCTGCTTGCCCCAAGGTGTGCGTTTAAATGATACTGCAATGTTTTGCTTGCTGTATGATTTATACGCACACTGCGTATAAAATAATTTTGAAAGGAGATAAACTATTGCCTACCTTTAACCAACTCGTAAGAACAGGTCGTAAGACTGTTGAGAAGAAGTCAAAGACACCTGCACTCTTAAAGGGACTTAACACAAAGAGAAATATTGTTACTGATAACAATTCTCCTCAGAAGCGCGGCGTTTGTACTGCAGTTAAGACAGCAACACCTAAAAAGCCTAACTCAGCTCTTCGTAAGATTGCCAGAGTTCGTCTTACAAACGGTATTGAAGTTTCTGCTTACATTCCGGGCGTAGGTCATAACCTTCAGGAACACTCTGTTGTTATGATTCGCGGCGGCCGTGTTAAGGATTTACCTGGTGTACGTTACCACATCATCCGTGGTACACTCGATACTCAGGGTGTTAACGGAAGAATGCAGAGCCGTTCAAAGTACGGTGCAAAGAGACCAAAGGCTGCTAAGAAGTAAGCCACACTTTATTTCTTATGGATGACAATAGTTTATATACCTATATATAAAGCGTATATGACCTTTTGTTGACTCCACGGGAAACCGAGTACCTATGAACTCATTAAAATTTATGAAGGAGGGAAGCGAAGATGCCAAGAAGAGGCCAAATCGCTAAGCGTGATGTTTTACCTGATCCAATGTATAACTCAAAGCTGGTTACACGTTTAATCAACAACATTATGCTTGATGGAAAAAAGGGTGTCGCTCAGAAAATCGTTTACGGAGCATTCGACATCGTTAGAGAAAAAACCGGTAACGATCCATTGGAAACTTTTGAAGCTGCAATGGAAAACATTATGCCGGTGCTTGAGGTAAAAGCTCGCCGTATCGGTGGTGCAACTTACCAGGTTCCTCTTGAGGTTCGTCCTGAAAGAAGACAGACATTAGGTCTTAGATGGATAACTCTTTACGCTCGTCAGCGT
>PDYJ01002454.1_pt1 | contig 11241 bp, 12 predicted proteins | sample 1430841 | NCBI WGS metagenome assembly PDYJ01 (sample SAMN07237672, study PRJNA390542) | Gut metagenome, whole genome shotgun sequencing project. | isolation source: fecal pellets | host: Mus musculus | place: USA: New York, NY | collected 2016-10 | reverse complement strand
CGCGTGATGTTTCGCGCCATGATGCTTTTCACCATAAAATGGTCGAAGGGTTTTCTCAAGGATATAACGCCGGCTGAGTTACAAGTGGTCGAAAAAGCGATCGAAATTTAGAGGCGTTCTTAGCCGAGCATTCTTAAATCAAAAGACGGAAGTGGCGTAATGGACAAATTGAATAAATTGTTGCAAGTTTGCGAGTTATGTAGCGCCAACCAAGCCGTGAAACAAGCTCAAATCACCTCTGAAAATACCGCTGCTAAAGATCTTGGCGTTATTTTTAGTTCAGGGATCGGGGACTTGACGACGATCCAAGAACAAGTGATCAAGATGCATGAAAAAGGTCCTAAAAGAGTCTCACCGATGTTTGTTCTAACCGCGATCGTCAATATGGCAGCTGATAATATCGCTTTGCGGATCGGGGCGAAAAATATTTGTACTTCAGCCGTAACAGCGTGTGCTTCAGGGACCAATGCGATCGGGGAAGCTTACCGTCAGATCAAAGAAGGTAGGGCCAAGGTAATGGTCGCTGGTGGGGCAGAAGCTTCAGTCAATGCTCATGGGACGGCAACTAAAGCAAATGATGCAGCTGAAGCCAAAGCGGATCAATTTTAGTTTTTGGTGAAGATAGTCGAGTTTTAGTCGGAAGTACCAGGCGATGACTGGGCATTTATTAGGTGGCTGCTGGGGCGATCGAAGCCATTGCGGTAGTTGCTAGCTTACAAAAAGGGCGATCACCTGTTAATATAGGTATGACAGAACAAGATAAAGAGTGTAAAGTTAATGTAGTAACACAGGCTAAAGCCCACCCTGAAAAACTTGAATATGCTCTGAGCAATTCATTAGGTTTTGGGGGCCATAATGCAGTTTTAGCTTTTAGAAAAATGGAGTTGAACGACTTGGACTTTAATGATATTGAAAGATTAATGGATGATTTTAAAAAGTCAGAAATACGTGAGTTAGAGATCACGACTGATGGCTTTCATATCCACTTGAGTAAAAATGAGACCCCATTTTTTACCAGTACGTGAAAAAGCTGAACAACCAGCGATCACAGCGGTTGAAGAAGATCTGCCATCGGCACCAAAAGATATTAAGGTTGAAGGAAAGTTCATCAAATCGCCGATGGTCGGTAGTGTTTATCTACAACCTAAACCAGATCAAGAACCTTATGTAACAGTGGGTTCACATGTGCATAAAGGTGATGTGGTCTGCATCATTGAGGCGATGAAGATGATGACTGAGATCAAAAGTGATCAAGAAGGCATTGTGACAGAAGTCTTGGTCGAAAATGAAGATCTAGTTGAATTTGATCAACCGCTGTTTAAAGTAGTGCGAGGTTAGATGATGAAGTTAAGTAGTGCAGAGATCAAAAAGATCTTGCCCCATCGTTACCCGTTGTTGATCGATCGGATCGAAGAATTAGAACCAGGAAAGTCAGCGCGGGCGCTTCGCTGTGTGACAGAGCATGAAGCTTTGTTTACGGGGCAAGGATCGGCTGTTTTACCAGAAACTTTGATCATTGGATCTTTAGCGCAGACAGGGGCCTGTGCGTTGCTGATGTTACTAGAATTTGTTGGTAAGACGGCTTATTTTGGCGGGATCAAAGCAGCAGAATTTATGTGTCCTGTGTACCCAAGGGATGTGTTAGAACTTGAGGTAAAACTTGAAAAGATCAAGAGCAGTATCGGCAGTGGTAAAGCGACCGCCAAAGTGGCTGGTCAAGTAGTTTGCCTAGCTGAATTGGCTTTTATGATCGGATAAAAGAGGTAGTTACATGTTTTCTAAAGTATTGGTGGCTAACCGTGGTGAGATCGCGGTCCGCATTATTCGCTCTTTAAAAGAGCTTGGTATCAAATCAGTTGCGATCTACTCGACTGAAGATCGTGAAAGTTTGCATGTCCAACTGGCAGATCAAGCGGTCTGTGTTGGATCGGCTAAACCAAAAGACTCATATTTGAATATGAAAAATATCTTGGCAGCTGCTGTTTTGACAGGTGCTGAAGCGATCCATCCCGGATTTGGCTTCTTATCAGAAAATAGTCGCTTTGTAGAATTGTGTGAGGCTTGTGGATTAGTTTTTATCGGCCCACGCTTTGAGACGATCGAATTGATGGGAAATAAGGCTAATGCAAGGATCCAGATGCAAAAACATGATATTCCGGTGATACCTGGTAGCACAGGCTTTTTAGAAGATGTTGCTGAGGCTAAGCAGGTCGCTAAAGAGGTCGGTTATCCGGTCTTACTGAAGGCAGCGGCAGGTGGTGGTGGTAAAGGAATTCGGCGTGTTGATACAGAAAAAGAACTCGCTAATTCTTTTAATGAAGCTAAACGTGAAGCACAGATGGCCTTTGGGGATGCCCGGATGTATTTGGAAAAGATCATGGAAAATGTTAAACATATCGAAGTCCAGATCTTTCGAGATGATGCCGGAAATACGGTCTATTTTCCCGAACGAGATTGTTCATTGCAAAGAAATAAACAAAAGATGATCGAAGAAAGTCCTTGTGCTTTGATCACTGACGCCCAACGCAAATACTTAGGTGAATTAGCGATCAAAGCAGCTGAAGCGATCGATTATCGTAATACGGGGACGATCGAATTTTTGATGGATCAAGAGCATAAATTTTATTTCATGGAAATGAATACTCGGATCCAAGTGGAACATACTGTCACAGAAATGGTGACCGGTGTTGATCTAGTCAAGGCCCAAGTCAAAGTCGCTTTTGGTCAAGATCTACCCTTTGAGCAAGCTGATATCAAATTACTGGGCACAGCGATCGAATGTCGGATCAATGCTGAAGATCCTGCCAAGAATTTTACACCTTCTGTTGGTAAGGTCGACTATTTGTATTTTCCTGTGGGCAACTTAGGAATGCGGATCGATTCTGATCTGTATGCCGGGGCTAAGATCTCACCGTATTATGATTCGATGATCGCTAAAGTCATCGTCTTGGGGGAAAATCGCCATGAAGCGATCGAAAAGCTAAAACGTTTATTAAGTGAGATGGTGATCTCTGGCATCAAGACTAACCAGAATTTCTATCTAACTATTTTAGAAGACCAAGGTTTCTTGGATGCAACGTTTAACACTGATTACTTGGGACGTGTTTTATTACCAGAGTGGAAACGAGGGAATGCCGATGAAACTGTTTGATGAGGCCAATACAGTCCAAAATAAACAAGTAAAGGCTAATAAAGCTGCTGAAAAAAAAGTTCCGGCTGGCTTATGGGTCGCTTGCCCTAAATGTGGTTATGAGATCTTTCATCAAGATCTAGGACCATTGCAAGAATGCCCAAAATGTTTTTATGGCTTTAGAATAAAGGCTAAAAAGCGGCTATCGTGGTTGGTCGATGAGTTTGTTCCTTGGGACGAAGACTTAGTGACTGACGATCCGTTGGCTTTTCCTGAGTATGCTGAAAAATTGGCTAAAGCACAAAAGAGCACAGAACTAAATGATTCCGTTTTGACGGGGCTGGCCCGGATCGCAGACCAAAAATTTGCCCTAGGGATCATGGATCCATATTTTATCATGGGCTCTTTAGGCAAGGTCACTGGCGAGAAATTGACGCGTTTATTTGAGCGGGCCACTAAAGAAAAGCTACCTGTCGTCGTCTTTACGGCGTCAGGGGGGGCGCGGATGCAAGAGGGGATCCATGCCTTGATGCAGATGGCTAAAGTCTCAAATGCAGTCGCTAAGCACTCAGAGGCTGGTTTATTGTACATCGCAGTCTTGACCGATCCGACAACTGGTGGGGTCACAGCTAGTTTTGGGATGCAAGGCGATCTGATCTTGGCTGAGCCCCATGCTTTAGTAGGTTTTGCTGGTAAGCGAGTGATCGAACAGACGATGCATCAAAGGATCCCAGCTGATCTGCAAAGTGCTGAAACAGTGTTAAAAAACGGTTTTATCGATGCGATCGTCAAGCGCCAAGATCAAAAACAAACTTTGGCACAGTTATTGAGATTCCATCAAAAGGAAGGTGAAGCTAATGGCAAATAGCAAGACGCCAGCTCAGGTAGTAGCTGCAGCTAGATCTCAAGCTAAGATCACCACACCGGAACTTATTGAGCATTTATTTGATGATTTTTTTGAATTACATGGTGATCGTCAAGGGGCCGATGATCCTGCAATCGTAGGTGGCTTAGCCCGCTTTTGTGGCCACCCACTCACGGTGGTAGCTACTGATAAGGGTAAAACCCCTAAACAACGGGTAGCTAAGCATTTTGGTTCACCTGAACCAGCGGGCTATCGAAAATTATTGCGGTTAGCTAAACAAGCCGAAAAATTTGGGCGACCATTAGTAACATTTGTCAATACAGCCGGCGCTTATCCTGGTCGTAGTGCCGAAGAGCAGGGGCAAGGTGAAGCGATCGCGCGCTGTTTGTTGGAACTTGGATGCTTAAAAGTACCGATGATCACGTTTATCTTTGGTGAGGGTGGTAGTGGAGGAGCCCTTGCCATGGCCTGTGGTGATCGAGTTTATATGTTAGAAGATAGCATGTACTCTGTTTTATCACCTGAAGGGTTCGCGTCTATTTTGTGGAAGGATAGTCAGCGAGCCGACGAGGCAGCAAAAGTGATGCAGCTGACCCCTAATGCACTTTTAGAGCATGGTGCGATCGAAGGGGTGATCGCAGAAGATGAAAATGACCATTTGGCGACAGTAGAAGCGATCAGGATTGTATTAAAACGCGATCTGGAACTTTTGACCAAAAAAGATCCAACCGCATTGTTAGCCGAGCGGTATGAACGTTTTCGGAAATTTTAAATGAGCTTGCCAGTTTGGTAACTTTGACCTATATGGGTTCGACACGGGCGATCCAAGCTATAATACAATGGGGATCGCCAAAGCGGCTTTAGAATCCAGCGTGCGTTATTTAGCACGTGATCTAGGTAAATTTGGGATCCGTGTCAATGCAAAACGTTAGCTGTGACAGGGATCAAGGGGCACTCTGATCTTTTAGAGATCTCCAAGCAACGGACAGTCGATCAAGCGGCGGTGACGATCAGAGAAGTCGGTGGGACCTGTGCCTTTTTGATGAGTGACTTGGCGACTGGTGTAGTTGGCGATGTCATTTATGTAGACAAAGGGGTCCACCTGTTCTAATGAAAACACAGTAATACGCTCACGAGTGATTCGGGGCGTTTTTTTGTGCAAAAGATAAGCAAGCAACGACTACCTTTTCGCATTTCTTTATACTGAATTACTTGTTAAATGTTAGCTAAATTAGTAAAATAAACATAACTATAATCAATCATGAAAGTGGTGCTTAATTTGGCTAAGAAAGAACAAAAAGCATTGTTTGTTATTTTTGGTGGGACTGGCGATCTTGCGCAACGCAAATTGTATCCTGCCTTGTTTGATCTGTATAAGCGTGGTTATTTGAAGAAACACTTTGCCGTTATCGGTACAGCAAGACGTCCTTGGTCAAATGGCTATTACCGTGATGTGGTTAGATCATCGATCGATGGGATGGTCAACTCCCAAACTCAGATCGATGAATTTGCGAGCCATTTTTACTACCAATCACATAATGTCAATGATGTTGATCACTATGAGACTTTACGTGTTTTGGCCGATAAGTTAGACCAAGATTATGGCTTAGAAGGTAACCGCTTGTATTATTTAGCGATGTCACCTAGTTTCTTTGGAACGATCTGTGAACATTTGAAATCACAAGGTTTAACTAAAACAACAGGTTATAATCGCGTGATCATCGAAAAACCATTTGGTCATGACTATGCTAGTGCTAAAAAATTAAACGATGAGATCAGTAAATATTTTCCAGAAGAAGCGACCTTTAGGATCGACCACTATCTAGGTAAGGAAATGATCCAAAATATTATGGCACTTCGCTTTGGCAACAGCATCTTAAGTGCGATCTGGAACAATAAGATGATCAGTAATATCCAAGTGACGCTCAGCGAATCATTGGGAGTCGAAGAACGTGGAGGCTATTATGATACAGCTGGTGCCTTGCGGGATATGGTCCAAAACCATATTTTGCAGATCGTTGCGTTACTCGTGATGGATCGGCCGGATTCTTACTGTGCTAAAGATGTTCGGAAGCGAAAAGTTGAAACTTTTGAGTCTTTGAAGATCTATTCACCTAAAGAAGTCGCACAAAATTTTGTGCGGGGGCAATATGGCGCGGGCAAAGATATGGTGGCTTATCGTGAAGAAAGCATGATCGCCCCAGATTCGATGACAGAGACTTTTGTAGCAGGAAAACTTGAAGTCGATAACTGTGATATGGCCGGTGTGCCGATCTATATTCGTACAGGCAAAAGATTAGCTACGAAAGCTACCCGGATCGATATCGTCTTCAAAAAAGATGATGAGTCTTTATTTGGCGGTCAAGGTTTGGCGGACAATATTTTAACGATCAATGTTGAACCTGATACGGGGATCGACTTTACTTTGAATACCAAAAAGATCGGCCAAGAATTTGCAACACGTCAAACTAATATCGGCTATCGTTTGACTAAAGAACAAGTGGCCAAAGTTCCTGAAGCTTATGAACGCTTGATCTTAAATGCATTGCAAGGTAATTCGGTGAACTTTACGCATTGGGATGAATTGGAATATTCTTGGAAATTTGTTGATGCGATCAGAAATGCTTGGGATCAAGAAGACCTACCAGTCGATTATTTCCCAAATTATGCATGCGGGACGATGGGACCACAAGCATCAGATGAATTATTGGCTAAAGCAGGTCACCATTGGATCTTCTAAACAAGTTGAATGATTAAATATTTGGGACCCTGGGATGTTTTAGCTAGGGTCCTATTTATGATGTGAGGAAACTGATGAAACAACGTGATATCATCCATGTGGATATGGATTGTTTTTATGCTTCGATCGAGATGCGCGATGAGCCCAAGTTACAAGATAAGCCAGTTGTGATCGCCCGTGATCCGCGCAAAACAGGGGGACATGGAGTCGTGGCAACGGCTAATTATCAGGCCCGTGCTTTCGGGATCCATTCAGCGATGAATGCCCAACGAGCCATAAAACTTTGCCCTAAAGCAGTTTTTGTAACTCCCAATTTTGAAAAATATCGTAAAGTATCGCGGCAGATCCAGGCGATTTTTGCGGAGTTTTCCGATCTAGTTGAACCGGTCGCTTTTGATGAGGCTTACTTAGATATTACGGCTGATAAACAAGGGCTTGGCTCAGCGGTCTTAACAGCGCATCGCTTACAGCAAAGGATCTATGATGAAACACAGCTGACGTGTTCGATCGGTATTTCGTACAATAAATTTTTAGCTAAATTAGCCTCAGATTTTTGCAAACCGGTGGGAACGACTGTGGTCAGACCAGAGGAAGTCAAAGCCTTCTTATTCCCATTACCGATCGAAAAATTTCGTGGAGTGGGTAAAAAGACTGCGCCTAAGATGCATGCTTTAGGGATAAAGACGGGTGAAGATCTTTATGCCAGATCAGAGCGGTACCTAAATGAACATTTTGGTAAGATCGGTACAGTTTTATACCAACGTGTGCGCGGGATCGATGAACGTCTTGTCGAAGTTCGGGAACGCAAATCGATCGGAACGGAGAAGACATTTATTCGTCCGTTAGTGAGTGAGTCACAAGTCAACGATGAATTTATGCAACTAGCCACACGCTTGGTAAAGGAATTAAATAAAAAGCAAAAGCACGGTAAGACCTTGGTTTTGAAATTGCGGACGGCTTCATTTGAAACAGTCACGAAGCGTTTGACTAAGCAAGAGTATTTTTTAAATGACGTAGCGACCATCGTCTATTATGCCATGCAGTTATTTGAAGAAGTAGCCCCAACAGAATTAGAATTACGTCTGTTAGGTCTGACGATGACGGGGTTAGCCCCATTAGAATTTGAAAACATGAGTCTACCATTGTTTGAACAAGAGTGAAATAACGTGGTATACTACATTGTTATAGGTATTTAACTACAAAAAAAGATAAGGAAACGAAAAATGAAGGTTGAAGAAGAAATCTTAGCACAGATCAAACAGTATGACACGATCATTATCCATCGCCACCAGCGGCCCGATCCAGATGCCTATGGCTCACAATGTGGGTTGGCTGAAATTATTCGTGAGACATTTCCGACCAAGACAGTCTATCAAGTCGGTAAAAATGTCAAAGGCCTAAGTTGGCTCGATACGCCCCAAGAGATCAGCGATGAATGCTATCAAGATGCCTTAGTGATCGTCACTGATACGGCTAATCAACCGCGTGTCGATGATGACCGTTATACTAAAGGTAAGTTTTTGATCAAGATCGACCATCATCCAAATGATGATCCTTATGGTGATATTTGTTGGGTCGATAGTTCAGCTTCTAGTTGTTCGGAGATCATCACGCGTTTGGTGGAAAATTTAGATGGTAAATTAAAGCTAAATGCAAAAGCAGCGCGTTTATTGTATGCAGGGATCGTTGGGGATACAGGACGTTTCATGTATAATGCAACGACACCAGCTACCATGCGGGCGGCAGCTAAATTGATGGAATATGATTTTGATGCTAGTCAAGTGAATCGGATCTTAGATGAAATAACACCAGAAGTAGCACGGCTATCAGCTTATGTTTTAGAAAACATCAAGTACACTGAACATAATGCGGCTTATGTGGTCTTAGATAATGAGACGCTAGCACGATTCACATTAGAGGATGCTGGAACAGCTTCGATCGTGCCATTGGTGGGTAAGATCTCTTCTGTCGTTTGTTGGACCGTGATCGTGCAACAAAAAGACGAGACCTATCGTTTACGGATCCGTTCTAAGGGGCCTGTGATCAACGAATTGGCCAAAGAATATGCAGGGGGCGGTCATCCCCTAGCTAGCGGCGCAGTCTTAAAAAGCTTAGATGAACTCCCAACTTATCTTGCTAAGTTAGATAAGATCGCAGCGACTGCAGAAAAATAGAAATTGAGGATATTATGAATAAGACATTTAAAGATTTTAACTTAAAACCCTTCTTAAATGAAGCGTTGACTGAGATCGATTTTAAAACACCGACTGAAGTGCAACAACGCTTGATCCCAGTGATCAAAAAGGGCAAAAGTGTTGTCGGACAATCGCAAACAGGGAGTGGTAAGACCCATACTTTCTTACTTCCGATTTTTAATGCGATCGATCCAGCTATCCATGAAGTGCAAGCTGTTATTACGACCCCAAGTCGAGAATTGGCTTATCAGATCTATGGCGCTGCTAAGCAATTAGCTAAGCATTCTGAAACTGAGATCTTAGTCCAAAACTATGTCGGTGGGACTGATAAATTACGTCAGATCGAAAAATTAAAGCACCATCAACCACAGATCGTGATCGGGACTCCAGGGCGGATCTTGGATCTGATGCGTTCAAATGCTTTGGATGTGCATAATGCGCATTATTTAGTCGTTGATGAAGCTGATATGACATTAGACTTAGGTTTCTTAAAAGAGACCGATGCGATCGCGTCAGCTTTGCCAAAGGATCTTCAAATGCTGGTCTTTTCAGCAACGATCCCGCAAAAGTTAAAACCATTCTTACGAAAATATATGAATGACCCCGTTGTTGAAGTGGTGGAAAATAAAACAGTTATCAGTCCTACGATCGATAATTGGTTACTTTCGACTAAGGGACGCGATAAAAAGCAATTGATCTATCAATTGCTGACGCTGGGCGAACCATATTTGGCATTAGTTTTTGCTAACACCAAAGAACGGGCTGATGAATTGACGACTTATTTGCGTCATCAAGGCTTAAAAGTGGCTAAGATCCATGGGGGTATCCAACCACGGGAACGCAAACGTTTGATGCGTGAGATCCAAAACCTCGAATATCAATATGTGGTTGCGACCGATCTAGCAGCCAGGGGGATCGACATCGAAGGTGTTTCCCATGTGATCAATGATGATCTACCAGAAGACCTTGAATTTTTCGTCCATCGTGTCGGGCGGACTGGGCGTAACAACCTTAAGGGCATAGCGATCACATTGTATGTTCCAAGCGAGGAAGCTCAGATCGAAGAATTAGAAAAGATGGGGGTCACTTTTGTCCCTAAAGCGCTCAAAAATGGGGAGATCGTGGACTCTTATGACCGCAATCGGCGCCAAAAACGTCGGACTAGACAAGAAAGTCTTGATCCTAAGATGATCGGGATGGTCAAAAAGGCTAAAAAGAAGCGCAAACCGGGCTATAAGAATAAGATCAAGCGTGCGTTAAAACGTGATGCACAACAAAAACGCAAGATCGCACGTCGACAAGAACGTAAAAATCAAACGTTCGTAAGCTTGACAAAAGGGTGATTTTTTGCCTATACTTTGCATTGACTCAGGATATGTCAGTTAGCTGTTTTGCTTCAGCGAGGGTCCGGTGGGTGAAAGGACTTGCAAAAGCTGATTGGTGCTCCCTGAAATTAATATTATTACATGAAAATAACGTGCTCACGTATTTGAGCAGCTGAGAGGTTACGACTAACATCGTTGCAAGCAAGGTGGTACCGCGCCAAGGCGTCCTTGCTAGCAGCGGTGTTTTTTTTGCCTTCAGCCCAGAAAGGATCAAAGATGAAAGAATTATCAAGTGCCCAAATTCGGCAAATGTATTTAGATTTCTTTGCACAAAAAGGTCACGATATCATGAAAAGTGCACCTTTAGTTCCTCAAGATGACCCAACTTTACTTTGGATCAACTCTGGGGTCGCTACGATGAAAAAATATTTTGATGGTTCTGTTGTACCTAAGAACCACCGCATGACGAGTTCCCAAAAAATCCATCAGAACTAACGATATCGAAAATGTTGGTCGGACTGCGCGCCACCATACATTATTTGAAATGTTAGGTAACTTCTCGATCGGTGATTACTTCAAAAAAGAAGCGATCAATTGGGCATGGGAGTTATTGACGAGTAAAGATTGGTTCGCTTTAGATCCCGAAAAACTTTACATCACGGTTTATCCAAAAGATACCGACGCTAAGAAGATCTGGCTTGAAGCTGGTGTCAAAGAAGATCATATCTACGAAGATGAAGATAACTTCTGGGATATCGGCGAAGGTCCATCTGGTCCTGACTCTGAGATCTTCTACGATCGTGGGCAAGCGATGAACAACGTGGCTGAAGATGATCCGCAAAACTATCCTGGGGGCGAAAATGAACGTTACCTTGAGATCTGGAATATCGTGTTCTCTCAATTCAACCACAAACCAGATGGCACTTACGAAGAATTACCACATAAAAACATTGATACGGGGATGGGCTTAGAACGTGTCGTTTCTG
>PDYJ01000900.1_pt1 | contig 11246 bp, 10 predicted proteins | sample 1430841 | NCBI WGS metagenome assembly PDYJ01 (sample SAMN07237672, study PRJNA390542) | Gut metagenome, whole genome shotgun sequencing project. | isolation source: fecal pellets | host: Mus musculus | place: USA: New York, NY | collected 2016-10 | reverse complement strand
ACCTACTTTAATCGGTTTGCCCGCCTGCAAGGATGGTCAGATACCCCACTTACAGAAAAGGGCAAGATGAATGCTAAAAAGATCGGCCAAGTTTTAGCGGACTTAAGGATCGATTACCTTTTCTCCAGTGATTTAAAACGAGCAGTTGATACTGCACGGCTTTTAATTGCGGATCACCAACTGCGACGGTGAAGGAACAATTCAAAAGCAGTTCTTCCGCGAGGTATTTTATGGGTCTTTTGAAGGCCATAGTAATGAGGAAGGGGCCATCTGGGCAAGCTATCTTGAAGGCAAGCGATTTAGGCGTATCGGTGAATTAGTTGATGAATTTGGCGTTGAAAAAGCGCATGACCTGCTGAAAGCTGCCGATCCAGCCCCCCTTGCAGAAGATAGTAATGAGTTAAATACTCGTATAGAGCAGGCAATTGCCTTTTTACAAAGCTTACCTGACGGAAGTAATGTGGTCGTAGTAGCTCATGGATCGATCATCCAATATATTGCGGGGATGTATGGCGAATCTGGATATAAGTATGAAAACTTACATAACGGCGCGCTGATGAAGGTCCAGCTAACCGCTAAGGATGTTGAAATTACCGGATACAATCAATTTAAACTATAAAAAGAGGCAAGGAATTATTTTCCAAACCTCTTTTATTATGATAATTCTTTAGTAATTTTATCCAGCCATAATGGCAATGTCTCGTTTAGGCTATTGTAAGTATCTTCAAAGCGGTGAGTATACCAAGGATCGGGAATTTCTTGATCCTCTTTGCCGGGAATTACTTCATATGCTAAGTGGACTTTATCACGATCTTGTGCTGGTGCAATGCGTCGCAAGTTGTACTTGTTCATATTATCCATGCAGATGATGTAATCAGCCCAATCGAAGTCTTGTCGTGTAATTGGGCGGGAGATTAAGTCGTCCGTTGATAGCCCGTGTGCGTGCATTGTCTTTGCGGCACCGGGGTGGGGACCATTTCCTTCTTCTTCGTTGCTTGTTCCAGCAGAATCAACATTGATTTTGCCATTTAATCCTGTGTCATCAACCATTTGCTTGAACATTGCCTCGGCCATTGGTGACCGACAAATGTTTCCTAAGCAGACAAATAAAACGTTCATGTAATCACCTCATTTATACTTCTATCATACCGAAAAAGATAATATTTTGCTAAAATATTCGGTAATTCTAACACTATCCTTAAGTTTTTGGTAAAATTAAGGACAAATATTTTTAGAGGAGGAACAAAAATGACCCTTATTATTGTAATTGTTGTCATTGTCTTGTTGATTGCTATTTATGCAGGACTTTACAACAGTTTGATTCAATTGCGGACACACGCACAAGAATCATGGAGTCAAATTGATGTTCAATTACAACGACGTAACGACTTGATCCCTAACTTAATTTCAACAGTTAAGGGCTATAGCAAGTATGAAGCGGGAACCTTGGAAAAGGTAACAAAGCTGCGGACAGAATTAAACAGTATTCCAGACAGCGATCATGCTAAAAAAATGGAAGTTTCCAATGAATTAACGGGAACTTTACGGACATTATTTGCCGTCGCTGAAAATTATCCAGACTTAAAAGCAAGTGCTGAATACCAAAAATTAATGGAAGAATTAACTAATACTGAAAATAAGATTGCCTACTCCCGGCAGCTTTACAACAGTACTGTGGCTGCTTTAGATGCTAAGATTCAATCTTTCCCAAGCAATATTGTGGCTAAAATTCATCACTTCCAACAAATGGATTACTTACAAGTGCCAGAAGAAACCAAGGCTGTGCCAAAAGTTTCATTTGATGATTTAGGTGATTAAGCATGTTATATCAGCAAATTGCCCGTAATAAACGAAAAACGATTTTAGTGATGTTTGGGTTCTTTGTATTGCTTGCTTTAATTGGGGCCGCGATTGGCTATTTATTTGCGCGGACAGCGATTGGCGGCATGATCATTGCGGCGATTATTGCGGTGATCTATATGTCCGTGATCATTGGTCAATCGACTGATGTAGTGATGCGGATGAATAACGCGACAGAGGTACGATCAGCGAGTGATGCGCCAGAACTTTGGCATATTGTTGAAGATATGGCCTTAGTTGCACGGGTACCGATGCCGAAAGTCTATATCATCCATGACCCAAGTCCCAATGCTTTTGCGACTGGTAATGATCCTGAGCATGCTGCTGTGGCCGCTACTACTGGTTTGATGGAAAAAATGAATCGTGAAGAACTAGAAGGGGTAATGGCCCATGAAATGACTCACGTTCGTAACTATGACATCCGTTTGCAAACAATTGCGTTAGCCTTAGCATCCGCAATCGCAATGCTTGTCAATTTTGCGGGAAATTTCTGGTGGATTGGTGGTCGGAGCAGCAGTGATGATCGAGATAATCCATCAAGTGTTTTCGCAATCCTTGGTTCGATTCTCTTGATTATCTTAGCGCCATTAGCAGCAACCATTGCGCAGATGGCCCTTTCACGTAATCGGGAATACTTAGCCGATGCAGGTGCTGTTGAATTAACCCGTAATCCGCAAGGGATGATTAGTGCATTAGAAAAGCTAAAAACTGCTGTCCCAATGAAACATGTGGACCCAAGCAGTTCGGCATTATATATTAGCGATCCAGAAAAGAACGCTAAGCACCATCCTTTTTTCAAATCTATTTGACACTCACCCACCGCTAGATAAGCGAATTGAACGGTTGCGTCAAATGTAATAAGTTTATAGTGAGACAAGACTGAGAAAAAACTTTTGCTTTTTCTCAGTCTTTGCTATTTTTACTCACGACTTATCGTTTTTAATCGCCTTATACTAGTGAGGGTGATATAATTAAAAAGCTAGACCAAAGTATCAAAAGAAGAGGTATCTTTTTCATGAAAATGAAATTAGCGGAAATTGCCAAGGCGATCAACGCACAAAATGACATTGAACAATGGAAAGACGTAGAAGTGACTAGTGTGTCATTTGACAGTCGACACTTAGATCAAGGGAGCTTATTTGTTCCGTTGCAAGGTGCCCAAGACGGCCACCAATACGTACCAAGTGCTTTTACCAATGGTGCAGTAGCTAGTTTATGGGCTAGTGACCATGAGATAACGGATCAGACGCATCCGCTATTAGTCGTTAATGATCCACTAGCGGCCCTTCAACAACTAGGCAAGTACTACTTGCATAAGATCAATCCGATTGTTGTTGCAGTTACAGGTAGTAATGGTAAGACGACGACTAAAGATATGATTGCGTCAATCTTAAGTACGCAGTTTAATGTCACAAAGACATATGCTAATTTTAATAATGAGATTGGGGTTCCAGTAACGCTTCTTAACATGGAGTCTAATACCGAAGCAGTGGTAGTTGAGATGGGCATGGACCGTTTTGACCAGCTTGACTTCTTAAGTAAGCTTGTAAATCCTGACATTGCCGTTATTACAATGATCGGGGAAGCACATATCGAATTCTTCGGGACTCGTGATAAGATTGCTGATGCAAAGATGGAAATTACCCATGGCCTAAAGGAAGATGGAACACTAGTATTTAATGGGGATGAGCCATTATTAGAGGAACGGGTAAAAGATCTTGCCCAACGACAGATGCGCTTTGGTCGGCAACTAAGCAATAATTTGTATGCAACAAGTGTCCACGATGAACCACGGCAATTATCATTTACCGTCAACGAATGGCCAGATGAAGAATTCACTATCCCAATGGTTGGTGAATACAATATTAATAATGCGTTAGCGGCTATGGAAGTGGGTAAGATTCTGCATATTACTCCCGCCCACATGAAGCAAGCATTGGCAAACGTTGAATTAACGGAAAATCGTGCTGAATGGGTTAAAGGAAAGAATGGCGAACAGATCTTAAGTGATGTTTACAATTCAAACCCAACCGCTGCCAAGGAAGTCCTTAAGACGATTGCAGAAACACCAGTAGATGGTCGTCGGATCGCCGTATTAGGGGACATGCTGGAATTAGGGGATGCTGCGCCAAAATTGCATGCTAGTTTAGCAGAAGAGATTGACCACCAAAAGATTGCTAGTGTTTACCTTGTAGGCGAACAAATGAAAAATCTTAAAGCCAAGTTGATCCAAGAAGGTTACCCAGCTGAAGATATCCATCATTATGCTGCTAGTGACCTTCAACAATTAATTGCCGATCTTACGGCTGCTTTGACAGGTGAGGATATTGTCTTATTGAAGGCAAGCCATGGCATTCACCTAGAAGAAGTCTTGACGGCATTAAAAGCAGAATAGTTAATATATTTGCCAGTCGATTACTGATGCTTATATCATGAATCGACTGGTCATTTTTTAGGAGGAAAATTTTTGAAGTTTAGTGAATTAGGCTTATCCGATAGCCTATTAAAAGCAATCAAACGGAGCGGATACGAAGAAGCAACACCAATTCAAGAACAAACAATTCCAATGGTTCTTGAGGGTAAGGATGTTATTGGCCAGGCACAAACTGGGACTGGTAAGACGGCTGCTTTTGGTTTGCCAATTATTGAAAACGTTGATACTGAAAATCCCAATATTCAAGCAATTATCATTTCACCAACACGTGAATTAGCGATCCAGACTCAAGAAGAACTTTATCGTCTTGGTAAAGATAAACATGTTCGCGTGCAGGTAGTCTATGGTGGGGCAGATATTCGGCGCCAAATTAAGAGCTTGAAACAACACCCACAAATTCTTGTTGGGACTCCTGGACGGTTACGGGACCATATTAACCGTCATACAGTTAAACTTGACCACATTAAGACCCTTGTCCTTGATGAAGCAGATGAAATGCTAAACATGGGATTCTTAGAGGATATTGAATCCATCATCAAGGAAACACCGGATGATCGGCAAACATTGCTCTTCTCAGCAACCATGCCACCAGAAATCAAGCGGATTGGGGTTCAATTTATGTCTGATCCAGAAACTGTCCGGATCAAGGCCAAGGAATTGACTACTGACTTAGTTGATCAGTACTATGTTCGCGCCCGTGATTATGAAAAGTTTGACATTATGACCCGCTTAATTGATGTTCAAGATCCTGACTTAACAATTGTCTTTGGTCGGACAAAGCGGCGGGTAGATGAATTGTCGAAGGGCTTGATTGCGCGTGGATATAATGCGGCTGGTATTCATGGGGATCTTACTCAGGATAAGCGTTCTAAAATCATGTGGAAGTTTAAGAACAATGAACTTGATATCTTAGTCGCAACAGATGTGGCTGCCCGGGGTTTAGACATTTCGGGGGTTACGCATGTTTATAATTACGATATTCCGTCTGACCCAGATAGCTATGTTCACCGGATTGGCCGAACAGGTCGGGCCGGCCATCACGGTGTATCTTTAACCTTTGTGACCCCAAATGAGATGGATTACCTTCATGAGATTGAAAAATTAACCCGAGTACGGATGTTGCCACTCAAGCCACCAACAGCTGAAGAAGCCTTTAAGGGTCAGGTTGCATCAGCCTTTAATGACATTGATGAATTAATCGCGCAAGATTCAACTGATCGTTATGAAGAAGCAGCTGAAAAGTTATTAGAAACTCATAATGCAACTGATTTAGTAGCAGCATTGTTAAATAACATGACGAAGGAAGCAGCGAGTGAGGTTCCTGTCAAGATAACCCCTGAACGTCCTCTTCCACGGCGCAACAAGCGGAATAACCGTAATGGTAACCGAAATAACTCACATGGTGGTAACCACTACCGGCGTAAGAATTTCCGTCGTCACCAACATGGTGGTCACCGGAACGATAACCATGGTAAGAGCCATTCTAGTCGTCATTCATTTAACATTCGACATCGGAAAGAAAATTAAATTAACTAAGAAGTCTTTGGTTGAGATTTGACCAAGGGCTTTTTTGTTTGATTGCTTATTAATTGTAATTCAGTTATACTTATCATGTATTTATATTTAAACGGATTCTTTGAATTTCGTTATCAGCGGAATCTGTTACTAGATACTACAAAATTAAGGGTAATTAGGTTGCTTTTTCCTAATGTATTAGACACTTTTCGCAATAGTTGTTAATAAGCTGATTAATTATTGTCTTAGTTGGATACATTAATAAAGGGCAACCTATTTTAATAACACAAGGGAGAAGCTAGAATGGTATCAAAAAATAATAAAAAATTGATTGCGGAAAAGAATCGGCGCAATGAAAAGCAACGATTTGCAATTCGTAAGTTAAATATTGGTGTCGCATCAGTCTTGCTTGGAATTACTTTTAGTATTTACGGTGGTGGGCAAGCAGTAGCACACGCTGATACTGCCAATGCTAGTGACCAAGTTGCTGCAAGTGATACGGGTGATAACAGTTTAGCTGATAAGTCAGAAGTCGCTTTAAGCAATACTGCTTTGAATGCTAGTCAATCGTCCACATCAGCAACTAGTGCTAATGGTGCAGTCCAAAGTCAATCGTCAGCTAATAGCCAACCAGCAGCAACTGCTAGTGATAATGCTGTTGCTTCAAGTGCAGCTGTGGAAGCAACTAAGGACCAATCTACGGCAGAAAATCAACCAAGTGCAGGTCAAGAAGTACAAACTCCAGCACAAGCACAACCAGTAGTACAAGAAAATGGTTCTGGGGATACAAGCCTTGATGCAACTCGGCAAGTCCTTAATGCAGTTGCTCGGCGGAATTCAAATTCTGCTGGAGCAATTCATTTGACGTCATTTGCTGCTGTTCCTGCTTCTACTCCTGCTGTCGCTACATCAGATGCAACAGCAGAAGATACTAATGCAGTAACAGTTACGGATGCTCAAGGATTAATCGATGCAATTCAAAAAGGGTCTGCTACAACTATTAATGTAGCTAACGATATTAATCTTGCTAAAGTTACTGATTCTAACTATACATATATTCGAAAAATTAACACTAGAGACTTTACAATTAAATCTGCAACAAATGGCGTAAAACATACTATTGATTTCTCTGGTTATGTTTTTAACATGAGTACCCCAAACACAGTAACTTTCAAGGATTTAGATATCTATGCACGTAGTTACTGGGGGGTAGTTTATAATGCTGGTGGTTATGTATATGATAATGTAAACTTCACTGGATCACAGCTTATTTATACGGCTTCCAATACTGATGCAACCGTTACATTTAAGAACAAAGTTACAGCTACTACAGTAGGATCATACACTAGTCCAATTGATGGTAAATCACGTTCCAGTCAAGGTGGGGACACCCAACAAATTCTTCAATTTGAGGGCGGAACTAATCAGATTATTTTTGATGAAAACAGTGACGTTACATTAGGCACTACTAACTCAAACGTGCTTGAAGTTGATCGTGGTACAGCTACAATTGACGTTAAAAATGGTGCTAATGTAACTATTAACCCACATTCTAAGGGAAATCCAGAAAATCGTAATGGTATTGGAACTGGATCAATTGCCCGGGCGATTGCTTCAAACGCCAATACTACAATTAACGTTGATAAAGGTGCTAACTTAACTATTAATACTGAAAAAGCTAGCGGTGATAGCGATGTAGCTGGTGCTTTATATTTAAATTCTGATGCCACTCTTAATGTAAATGGTGATTTGAATATCAATTCAACCGGTACTCCCAGTACTAAAAATGATGGTTACCCCGTATACATTGCAGGTAATGCAGCAATTAATGTTGGTAATGGTGGTAAGTTTAATTTAAGTGCTACTAATACTGGAAGTTACAACGATAATTTGATGTCAATTTCTGGTAAGGGAACAGTTAAACTTGCGCCTCACTCTAACTTTAAGATTAGTGGGGATGGTACAGGCGCTTTAACTGCTATCAATTTATCATCTGGGAGTACCCTTACCTCAGACCAACCAGATTTATTTACTATTGATCTCTCCGCAAATACCAGTACTGGTAAGTCACTAATTAAAAATGGTACTATCCATTTCACCCGTGTTAAGACAGTTACTGATGGAAACGAATCACAGCCTTTAGGCAAAATTGATGTAACTTATGATAGAAATGGTAATGCTACTTCTTACACTATTACGGCACAAGATGAAAATACTGTTAAGCAAGTTGGAGAAGGTCTTGCTAACAAGAACTTGATTGATCTTGTTAAGGCTGGTGAAGACGTTACTCTATCTAACCTTCATTTAAGTAAGAATAATGTATTGACTGGTACTGTTGCTTCTAGTGGTAGTGACAATCCAATTTATGTAACTGTTAAAGTTGGTAAGGGAAGCGCTAATGTTCCAGTAATCGGAAATTACACTGTTTACACCAATACCAATGGCACAGTAACTTCAAACAATGTTGATTACGCTGCCGAAACTGCTTCAACTGGTTGGTAACTTCTCTATTGATTTATCCAAGCTTGCAAGTAGTTTAACTGATGATGCACAAGTTGCAGTTACTGCTACAAAAGATTTTGTTGAAGCAGCTCAAACTGAAAGTGTGGCCGCATTACGTGCGCTTAATACTACTACTCTTCAAGAATTAGTAGATGATGCTCCAACAGAAGAAGCCAAGCCAAGTTACTACAACGCTACTGCAGAAGCTCAAAAGGCATATATTGATGCAATTTCAACTGGTAAAGACATTCTTGCCAATCCAAATAATTACGATCAAGTTGATGTTGATGATGCCGTAACTGCCATTCAAACTGCTCAAAAAGCTTTAACTGGTAAAGAAACCAATAAGACTGAACTTCAAGATGCTATTGACCAAGCATCAACAGTAGAATCAAGCAATAACTACATTAATGCTGATTCTAATTTACAAAAAGCCTATACTGATGCAATTAGCGCCGGTCAAACAGTTTTGAGTAACGATAATGCTACTCAAACTGAAGTAGATAATGCATTGACCACCATTAATAACGCAAAAGATGCTTTAAATGGTGATGCTAAGAAAGCAGCAAGTAAGGAAGCCTTCAAAAAGCAGTTGCTGAAGCACCTACTGTAAAATCAGATGATGCGGCATACTACAATGGCTCTGATGAAGCTAAGGCTGCTTATGATAAGGCAATCAGTGCTGGTCAAACAGTTTTAGATAATTCAGATGCAACTGCTACTCAAATTACAGATGCTTTAAATGCCATTAATACTGCTAAGGGTAATCTTAAGGGTGAAGCAACTGATAAGTCAGTGCTTCAAAAAGTAGTTGACAATTCTGCAACTGTAAAAGAAAGCAATAATTATACTAATGCAGACGAAACTCAAAAGACTGCATATGATAATGCAGTTACAGCTGCACAAACAGTTTTAGATAAAACTAATGCAACTCAAGCAGAAGTAAACCAAGCTCTTCAAGATCTTGAAACTGCAAATAATAACCTAAATGGGGATGCTAAGACTGAAGCTGCAAACAAGGCTGCCTTAGAAGCTGCTGTTAAGGATGCGCCAAATGTAAGAAATACGCCTGCATACTACAACGGTAGTAAAGAAGCCCAAACAGCATATAATAATGCCATTAATGCTGGGCAAGCAGTTTTGAATGAAACAAAATCCATTTGCAAGTGACGTTAAGAATGCTTTAGATGCAATTAATGCAGCAAAAGATAACCTTAAAGGTGAGACTACTAGTACTGAAGCTTTGGAAAACAGCTTTAACTAATGCTAATAATGCTAAGGAAACTGGTAACTATGCTAACGCTGACCAAGCAAATCAAGAAGCTCTTAATAATGCCATTAATGCTGGGCAAGAGATTTTAAAGAATACTAATGCAACTCAGGCAGAAGTAGACAATGCAGCAAAGGTTATTACTGATGCAATCAATGGCTTGAATGGTGATACTAACCTTGCAAATGCAAAGAATGCTGCTACTGAAGATATTCAAAAGGCTTTAGATACTAAGACTACCGAAATCACTGACGCTACTAATATTGATCAAGCTACTAAGGATCAATTAATTGCCGATGCTAAGAAAGCCGCAGAGGATGCTAATACTGCTATTAATCAAGCAACCAATGCAAATGCAGTTAACACTGCTAAAACTGAAGGAATTACTAAGATTAACAATGTAAAAATTCCAAGTTTAGATGATGCTAAAACTAACGCAGCCAAAGAAATTGATCAAGCATTAACTGATAAAACCAAGGAAATCACTGATGCTGAAAATATTGATCAAACAACTAAAGATCAGTTAATTAAAGAAGCAACTGATGCTGCAACCACAGCAAAGGATGCTATTGAAAAATCTACAACTAATGACGAAGCAACTAAAGCAGGTCAAGCTGGTGTAGATGCAATTAACAACGTAAAGGTACCAAGCGTTACTGACAGTCAAAATGCTGCAAAAGATGCAATTGATGATGCCTTTAACGCTAAGACTAAGGAAATCAACGATGCTAACAATATTGATCAAACAACAAAAGATCAATTAATCAAAGAAGCAACCGATGCAGCTAATAATGCTAAAGAAGCCATTGATAAAGCAACCACAGCTGATGCAATTAAAACTGCACAAGATGAAGGAACAACTAATATTAATAATGTTACTGTTCCAAGCTTAGAGGATGCCAAGAAGGCAGCTAATAAAGCAGTAGATGATGCTCTTACTGCTCAAACTGAGGTAATTAATAAAGCTGATAATCTTAGTGATGCAGAAAAGAAAGATCTAATTGATCAAGCAACTAATGAAGCCAATAAGGCTAAAGACAATATTGAAACTGCTACGACAAACAACGAAGCAACTAAAGCAGGCCAAGCTGGTGTAGATGCAATTAAGAAGATTGTTCCAACAAGCTTAGATACTGTGAAGTCAGATGCAAATAAAGCAATTGATGATGCTTTAACTAAGAAATTAGAAGAGATCAATTCCGCAAATGCTTTAACTACTGATGAAAAAAATGCATTAACACAAGAAGCTAATACGGCTGCTGATAAGGCAAAGAAAGAAATTACTAAGGCAACGACTAATGATGCTGTAATTGAAGCACAAAATAATGGAGTTACTGCAATTGATGGCATTAAAGTTCCAACTGAATCAGCAGTCAAAGAAGCAGCTAAGAAGGCAGTAGCAGAAGCTGCAGAAGCAAAGAACAATGCAATTAATGCTTCAAACTTAACAGCTGAAGAAAAAGCTGCCTTGAAGCAAAAGGTTACTGAAGCCGAAAATGCCGCAGATCAAGCAATTGACAATGCAACGACAAATGCGCAGTAACTGAAGCTCAAAACAATGGTATTAAAGCAATTAATGGTATTGAAGTAACTACGTCAACTGCTAAAGAAGCAGCGAAGAAGGCGGTAGCCGAAGCAGCGACTGCAAAGAACAAGCAATGATTC
>PDYJ01000248.1_pt1 | contig 11262 bp, 7 predicted proteins | sample 1430841 | NCBI WGS metagenome assembly PDYJ01 (sample SAMN07237672, study PRJNA390542) | Gut metagenome, whole genome shotgun sequencing project. | isolation source: fecal pellets | host: Mus musculus | place: USA: New York, NY | collected 2016-10 | reverse complement strand
ATATGCCTCCACGAAGCTGTCGGAGAGAGTGTAGCGGCTTGCCGATTCGTTGGCCCCTTTGATCACTATCTGCTGCTTCTCACGGTCGGGAAACACTGTCTCAATCCAGCTGTACTCGCCCGGGCCCTGACCGCAATGCTTTATCTCGCGTATGAAGCGGCCATCGGAGATGCTGAAGAGCATGAGGCGCGAGTTGTCGCCCATGACGCCCATCTCGTGGATTATCGCGGTGTCGCCCATCACAGCCATCACATTGGCGTGTTCGCCCAGAAGGGCTGCGGTGGCGGTGTCGAGCGGCGTGTACTCCACATCGGCTATATCAATATCCATGAAGGCGGGGCGGTCGACACTTCCGGCAAGATCTATCACAGGCACATCGCCGGTGTTCCTTCCGCTTTGGCCGCCACACGATGCCATCAATGCAGCCAGAGCCACTCCTGTCGCTGCCATTGCCAATTTATTCATATTGCTTGATATATGTGATAAAAAAAAAGACAGGGATCCATGCTGATGCCTTGATAAAGCGAGTCAGCCGGATCCCTGTCGATTATCGGTTATTATGAAGAGGCTATCAGAGCTTGCCTACCTCAGGGTCAACGCCCCACTGCTGCTGGGCAAGGCGGCGATAGTTGTTGTAGCGCAGCGGCATTGTCCTTGGCGGCAGCGAAGAGCTCAGCGGCTTCGTTGGGAATGCCTTAAGGAGCGATGCATAGCGCACTTCGCCCTTGAGGAAGTCCTCAAACTTATCCCAGTCGGGAGCCTTGGAGTCGAGGCTGAACGGATTCTTGCCCTCTTCCTCAAGCGCGGGGTTGTAGCGCCAGAGGCTCCAGTAGCCACATTCAACAGCCTTCTGCTCCTCCTGCTGGGCGTGACCCATGCCGGCCTTGATGCCGTGGTTGATACAGGAGCGTAGGCGATGATGAGCGACGGTCCGTCGTAGGCCTCAGCCTCGCGGATAGCCTTGAGGGTCTGAGCCTGGTCGGCACCCATTGCGATCTGTGCCACATATACGTAGCCGTAGGTCGAGGCGATGAGGCCGAGATCCTTCTTGCGGATGCGCTTGCCGGCAGCGGCAAACTTGGCCACGGCGCCGAGCGGGGTAGCCTTGGAGGCCTGACCGCCGGTGTTGGAGTAAACCTCGGTGTCGACAACGATCACATTGATGTTCTTGCCCGATGCGAGCACGTGGTCAAGACCGCCGAAGCCTATATCGTAGGCAGCACCGTCGCCGGCGATGATCCACTGCGAACGGTAGGCGATGTAGTGACGCACGGTGAGGAGCTCGCGGCAGGTGTCGCAGCCGCATGCTTCGGCCAGAGGCACAATCTCGTCGGCAACGGCGCGGGTCACAGCAGCGTTGGTCTGGTTGTCGAGCCACTGCTGGGCGAGCTCGTGGATGCGGTCGCTGCAGTTGGGCACGAAACGGCGCGCTTCATGATCTCTGCCACGCGGGCGGTGAGCTTCTCAGCGCCGATATACATGCCGAGGCCAAACTCTGCGAAGTCTTCAAAGAGCGAGTTGCCCCAGGCGGGACCATGACCCTTCTCGTTGAAGGTGTAGGGAGTCGAGGGAACGGAACCGGCCCAGATCGACGAGCAACCGGTAGCGTTGGCTATCATCTCGTGGTCGCCATAGAGCTGGGTGATGAGCTTGGTGTAGGGAGTCTCGCCGCAACCCGAGCATGCACCCGAGAATTCGAGGTAAGGACGGGCAAACTGGCTGTTCTTGACATTGAGCTTGATGTCGACGCGATCCTGCTTGGAAGCAACGTGGTCAACACAGTAGTCCCACGAAGCCTGTACGGGGAGCTGGCTCTCCAGAGGCTTCATCACGAGGGCCTTCACGCCCTTCTTGCCGGGACAAACGTCGGCACAGTTGCCGCAACCGAGACAGTCGAGGGGATCGACTGCCTGGATGAAGCGCAGACCCTCGAGGCCCTTTCCGATAGCGGGAAGGGTGTCGGCATCGCCGAAGGGAGCGGCCTCCATCTCGGCAGCGTCGAGAAGGAACGGACGGATGGTGGCGTGAGGACATACATAAGCACACTTGTTGCACTGGATACAGTTCTCTTCAAGCCACTCGGGAACAAACGAGGCCACACCGCGACGCTCATACTTGGCGGTCGACTGCTGCCAGGTGCCGTCGGCAAAGGGCAGGAAGTCGCTCACTTTGAGCAGATCGCCGTCCTGAGCGTTGATGGGGCGGCAGATATCGGTCACAAACTTAGGCTCGTTGCGCTCCACTACGGGATCGGGGCCGAGGTTGCTCCATGCGGGATCGACATCGAGGCGCTTGTACTCGTCGCCACGGTCAACGGCGGCATAGTTCTTGTCGACGATATCCTGACCCTTCTTGCCATAGCTCTTGACGATAAACTTCTTCATCTGCTCAACGGCGAGATCCACGGGGATCACCTCGGTGATGCGGAAGAAGGCGCTCTGGAGGATGGTGTTGGTGCGGTTGCCCAGACCGATCTCCTGTGCTATCTTGGTGGCGTTGATATAGTAGACGGTGATGTTGTGGTCGGCAAAGTATTTCTTGACCTTGTTGGGGAGATTCTTGGCCAGCTCCTCGCCCTCCCAGATGGTGTTGAGCAGGAAGGTGCCGCCGTCGCGGAGGCCGCGGGTCACATCATAGAGATGGGTGTAGGCCTGTACGTGGCAAGCAACGAAGTTGGGGGTGGTCACCAGATAGGTCGAGCGGATGGGCTCGTCGCCGAAGCGGAGGTGCGAGCAGGTGAAGCCGCCGCTCTTCTTCGAGTCATACGAGAAGTAGGCCTGGCAATACTTGTTGGTGTTGTCGCCGATGATCTTCACCGAGTTCTTGTTGGCACCTACTGTGCCGTCGGCGCCGAGGCCGTAGAACTTAGCCTCGTAGGTCGAGCCGCCGAGCACGATGGGCTCTACCGGGGGAAGCGAGGTGAAGGTCACATCGTCGATGATGCCGAGGGTGAAGTGGTTTTTGGGCTCGGGAAGGGCGAGGTTGTCGTACACCGAGATGATCAGGGCGGGGGTCACGTCCTTCGAGGCAAGACCGAAGCGGCCGCCTACGATAGCGGGAGCGTTTTCAACGCCGTAGTAGGCCTCGCATACGTCGAGATAGAGGGGCTCGCCATTGGCGCCGGGCTCCTTGGTGCGGTCGAGCACTGCGATGCGCTTCACGGTGGCGGGGATGGCGGCACGGAGGTGCTTCACCGAGAACGGACGGAACAGGTGAACGCTCACCAGACCTACCTTCTCGCCCTTGGCCATGAGGATGTCGATGGCTTCCTGGGCGGCCTGTGTGCCCGAACCCATGGCCACGATCACGCGGTCGGCCTCGGGGTGGCCATAGTAGTTGAAGAGGTGATACTCGCGGCCGGTGATCTCGGAGATCTTGGCCATGTACTCCTCTACGATCTCAGGCACTGCGTCGTAGGCGCCGTTGCAGGCCTCGCGGTGCTGGAAGAATACGTCGCTGTTCTCGGCCATGCCGCGGGCTACGGGTGCATCGGGGCTCAGGGCCTGCTGGCGCCAGCGGTTGAGGGCCTCGCGGTCGAGCAGCGGCTCGAGATCCTCGATGTCGAGGCGCTCGATCTTCTGGATCTCATGCGAGGTGCGGAAGCCGTCGAAGAAGTTGACGAAAGGAATGCGGCTCTTGATTGTGGCCAGGTGAGCCACACCGGCAAGGTCCATTACCTCCTGCACCGAGCCTTCACACAGCATGGCGCAGCCGGTCTGACGGGTGGCCATCACGTCGGAGTGGTCGCCGAAGATGCTCAGGGCGTGGGCGGCGATGGTACGTGCCGACACGTGGAACACACAGGGAAGCTGCTCGCCGGCGATCTTGTACATGTTGGGGATCATCAGCAGCAGACCCTGCGAGGCGGTGTATGTCGTGGTGAGAGCACCGGCCTGAAGCGAGCCGTGAACGGCACCGGCGGCGCCGCCTTCGCTCTGCATCTCCTGCACCATTACAGTCTCGCCGAAGATGTTCTTACGACCCTGGGCTGACCACTCATCGACATACTCTGCCATGGTGGACGACGGGGTGATGGGGTAGATTGCTGCAACCTCCGTAAACATGTAGGAGATATGAGCGGCAGCCTGGTTACCATCACAAGTCAAGAATTTCTTTTCCTTACTCATTGATGTTTAATATGATTGGATAAATTGTTGCTATTCTACACCGGCCCCTTTGACAGGCCGGCGGTGCAATGAGCCCCGTTTAAGGACACATTACACCGCGAAGATACAAATTTTTCCGTCATCCGGCAAAAAAAACTGACGTCACAAGCTTTGCTCCGCTCACTCTTTCATGTAGATAATCTGAAGCCGAGGATTGCTGTCGCGCTCAACTCCTGCTACAGTCATCACCATGTCTCCATCCCGGGTGGAGCCCGCAAAATCCTCGCGGGCCACCCCGTCGATGTCGTTTTTCAGAGCTGCGGACAACATAAGGCTGCCGTTGCTACGGTCGAGTATCACATACCTCATATCGGGATAGCGGGAATATATCCCGATATGCCATCGGCCTGTGTCGATATGACCCGTGCCCGCAAAATGCTCCATCAGATCCTCACGCTTCCACGAGGCCAGATCATCGGCCGAAGGCACCGGCGATATGGCAAACCGGACTTCCGCCACCAACGAATCGCCCGCATAACGGTAAAGACGGTTTTCAAAGTCGCTCGACATGACTGTCAATCCGCTGCCTGAGCGATAAAACTCCCACATATGGGTACGGTCGACTGGATCGCGGCGCTTCGCGATCAGATTCCGGCGGTATGGATCAGTCGTGACAACATACACCCCGCTGCCTTCACTACTATTGAAATCGGCAACAAGATAACGACCTTGGCCGAGAATTGCGATATCCTCAGCCGGGCCTATGCTGTCAAGTCCCTCAAAGCGACCGGAATAATCATATTTCATTACGCCTTGACGCCAGCGGTCGTAGACATAAATCCTTTCACCATCGGCATCAATCCTCAATGGCGCGAGATACTCTTCAGGGCCCTCACCACGTTGCCCGATCCTGCGGCTGAAGTTTCCGATACGGTCAAAAAGCATGACTGCGCCCTGACGGCTGTCGCAAACAACGATTGCTGAGTCGGTAATCTCAATATCCCCAATGCGACTGATCATTGATTCATTGGTTATTTCAAGATCAACATATTCCACCGAATCAGCAAACATGGAATAGCCCACCGAGTCGGCATCGATCTTTGTCATGTCCACTTCATAAACATGCTCTGAGGAAATATCATCATTGCTATGCGACCGACATCCCGCCACCGTCAGCAGCGCCACAATTGCACTCGATAATACTAATCGCATGGTTGAGTATGGCGTCCGGGCGTGCACACATCGTTGGGGGCAGCGAAAGCACAATACATGCCGACTACTCGACCATCTTTAATGCAATCTGTGAGCTTATAGCCGTAGCGGGAATTGGGATTAACCGCTTCCCCTGATGTTAAGGCTTCGATATTTCTGAGGGCGAGATCCGACAAGGGCTTTTGGTTGCGGTTGTCGCGTAATGTCGCGAATATGGCCCCACTCACTACCATTGCGAGCAGAACCGTCAAGATCAGTTTGTGTTTCATGATGTTGGGTCTTTAAGGTTATTTTCGGCAAAACTACCAAAAAAAAAATCAGAATCACAACTTTTTCACTGCTTTTTGTCGGATCGTTTGTTCTCCGCCACTCTTGCATGTAGATAATCTGAAGCCGAGGATTGCTGTCGACTCTATGATCGAGGATCACATTACCCGGCTGAATACCATGATTGGTCAACTTGCAGTAATGGCGATGCTATTGATTTGCCTGATACACCCGAAGTTTGGTCTTTAGCCTCTGCGGCGATGCTATATCCCGAAGATACACAGTCACGTCATACCCCTCAGATTCAACAGCGCGATCGAAAGCCATACGTATTCCCGACACCGACCGGGGATAGATTGGATCACAACTCATCTGCAAGCGTTCAGGATAGGGATACGACGCCACTACACTATCAACCCAAAGTGTATCTGAAGTGAAATTGCCTATCGGCACTAAATACTCATAGCTTCCGTCCTCTGACTTAGTCCCTATCGCCTCAGCAGTATCAACCGCCACCGGCGACCTTTTGTCTATGGTCACTAATATTTTTTCTGACATGCCCGACCCCTCAGATGCCTCATTACCCGCATTCGTATCATCTGCTTCGACGATGCTTGGCATGGCTCTATCGGGGATAAGATAGCCAAACTGCGTCTCGCCACTCGTACTGATGTAAATACGGTCGCTTTTTTCATGATAGGCCAGACTGATGATCGGCAAATCTGTATGCAGAGTCCTCAAATAGTCACCGCCGAGCGTCATCTCCACAATATCGCTCCCATGATATTCCTCCCCTCCTCCCGAATAAACCGCATATATCTTGCCTCGGGCAACTATTGCCTTGGAGAAAAACGTAGTGTGACGGGTCAACTTATCCTCGTGGTATTCCGGTCCAAAAATCGTCTTAATCAATTTTCCATCAAAGCTATACATCCTTATGGCATCACGATTGCTCCCAAGTTCTACCACCAGATTATCATCCACAGAAGCAACGGCAATACTCTTGAAACCGGGCAAAAGCTCTCCCCCGTCAAACACCCCCATCTCTCCGCTGTAGAGATTGTAGTTGCACAAGCCTTGAGTGTACCCGCGGCCCTCTGGCGAAGGGATAATCAGCCTGCCGACCACAATACTGTCGGTCAGTGCGACACACCTGTCGGGAAACCCCTGTGAATTATCATCCAATTGATCAACTGTCACAGCCATATAGTCGGGACAATTCAAGGCACTGTCTATATCATAGCGTTTTACGCTCCATGAACCATAATCAATCAGAAACAGATGCCGGCTTCCGGGAGTCACTATCGGCTGCCCTATGTTGCACACCTCTCCTGGCCCGTTGCCAAAGGGGGCAAAACGCCCCACAACGCTATCACCCGACAGATCAAATGCAGTGACCATCATATCGGTCGACTTCGTATCAACAATCAGAAGTGTATCTCCGGCCATAGCCAGTAAAGCTCCGTTGTGGAGGGGTGGCAAGAGGTCATCGATTGAAACAATCTGTACCGTTTCAATCACATCGCGTGCCTCCCTGCCCCCACTGCCACACGAAAGCAATGTGACCGCTGCAACAACTGCAGCGAGCATCTTTCTACATATTTGCATCTTACATAAATGTCGGCTGGTAATCATCATATTTACCCACGCAACATGATAGGGCTTCGACATTTCTGAGTGCGAGCAGAGCCGTCAAGATCAGTTTGTGTTTCATGATGTTGGGTCTTTAAGGTTATTTTCGGCAAAACTACCCAAACAAAATCAGATTCACAACTTTTCATTGATTTTTGCTGAAAAAAAGCAATGAAATCGGGATCCCGGCCCGGAGTGGATCACCACACCGGGCCGGGATCGAGTCGCGGCGCAGCTCCGTCTGCCGGATCGGGGAGCTGCGAGATTACGTAAAGCGCTATGGCGCGGGTCATGAGCATATCGTCGTGATAGCCGGGACGCGCCGCGTAAGCGCCCCGGCTATCACCTCATAGGTCAGCATCTCATTTACAGCCTCGTGGCTCCGCTCGATATAGGTGCGCTCGCGCAGAGCCGAGATAAGGGCCGACAGAGCCGCTGTCTTGGTGCGTCGGTTGGTGTGGAAGCCGGGCCTCGTCTCCATACCGCCGCGGAGGGTCTCTGTGCGCCGCCTCACATACAGATTGGGATACTCCCGGCGGAGCTCGCCGAGGATATAAAACGACGCATCCGACACTGCGGCCACTCCCCCGCTCTCAAGGCTGTTGCTCTCGATCACCAGAAGCGCCCATCCATACCAGCGCGCTATGGCAGCCGCCTGCCAGCACACTATGTCGTGGTCGGCATGGAGCGCCATTGCGCCACCGTCTCGGCTCGGCCCGACGGCCCGCAACGATCCATGACCGATATCACCGACCAGTCGGCCGAGGCCGACCGTCCGCCGATATCGACTGCCACCACATAGCGGTCGTCGCCGGCATCGGCATCCGGCTCTGCCCACACCTCGAGAGGGCCTTTGGCATCGGACTCAAACCTCAAGCCCTCCATGGCGCGGCGCCCGGTGAGCGCATCGCCGCGTAGCGATCCGCGCAGCGGGGCCTCCAGGCATCCGAGGCGCAACTCCTCCACGTCAGCGGAGTCAAACACCGCCGAGCCGGTGTTGACAAACGCCTCCTCGGGCGTGGCCGGAAACTCGGCGGCCATCTGGGAGTCGGTCAGATACTCGCCGCGCTTCTTCCGGCGCCACGCGATCTGGCTGAGCGTCAGCCCGCCCTCCACAAGCGCCCGCTCCATCGGCGTGAGATCCGAGGCCAGCTCGCGCCGCTCCTTGCCGTTGAGCACGAGGCGGTAGAGATCTATCTCATGCCACGGCACAAAGATAGTCCGGTAGGAACTCCTGCCCTCCTCGGCGCTGAGCCACATCTTATGGAAATAGTTGCCGACTCCGTTGGCGGTGCTCTCCATGATTATGGCTGTGTCGGCTGTCAGCGGCACCGATCCGCTGATGGTGCGGATAAAGTCGTCGGGGCACAGGTTGTTGCCGGCTGTCCAGAACGCCACCTCCGAGAGGTGGGCGAGCGCGAAGTCGTTGCCGCGCAGGGAGTCGGGAGCCATCGACGAGCCTATATCGATCGTACACCCGCGGCCCGTGATCTCGCTCTTCGACCGGCTCCCCTCCACTCCCCTGAATTTCGGAGCCTTACCCTCTCCGGCATACTCGGGTGGATACTCATTGAGCATCCGGCGGTACATATTGCGGATCGTGGCCGAGGTGTCGCGCACATGCGAGCAGATGATTGAGTGCCAATTACGCTTCAACACCATCTGTATGTAAGCAAAATACATCTGCACCAGAGTGGAGCCGCCCCACTGCCGCGCCTTGAGCATGACAACCCTTATGGGGCGCCGGGCCTTTCTGTCGGCTTCGAGCATGGCGAGGAAGCGGCGCTGCGGGGCGTTTGAGTCTGAAGGGGATGCGGCGTCCGCTCTCCTTGTCGCGTATGCGCACACACTTCCACGCCCAATACTCGAAATCGTAGCGGAAACGGATCATGTCGAGCTCCACCTGCGAGCCCACGCTCCGCAGCCGGAGTCGGAAAGCATTGCCTCGGGCACCCGGATAGTAGTCCCGGCTCCGGGGAGATGGCCGGGAATGACGTAGGGCACCCGCACGACGGGCGAGCCCGCGCCGGTGGCCGATCATAAGCAGCCTCGCGCTCACACGCGAGGCCTCGCGGCGCTTGTCGCGCTTAAGCAGGGTATCAATATCAGTCGGCATGGATAGCGGTATATTCTATGCGATTTGATCATGAATCCTCGCCGGCAATGCCGCTTATCTCTACCACCGCCCCCGCACGCATGGGGAGCGGCAATCGGAACTGCAGAGGCGAGCGGGGCGCTCCGTCGAGCGTCACCTGCCACTGCGGCTCCACCTCAGGACGGTCGGGCCCACTCCACCCCACCGCCCACACGGCTATCCGACCATTGAAGCCCCCGGGAGCGATGATGCCCGCCGTCAGGCCGGTGAGAGCCGACGGCCGGCTCCAATGGGAGCGCCATGCGCCACTCCACCGCCGCGGGCCATTCCCCTCCGGCTGCCGCCACCTCCATCAGCCCATCGGGAGCAGTGAGCCAGAGGGAGCCGCCGCTTTCGCCAAGAGCCACGGGGTGTAGGGAAGATAGCGGCGCGACATATCCCCGCTGTCAGGATCAACGGTAGTGATATTGCCGTCGCCCTCAAGCAGCCACAACTCATTGGCCACACCGTGCATGGCCGCCGCCACAAAATGATGGTCGGGATACGCGCCGAGGGTCTCGGAACGCCCGCCTCTGAGCGCGATCAGCTGATTGCCGCCATCGGCTATAGCCACCACCTGCCCGGCACCAACAGCTACCGCGCGGGCTTGCCCACGCCACGCCTGTTCTAGCAGCGACGCCACCGGAGCACCACGCGCGACCCCACCTGTATATTCAGTATCCCGCCCGAAGTAAATCCGTAGAAATGGGCGCAGCCGGGACTCAGCGCGGCGCTCCCCAGCCTCGGGGCCGCAACAAAAGCGCTGCCACAGGGTCGACGCCCACCGTGGCCCGCGACACAAGCGACAGTGCGACGCCGCGGTGGCCACAGCCACATCGCCGGGAGCACCATCAAGACACCCCCACATCACACATCGCCGCTCACAGCCACACAGCGCGCCCTTATCCCGGTTGCCCCGACGATCTCCGCCACAGGTCGGTCACAACTGCCGGGATGACCGCCTCCACCTCCGAGGCTGTCCCGGCAGCAACCCGGGCCACACTCTGCAGGGGCTCATCGGCCTCAGCAGGCACCGTCTCCACCACCGGAATCACCACCACCCGCGGCGATCCCGAAGCCGGGCGATCCACCTCATGGTCCATCTTACCGTAAGCTCAGGCGCCGAGCCCGAAGCCACCTCGGCCATCAGCTGCCCTGAGCCCCATGCAGCCGCATCCTCGCCGCCAAGGGCCCCGATGCTTATCCGCAGCCTCATGGCCCCTACGCTCAGCGTCACCGGACCGAGCATATCACCCTCAAGAGGGCATCGATCTGTCCGGGCAACCCGCCTCGGATATAGCCATCCGTTCCGCGCGACCCCACAGCCGCCCCCTGCCCGTCGAGCTGCCTTATCTCCACGGTTATAGCGGCCCCCCGAGGGCACAATCGCCGCATTCCCAGCTCGGGCACGGGCCGCCACACGCTCCCACGCCTTGTCGAGCTCGGCCGCAAGAGCCGAGGCGTCGGCGGCGCCGAGAGCCCCGCCACGCAAGGCATCAGGGTCAGAAAGACGGATGGCACCCGCCGTCTCCGTGATCGTCATCACCTGCCTCAGCTCCACAGCCACAGGCGGGAGCTGAGGCAGCGCGCCGAGACACACCGCCTCATCCTCACCCGCAAGCACAATATGCCTGCGCTCCGGCCGAAGTCATCACAATAGCCCGCGCCGATCCCCCGATGGCGCAGTAAGCCTCATTTCCGGCACCGAGATCGGCAAGCAGAGTAGCCGCCCCGGCCCGGCGGTCAAGAGCATAGAGACAGCACCCCTCCGATGCTATCAGATGGTGAGGGCCGAGCATGCAGAGCGCCACCAGAGGGCGATCGGCCACCCGCCGGGCAGCCCCGTGGCCACCATTGCGCCCATCCGGGAGCAGAAGCGCAGATTGGCCGCAGCGGCCCCGGCAAGTCCAC
>PDYJ01000058.1_pt1 | contig 11277 bp, 8 predicted proteins | sample 1430841 | NCBI WGS metagenome assembly PDYJ01 (sample SAMN07237672, study PRJNA390542) | Gut metagenome, whole genome shotgun sequencing project. | isolation source: fecal pellets | host: Mus musculus | place: USA: New York, NY | collected 2016-10 | reverse complement strand
GAAACTGCGCGAACCGTTCGCTCTTACAGATGCGGGCATCGGCTCGGCAACGGCTCCGTACGACCTCTCACAAGGCGGCGAAACGGCCAACTGCTATATGATAAACGACCACGGTTATTACTCTCTGCCCACCATATACGGCAATGCGCGAGGTGCGGGCGGCACAACAAACACAAAAGCCTACATATACCAAGGCACAGTCCCCGCCGAAACCCAAGCCTATGTGCTGACACAATTCGTCGACCACGACAACAAATATATCACCAAGCCCAAAATCGACGGAATAGCCGATGCCGTACTCGTATGGCAGGATGCTCCCGATCTGGTGACCGAGGTGAAATACGAAAACGACATGGTTCGGTTTCGCGTCGCGAAACAGACGCTTACGCAGGGCAACGCCGTGATAGCGGTCCGCAATGCCGCCAAAACCATCTTATGGAGCTGGCACATCTGGGTTACGCCATCCAAATGGGACGGTACGACAGATTTGAAAGCGATACGCAAAGATGGTATCGAAGGCGACGCCGAATATTACTTCGCACCCTGCAACCTCGGCTTCTGCGAGCCTCACGGAGGCGACAAAGAACGCACCTTCAAGCTCCGTTTCACCTTCACCCTGCCCGACGGCAAGGCGACGAAGAAAATCGAGGAATACAAGGATACATTCGTGCAACCCGAAATAGTGGAATCGGCAGCGGGCGACAACACCTATTACCAATGGGGACGCAAGGATCCCATGCTCGGAGGCGTGTATAACAGTGAAACATTGGACAGAGCCGCATCGTTGGCCACCGACCTGCAAACGCAATACAACATGCAAAACAAGGTTTGCTATCCGAGCGCCCCTGAATACGACTTCCGACCGGCCGAAAGCGGCGTATCGATCGGTGAGGCTATACGCCAACCCTATCTGTTCTTTATGCACAGCTATGATGAAACGACCGTGAGCGGAGATATCAAAGAAGATCATAACTATCGGCGACGTCACTGGCATGACGGATCGAAGACGATGGGACCCGACGGCAAGCCGGGACAAAAAGACCATCATGAATTATTGGAATTCGCAATTGGATAAAACATCATCTTCGAGCAAATTCGATGCTCCCAACGGTGCCAAGGTCGTGAAAACCAATATACGACCCATGCCCTGTGGGGTATAACGTACCTACCCCCAATGCTTTCTCGCAATTCGGCAATGCGGGTGTAAATGCTCTCAATGCAGCAAATGCCAACGGACTCGAAGATATATTCAATGAAAACGGCATTCGTATAGGTTGGAAACTATCTTTGCAACCGGGTGGCGGCGAACCTAAAATCTTTTTCCCTGCCACGGGTTTGCGCGACATGGGATCGGCAAAATCACCCACAATTCCCGACTATGTGCAAAATACTACATGGCCCGCGCATGCCGATCTGACATTCGTGATAACGACTGCGTTTACTACCGGCGGTAATAGCAGTGCGCTGTTGTTCTATCTTGACCGCCGAGAGGCATCACAAAATATCGCCATAAACGGAGGCACGAACAACTCATACGGATTCACCGTACGCCCCGTACGCGAATCGAAGTAGAGGTAGCCGCTACCGCATAAACGCAACCCGCCCCTGTCCGCATTCCGCGCGGCAGGGGCGGTTCGTTTTTCGCGCATATCGCAAACATCCGCAGAGTGTAAAACAACGGGGCCGCCCGAAAAAAGGCAGCCCCGCGGTATCGATATCGACCGACGACTATTTGGTCGCCGATTCGAGCTTCTTCATTATCGAGAAGATGAACACGGCCGAGAGAAGGCAGAGTCCGATAAGAACGCCCCAAACCACAACCAGAGGCAGCTCACCCCACAGCGACGAACATACGCTGGTGAGCTTGTTGCCGATGGCCGTCGCGACGAACCATCCGCCCATCATCATACCCTTATACTTGGGGGGGGCCACCTTCGACACGAACGAGATACCCATCGGCGAGAGCAGCAGCTCGGCGAACGTCAGCACCAGATAGGTCGAGATAAGCCAGTTGGGCGACACGAACGTCGCGGCCGAAGTGCCCATCGCGGCAGCCTGCTCGGCGGGGCTGAGCAGGTGCATCGAGCCCACGGTCATGATGACATAACCCAACGCGGCCACCAACATACCCATACCGATCTTGCGGGGCGCCGAAGGTTCCTTGCCCGCCTTGGCGAGTCGGCTGAAGAGCGCGATCGACACGGGAGTCAGAGCCACCACGAAGAAGGGGTTGAACTGCTGGAATATCTCTGCGTCGACCTTGGTCTCGGCAGGCAGACGCATATACTGCGCGACGAGCACGGCGGCCGAAGCGGCTATAACGCCCGCCGATATCGCGCGACCTTTGGTCGAATCGCTCTGGAACAGCGAGAAGAGCGCATACACGATGAAGATCACCAGCACGAGGTTCCATACGTTGAACAACATGCTCTCCGCGCCCGAACTGCTGTCGCGGGTGAACTCGTCGGCGAAATAGGTAAGCGTAAGTCCGTTCTGGTGGAACGCCATCCAAAAGAAGATCACCACGGCGAACACGAGGCAGAGGGCCACGATACGCGACTTGGTCTCCTCCTTCGAAAGCTCGCGCACGGGCTCCTGCGCGCTCGCTTTCTTCTTGGCGCCGCCCTCGGCATGCTTGAACGTGCCGCGGAAAGCGTAATAGATGGCTATCGAGACGATGAGCGATACGCACGCCACGGCGAAAGCGAAGTGATAGGCCGTACCCTCGTCCAATCCGAGCGAGTTTATGGCATAATTCTTTATGCCCACTGCGGCCGACGGTGCGAACAGCGCGCCGATGTTGATGGCCATATAGAAGATCGAGAACGCCGAATCGCGCTTCGACTCATACTCGGGATTGTCGTACAGATTGCCTACCAGCACCTGAAGGTTGCCCTTGAAGAGTCCCGTGCCGCAACTGATAAGCAGCAACGCTCCGTACATACCCGCCAGAGCCATACCGCCCGTGCCCAACGGCAGGGACAGGAAAGCGTAGCCGAGGAACATGATGAATATTCCGATCGTGACCATCTTGCCGTAACCGAACTTGTCGGCCAAGATACCGCCGACGAAAGGCAGGAAGTAGACGAACATGAGGAACGTTGAATAGATTTGACCCGCGTCGGCCGCCGAAAGCCCGAAATTGGCCTTCAGATAGAGCACGAACACGGCAAGCATGGTGTAGTAGCCGAAACGTTCGCCCGTATTGGCGAGCGCCAAAGCGTACAAACCTTTTGGTTGTCCTTTGAACATAGTTTATCAGTAGTTTTAGTGTGTTAATAGAGTCGCTTTTCGCAAATTCGACACAAATATAGTCAAAATTCGCAACAAACGCATCGAATGCCATACACTTATTCCTCCTCGACCCCTATCTCCAACCGCCGCCGAGTTCGCGATATAGGGCTATGCGTTGGTCGAACATCGTGAGCATGGCGTTGTAGAGATTCTTTTCGGCTTGCAGCAATCGCGTCTGCGCCGCCCACACGTCGAGATACGACCCGCCCGACGACATGAGCTGTCGGGCGTGAGCCATCGCCTGACGAAGCGATCCTACCTGAGAATAATAGATAATGACACGCCGACGGGCAGACGCGTAACGCATCATAGTGTTGGATACCTCGCACTGCGCCGCAAGCACGGCATCGCGCAAACGCATGAACGAAACGCTTTGACGCACCTCGCGCACGCGGCGTTGCATGCGCAGCTCTCCGCGTCGGAACAACGGTTGCGTCAAACCTGCGAAAGCATTGTACAACAAGGCCGACGGCAGGTCGAACCAGTGCGCCATGCTGCGGGTCTCGAGACCGACGTCGCCCTTGAGCGTCAAACGCGGATAAAGGGCCGCCTGCGCGGCGCGCGTGAGATCGTAATCGGAGAACAGTTGCTCCTCGGCAGCTATTATATCGGGACGGTTGCGAAGCAATTGGGCGGGAATGCCGACAGCGATACTGTCGCGGAACATACTCTGTTCGAATACCTTCTCCACGCTCGAACGCGGCAACTCGCCGTCGGTACGGCCCAGCAGGCGGTTCAACGTATTCTGCGTGATGAATATCTCGGCCTCGATATCGGGCAACTCTGCTTTCGAGGCATAGAGTTCCGACGCCGCCTGTTCGCGCACCATCTGCGCATGCGGCAACAGCTTGGCTCTCTTCTCTCCGTCCGACTTCTCCCACGCCGCCGCGTCGATCAAAATATTGCATCCCGTAACGATACTGTCGTTGCGGCTTATGCTCTGCTCGACGGAGATACGCCGAGCATCGAGGATAATCAAACGGTAATACAACGCCGCCGCATCGGCTATTATGCGGGTTCGCACGGCATTGGCTGCGGCGACGCTCTGCATCAGTTTATGCGCCTGCGCCTTGCGCAAACTTTTCAGACGCCCCCAGATGTCGATCTCCCACGAAGCGCCGAGCCGAAACAGATGATCTTCCATGGGGGCGCGACCATAACCCGCATCGGTATAACTCGCCGACAGATCGGCCTTCACCTCAGGCAATCTCTCGCGGCGGCTGCGGCGGAAATAGGCTTCGGCCTCCTCGATCTGCAACACGGCTATGCGGATCGAGGGATTGGCCGCCAACGCGGTGTCGATGATTTGTCGCAGATGGCGGTCGGTATAGAAATCGTAACGCTTGATACGGGCGGCCGACGCGGTATCCGCCGAAATGCCGTAATGCGATTCGGGCATTACATATCGCGCCGAATCGGATACGATCTCCTCTACCTGAGGCATATACACCTCGCGGTTACAGGCTATCGACGCCGCTGCCGCGAGCGCGACAACGACGATACGAAAAAATTCTCTCATAAATCATAGTATTCGCATGCGGCAAATATATAATATTTTTAGGCTATGCGGCATACGCCGACAAGCATAAAAAGGCTATATTTGCATATAAACTTCGAACACCATGAAAACCAAACTGCCCCTCGCCGCGCTGCTGCTGTCGCTCACACGCGCATTCGCCGCCGAACCGACGCGTTACGTCGACGCCGCCACCCTCACCATAATAGGCAAGGCTCTGCCTACAGCCCGACCGTACGACCGCATAGACACATCGGTATACGCCGTCCCCGAAAAGACCGAGGCCTACTGCGGATACTCGACGGGGCTCGCCATCGTATTCCGCACCGACAGCAAAACCATACGCGCCCGATGGAACACCTCGGGACGCAACGCGGGGGTAAACATGTCGGCCGCGACGCAAAAGGGGCTCGACCTCTACATAATGCGCGACGGGCGGTGGGTCTTCGCGGGCGTAGGGCATCCCCGAATGGACGGCAAGAACGACAAGCACGAAGCGGCGATCGTAAGCGACATGGCCGAGGGCGAGAAGCTGTGCCTGCTCTATCTGCCTCTGTTCGACCGTGTCGACCGACTGGAGATAGGTATCGACGACGGCAGCGACATCGCGGCCGCCGAGAACCCTTTCCGCCGCAAGATAATATTCCACGGATCGAGCATAACCCACGGCGCGGCGGCGGGACGCGCGGGAATGAGCTATCCGTCGCTCTTCGGCCGTCGGACGGGACTTAATGCCGTAAACCTCGGATTCAGCGGCATGTCGACCCTCCAGCCCGAGTTCGCGGCCTACTTGGCCGACATCGACGACGCCGACGCCTTCGTGTTCGACACCTTTTCGAACCCCGACGCCAAGACCATAGAGGAGCGTTTCGACCGTTTCGTCGACATAATACGCGCCAAGCATCCCCGCACGCCTCTGATATTCATGCAGACCATAAGGCGCGAGACGCGCAATTTCAGCACGCGCGCCGAACAATTCGAAGCGCGCAAACAATCGACTGCCGAGCGTGCGGTGCGCGAGCGAATGAAGCGCGACAAGAACATATTCTTCATCGATTCCGCCGACTGGCTCGGCGACGACCATGCGGCCACCTCGGACGGCACGCACCCCACCGACTTGGGTTTCGACCGCATGCTGCGGCACATGCAGCCTCGGATAGTGAAGATTCTCAAACGGTACGGGATCGAATAACGCCAACGCGGAACGGCAAAGAAAAACGGACGACTTTTACAAGTCGTCCGTTAAGGTAGCGGGAGGAGGACTCGAACCTCCGACCTTCGGGTTATGAGCCCGACGAGCTGCCAACTGCTCCATCCCGCGATGTATCGTAATATGGACTTCGCAAGTCCGATATATCGGGTTAAGTGCTGCAAAGGTAGGCAAAAATTCGAATAATGCAAAACAAAACCCGACTTTTTTCGCACTTATTTCACAACCAGCTGAAATACACGGCAATAAAATTTCGCCTATTTCAGGTTGACGGCCACGATCTCCGACAGATCGACCACCTTTTTGGCCGACGCGCGCGCGATCGCCTTCTTGCACAGAGGGCACGATGTCACGACCGTATCCGCCCCCGTATCGTCCAATTCCCGTGCCACGCCCTGCGCGATGGTCAGCTGCTGCGCATCGTTTATAACCGTATTGGCCACCGATGAGCCGCAACACAAAGCATCCTTGCGCGTATGATCGGGTTCGGCCAGCACGCCCACGGCCTCGATCACGGCGCGCGGCTCGTCGTAAATGCCGCTTCCGCGTCCCAGTTCGCAAGGGTCGTGGTAGGTGAACGTGCGCTCCGACGAATATCCCACCCGCAGACGTCCCTGACGCATCAGGCGCAGGATGTATTCCGAGTGGTGCAACACCTCGATGCCCTCCAGATCGTACTCCTCGCGGAATACGCGCAGACATATCGGGCACGACGTGACGAGGGTCGCAATGCCGTGCTTGCGGAAAAGCTCCTTGTTGTAATCTATCATCTTGCGCGCCGAATCGACCTCGCCGAGAGCTTCAGCGGACGGCCGCAGCATACGCCGCCGTCCTTGTCGGCCCACCACACATCCTCGCGCGCCGCGTCGAATATGCGTCGCATGGCGTCGAGCGTATTGGGAGTCAACAGTGTCATGCAACCCGCGAAATAACCCACGCGTCCCTCGCCCTCCGAGCGGTCGAGGCCGCGCAAATAGTTGTAACGCCCCTCGTTGGGTATGTTTCGCATGGTGGTGCGCGAGTTCAGGCGCAGGGTGTTGAGATTTATGCCCACGGGGCACGTCTGCTCGCAACGCCCGCACATCAGGCAATTGTTGGCGATCTTCTGCTGCAACATGTTGTAACGGCGGTCGCGCAGGAAATATACCGACTGCACATCGTTTATCCCCAACACGCTCTGCAACTGGCACGGATCGATACAGATGCCGCAACGCGAGCATGCCTCCACTTCGAAATTGTCGTACGACTTTTCGTGCGACTCGGGACGCAATTTGTATCGGCGCAGGAATATGAGGGGTATTTCGGTGAATATGTGCATGTAGCGCGAGAAGGGCATCGCGACGAAGAATACTCCGAGGGCGCACGAGTAGAACCACCACGTCGGCTCGTACAACGCGCGCAACGCCTCCTGCCCCAACGCCTTGTCGAGCAGCGAGCCCAATCCTCCCGTGAGGAATCCTCCGCCGCCGTAAATGCCGCACGTGACGCTCTCGGCCACGAGGCGGGCGGGAAACACGAACCAGAGGGCCGACAGCGCGATGCGGTCGAAAAGCACGTGCTTCGTGGTGCGTTTCATACCCATCGCCCTCGACTTCATGCGCTTGAACCACGCCAGCGCCACGCCCGAGAGGACGAAGAGCAGCAACAGATCCATCGCGAAATCGAACACGGGCTTATGCTCCCGAATTCCGTTCAGCGGGGCGAAGTATTTGAAAAAGACATGCCCCTGCAACGGCACCCAACGGAATCCGAGGTAGGCCACGGTCTCGATCCACCCCACCACGATCAGCAGGAACCAACCGAAAGCGAGGCTCATGTGCATGTATCCGAGCACGGGGTTCACACGGAAAATACGTCGGTGCAGAAGCGATTCGCGAACCGCCTCCCACGCGGCGGCTATCGACTTGGAGGTCGGCAGCCCCTTGAGTATCGATAACTTGTCGCTCTTGGGCAGGCGGTGGAACCACGCGGCGTACTTGACAACGACCACGGCGAACATCACCGTGGCGCCCACGACGAAAGGTATGCAGAAATCGGCGAAAAAAGTCATATCAGAAGTCTCCGAGTTTACGTTTTATCAACATCACCACTCCGCGCGTGTTTATCCCGCGCGGGCACAGCAGGCGGCACTTGCCGCACAGCATGCACTTGTTCATCTCCTCGTACGCGCCCTGATACTCGCCGCGGCGCACCAGCGTGTGCACCTTGCGGAAATTGAACTCCGTCAGGTTGCCCGCCGTGCAGGTCGCCGTGCAGGTGCCGCACCCTATGCAGGTCTGCAACTCGGGCATTTCGAGCAGAATTTCGTTGCTCTTGCGCAGATTGTTGCGGTCGATGTCAATTATTCGCGGGCGGCTTATGGAATATCCGAAGTTTATCATCGCTGCGAGTCGGTTTTATGCGTTGCGCCGAGCCACTCCAGCGCGGCGCGCGCCGCCGCCGTGCCCTCGTTGAGCGATTCGCCCACGCTCTTGGGCGCGGTCACCGCTCCGGCATAGAATATCCCTCCGCGCCGCTCTCGACGTTGCCGAGGAACGAATCGCGCGGCTGCATGAATCCGCTTGGCTGACGCGCGAGACCGCTGCCCTCCTCGAGCGAGGCGTTCATCGCGTCGGCCTTCATGCCGATGAGCAGCACCAGCATATCGACGCCTATCTTCAACGGACGCCCCGTGAGGGTATCCTCGGCCTTGATCTGCAAACGCTCGTCGATGGTGGGGCTAACCTCCGATATGCGGCCGCGGACGAAATGTATGTTGTACTTCTCCTGCGCCTCGCGGTACATCTCCTCGTAACCCGGGCCGAACATGCGTATGTCCATGTAGAAGTTGAACACGTCGGCCGACGGGAACAGCTTCTTCAGCTCCATGGCCTGCTTCACTCCCGTCACGCAACACACCTTCGAACAGTGACGCTGGCACACCTTCTCGTCGCGCGAACCCACGCAGTGCAGGATTGCTATGCGTCGCGGCGCGCCGCCGCTCTTCAGCTTCACCGCGCCGTCGTTGAACATGCGTTCCAGATCGGCCGAAGTAACCACGTTGTCGTAAATGCCGTAACCGTACTCCTCCTTCACGCGGGCGTCGAAGAGGGTGAATCCCGTGGCGATCACCACGGCGTCGCACGCCAGCTCCTCGCCCGAGGCAGTCGCGACCTTGCGGGGCGTTACAGCCGACACTTCGCAATCGGTCTTGACGGTTATGTTCTCCTCGCGGGCCAATCGGTGTCTCAAGGCGCTCAGCACCTCGTCGGCGGGGGTGAACGTGGGGAACAGCTTGTGCCAGTTGCGGAGTTTGCCGCCCGTGTCGCCCTCCTTCTCGATGAGGGTCACCGCCGCGCCGCCGCGCGCCGCCTCGACGGCGCACTGCATTCCGGCGATTCCGCCTCCTACTACTATAATATGTTTCATACCTATCGTTTGATCTTGTAAAGCGTATCGCCCGAACAACTGTTCACTATCGCGCGCTCGGGTTTGCCGATATATTTTCCGTTGCGGCCCAGATACTTGGCCGAGGGGTCGTACTCCACACCCATCTTGTCGAGCAGAGGCTCCACATCCACCTGATGCATCTGCATTCCCAGCTCCCACGGGTCGTATCCCAACACCAGACCCGCCATCTCCTCGTAGGTGAGCACGGGTATTCCGCATCCGTTCCGGCCGTAGGTCTGTCCCTCCATCTCGGCTATGGTGTACTGCCACTTGTCGAGGAACATCGAACAGCCGGGGCAGTTGCAGACTATGAAGTCGGGATTATAGGGAGCCATGCTCTCCAGCTTCTTGTGCGAGTTGGCGACCGAATAGCCTCGGTTGGCCTGCACCAGATAGTTGCGGAATCCGAATCCGCAGCAGTGGCGTCGCTCGGGATAGTCCACCAGCTGCCCGCCCCACGACTCCACCATGCCGGCGAGCACGTAAGGGAACTCCGATCCGCCGATTCCCGACTTGGGGAATATCTTGGCATAGTGGCAGCCGATGTGCTCCACCACGCGCAGCGGCTCGCCCGTGTAGGCGTTCACCAGCTTTCGGCGGGCCTTGGAGGCGATCTCCTCGCGATGGTGGAATATGACGTCCGACGTATGGGCCAGATTCTTCGGCTTGCGGAACTCGCGGCCCGTGGCCTTGTAGAGATTCTCGCGCGTCTTCTCCTCCGTCTCGGGGAACTCCTCCCATGTGGCCAGCAGCTCGGTATAGATGCCGAACGAGGTGATGCACGACGAGGTGAAATTCTCGTAACCCGCCTCGGTCATGAGGGCGAACTGACGCGCCACCACGGTCATGATGGTCTCCAAAGGGACTATGTCCGAATGATAGCCGATGCCCGTGCACGACGTATGCGCGGGATCGTCGAATATGTTGCGTCCCAAATCTTTGCCGACGATATTCAGGAACGCCTTCTCGCTGCCCGGGAAAAAGTTCTGACGGATGCAGCTGCGGGCATAATAGTAATCGTTGTCGGCTATCTCTTTCTGGTACTCCGTCCAGCTCGATCGTTTCATAGGCTCAATAATGCTCGTTGGAATTGAGGGTATACGTATCCGTGAAATATCGCTCGTCGGCGCCGTCGTAACCCATCTCGCGGGCCTTGCGGTCGGAGTGGCGTTCGATGGCCTCGAACATCTCGGTGCCGCCCGTCAGGTCGAATATGCGGTGTATCTCGTCCAGCGTCTCGTCGCTCACCTTTCGCAGAGCGCCCGCCCCTTCGCGATTGTAGTTCTCCGTGAAGCGGCCGTACACCTCTTCGTCGTGGTCGAGGATCCATCGCCACACGGTGCCTTGCTCGGGATGCAGCTCGGCCTTGACGAGCTTGGGGACGATGCAGTAGCCCGTACGCAGGATATTGTCGCCTATCGAGCGTTTGAGCGCGAGCTGCTGGCGGCCCTTCTCGCTCTCGACGAAGAAACCGAGCTTCTGCGAGAGGTTGCGCAACGCCTGAATGACATACCCGGGGTGTTGGCGCGCGGACAGCGCGGGCGGCACGACATGCACTCGCCGCAATACCAGATGGTGTCGCTCTTCATCAAGGCCTCTATCGCATCGTCGTCGCGCGTCTGCACGGTGCTCACTATCTGACGCGGGTCGTAATTGTAGAATGCCGCCGCGGGGCATACCGCTGTGCAGACTCCGCAATTCATACATGCGGTGAGTCCCTCTCTCAGGCGGACGTCTTCGAGCAGCATATCGAAATATTTACCCATATAAAAAAGTAACTTTGCTTGCTCTGCAAAGTTACTCCAAACAAACGTGGCGGCAAGTGGTA
>PDYJ01002410.1_pt1 | contig 11278 bp, 11 predicted proteins | sample 1430841 | NCBI WGS metagenome assembly PDYJ01 (sample SAMN07237672, study PRJNA390542) | Gut metagenome, whole genome shotgun sequencing project. | isolation source: fecal pellets | host: Mus musculus | place: USA: New York, NY | collected 2016-10 | reverse complement strand
GGCTCCTTGACTTCAACACCCATGATGTTGTAGATCTTGCCGTTGCCCTGAGGCTTGGCGGGATCAATGACGATATCCTCAATGCCGGACTGGTCGGCTTCCTTAGCCTTGATCATTATCTGAATAACGACTTCCGAGCCACCAAAAATGACTTTGACTTCATTTGAAGGTTCTGTGACATTGATTGTGTGCTTTGCCGCATCATTGATATTTCTGATCGGAAAAACATAATCGTCAGCAGCAAATTTATCATTAATTAACTGAAGCCACATATGACTGATTATTGTCATTGTTGGCCCAGCCGATAAAGGTCAGCTCAGTCGCAACTTTCTTCCGGAAGCTTTATTGTCCAGGTTCTGTTGCTTCCTGAGCCAAACTTCACATAGTCAGCTGTTGCAGATGAGCCATTTGAATATTTTCGGCTGGCATCTGTACAAAGAGACTGAGAATTCCATCACTGAAAGGAAGAGCTGGGGATCGTCTCTCATCATATGGCTGGTAGATTTTGAGATTTCATATTCGAAAGTCTCTACAACAGGCGCCTCGTATTTCGGGAGCTCGCAGCATCGTCAGCGAAAGTCAAATCGCCGTTGAGCATCTTGCCGGCCTCGTTCTGAGAGGCGGTGATATGTTCAACCAAAGAATTCAGATAAATCTCAAGATTAGTAAATCCTGATGCGTGGCTTTGGCTCCGTCAGAAGGATCATTGGGATCAAGGCATTTTCCTGCTCCCACTTGTCAGGCATGCCATCGCCGTCTGTATCTACAGGCGCAGCCACATTAGCAAGTATCGGAAGTTTGCCATTTTCTTCCAGTGCGGTTCCGGCAGGATATACTATATCATCAGGAGTGTTGATAAAACCTGCGTCAAGCCTGATCCTGTAGAAGCTGCTTTATTATTTCGAGCCTCTTCGATGATCATTTTATCAAGAGCGTCACGTTTCAGAGAAGCTCCCGCATGATCAAGCACTTTAGCATAGGCATCTTTAGCACTATGGGTGGTGGTATAGACATATTCAATCGGGCGGTCAAGCTTCATATCATTTTTGATATTATTCTGAGAAGAGCTTACCGAAGCAAGTCCGTCCCATTCGCTCCAGGTGATCTGGTTATATATGCCAAACCCCAGTTATCACCTTCCACCTGCCCGAAATTCGAGTTATTGTTTCCATCGACATAATATGTGCCGATCTTGTGCAATGCGGGCTTATAGGCATTCCAGGTGATAGTAAGAATCTTGCCATCTATATTGATAGTATTGTCATCCGCTATGTCATATGACCGTCTGCAATCTGAACTCCGGGTCTGCCTTTGCTGAAATAGCCTTCTACATTGCCTTTATTGATAGAGGTACCCATCAGACTGTTATAAGACGCTGCGATCTTGTCTTTGTCAAGCACATAATCCACAGTGCGGATTCCGATTCCGGCAATGCGGAATCTCTTATTGTTGCTGCCATTGACATACTTATTTCCAGGTCCGGGCTTATAGTAATTATTGACAATGTTGACATTCATGCCCTCACCGCCGTAGCAACTTTCGCCAGAATAGTTGAACATGACATTGTTACGCATGTCCATCACTTCATTGAGCTGAGTGGTGGGACGCGGGCCAAGGCGCGGAGCACGCGATGTGTGGTGAGCAAGAAGATTGTGGTGATATGAACCATATTCGCCACCCCAGTTGCCACCATATCCGTGATTGCCTTTGCTGTGGCCCGAATTGACAAGGCTCTGAGATACGATACACCACTGGACTGTTGTGTTATGAGTACCGCTGAACGAAAGACATTCATCAATACTCCAGCTCACCGAGCAATGGTCAATGATGATGTCGCGCTGATCAAGGGCTCCAAGTCCATCCCAGCCGTCTGCACCATCTTTGGTCACGTTTTTGTTACCAAGACGGAAACGGATATAACGGATGATCACATTATTGGCCTTGATTGAAAACGGATAGTCGGTAATGCAGATGCCGTCACCGGGAGCGGTCTGGCCTGCGATGGTCACATTTCCGTTTTTCAGATCAAGAGCGCTTTCAAGATGAATGTTTCCTGACACTTCAAAAACGATTGTTCTTGCACCGGCCTGATTGCAGGCCCAACGCAATGTGCCTTCAGATCCGTCATCGGTTAGTTTTGTTACTTTAAGCACTTTTCCACCGCGACCACCTGACGTGTAGCGGCCATAGCCCTCGGCTCCCGGAAATGCTTCAAGACGATCTATGGTCTCGGCAAATCCGAACATAGAGCAGAGCAATGCCACCAAGGTGAATATTGCAAATCTTTTCATGTTGTGTAGATAAGGGGGTAAATTTGTTGTATAAGGTATAGAGTTTTAATTTAAGGCATTCTTTCTCAGTATGCAAAGATAGATGATTTTTCGGCCATTATCAAATAAAATCTACCATTTCCCGCATTTTTCGCATCAAAATCCGCAGTTTTGATGTTTATTAAGAATTGCTTTCAGATGCGTCTGGAGGATATTGAAAGACCTCTCATTCCGCGGCGAGACGGTAGATAGCCTCGGTGTCTTCTTTGCCAAGAGTGATATAGCCACCTATCTGCGGGCCTTTGTTTTCATGAAGCTTGCTGACGAGCAGGTCAAAATCAGGCGCTTCAATGCCGAGTGCTTTCATGGTGACTGGCAGACCGATCGAGCTGAAGAATCCGCGCAGGCAGCAGACGGTCTCGGTGGCCGCGGCTGTGTCATCATGCTCGTTCACGTCAAAGACCCTGCGGCCGAACTGCGCCACTTTGGCAGGCTTGATGCGTGACACATATTCGAGCCATGCAGGCACTATTACAGCGAGTCCGGCTCCGTGAGTCACTCCGTAGATGGCACTCAGCTCATGCTCCATGAAATGAGAGGCCCAATCTTCACGCCGTCCGCATCCGCAGATGCCGTTGTGGGCGAGAGTGCCGCTCCACATTATGTTGGCGCGGGCCTGGTAATCGTCAGGACAGGCCATCACTTTGGGGGCTTCCGCTATTATGGCTTTCAGCAGCCCTTCGGCCAGGCGGTCGGTCACCTCTACATCTTTCGTAGGGGAGAAATAACGCTCCATGATGTGGACCATCATGTCGGCGATGCCACTTGCCGTCTGATAGGGCGGAAGAGTAAATGTCAGTTCCGGATTCAGGCAGGCGAATTTCGGCCGCAAAGCTGTATCGGTCCTGAGCGAGAGTTTCAACAGTCCGTCAAGACGGGTTATCACTGAGTTTCCGCTCCCCTCGCTGCCTGCGGCGGGAATGGTGAGCACCACTCCGAGAGGCAAGGCCGGTCCGACTACGGCTTTTCCGGCAAAGAAGTCCCAGAAGTCTCCGTCATAAGGCACTCCGCAGGCTATAGCCTTGGCAGTGTCGATCACAGAGCCTCCGCCTACAGCGAGCAAGGCATCTGCCCCACTCCGGCGACAACGGTCTATGCCTTCATAGACCATATCGTCAGTCGGATTGGGCTTCACGCCTCCGAGGGAGATATGAGAAATGCCTTCAGCGTCGAGCGAGGCAGTAACGCGGTCAAGCAGTCCGCTCTTCACCGCCGAGCCGCCGCCATAGACGATCATGACGTTTTTCCACTCCGCGTTTTTGCAAAGGCGTCCCACTTCATTCTCAACCCCTCGGCCAAACAGATAGCGCGTAGGGGTGCAAAAAGTGAAATTATCCATTGGTCATACATTATTAGAGGTTGTCTAAAAACAATAAACACGACAGAGGGACGCTTTTCAAAGCGCCTCCACAGCAGGCGACCGGTAATCGGCCGTCTGCGCGGGCGCTCTGAAATGCGTCCCCCTGCCGATATGTTTTCCATTGATTCAAACAATCAGGGAAAACATCAGGGAAATTCTATTATTCTTCTCCTTCAAGAAGTTCAAGCATCTTGATTGCCGAAACCGGGATGCGGTACCGGGGCCGAAGATGGCGGCGACACCTGCCTTGTAAAGGAAGTCATAGTCCTGAGCGGGAATAACACCGCCGGCAGTCACCATGATGTCCTCGCGGCCGAGTTTCTTGAGTTCCTCGATCACCTGCGGAATCAGGGTCTTGTGACCTGCTGCAAGTGAAGAGACACCGAGAATGTGGACGTCGTTCTCGACCGCCTGGCGGGCTGCTTCGGCAGGAGTCTGGAACAGCGGGCCCATGTCAACGTCAAAACCGCAGTCGGCATAGCCGGTGGCTACCACCTTGGCACCGCGGTCGTGACCGTCCTGGCCCATCTTGGCGATCATGATACGGGGTTGACGTCCTTCGCGCTTGGCGAATTCTTCGCACATCTGCTGAGCCTTCACGAAGTCAGGATCAGCCTTGGTTTCTGATGAGTACACGCCTGAAATGGTTCTGATTACTGCTTTGTAACGGCCTACGACGTCTTCGCAGGCATCGGAGATTTCGCCCAATGTGGCGCGCAGACCGGCAGCCTTGACAGCGAGGTCGAGGAGGTTGCCTTCCTTGGTGCGGACACACTCGGTGATGGCGGCGAGGGCTTTCTTGACTGCCTCTTCGTCGCGATGAGCCTTGAGGTCGACGAGACGGGCCACCTGGTCTTTGCGCACTTCGGTGTTGTCGATTTCAAGGATGTCGATGGGATCTTCGTGGTCGAGACGGTATTTGTTGATACCAACGATTGTCTGACGGCCTGAGTCGATACGGGCCTGAGTGCGGGCCGAGGCTTCTTCGATACGCATTTTGGGCAGACCTGATTCGATGGCCTTGGCCATACCGCCGAGTTTCTCGATTTCCTGGATGTGTTCCCAGGCACGGTGTGCGATCTCGTTTGTGAGGGCTTCCACATAGTAGCTGCCGCCCCAGGGATCGACCTGCTTGGTGACCATAGTCTCTTCCTGGATGTAGATCTGGGTGTTGCGGGCGATACGGGCGGAGAAGTCGGTCGGGAGGGCGATGGCTTCGTCAAGCGCGTTGGTGTGGAGCGACTGGGTGTGGCCGAGAGCGGCACCCATTGCCTCGATACATGTACGGCCCACGTTGTTGAAGGGTCCTGCTCGGTAAGCGACCAGCCTGAAGTCTGAGAATGGGTGCGCAGGGCAAGCGATTTAGGGTTCTTCGGGTTGAACTGCTTGACGATCTTGGCCCAGAGAAGACGGGCCGCACGCATCTTGGCCACTTCCATGAAGTAGTTCATGCCAATAGCCCAGAAGAACGACAGACGCGGAGCGAAGGCGTCGATGTCGATGCCTGCATTGATACCGGCACGGAGATATTCGAGACCGTCAGCGAGAGTGTAGGCAAGCTCGATGTCGCATGTCGCACCGGCTTCCTGCATGTGGTAGCCGGAGATGGAGATCGAGTTAAATTTGGGCATGTTCTGCGAAGTGTATTCGAAGATGTCGGCGATGATTCGCATCGAGAATTCCGGCGGATATATATAGGTGTTGCGCACCATGAATTCCTTTAGGATGTCGTTCTGGATGGTACCGGCCATTTCTTCGAGTTTGGCTCCCTGTTCGAGACCTGCGTTGATATAGAATGCGAGCACGGGGAGAACGGCTCCGTTCATTGTCATGGAGACTGACATCTTGTTCAAGGGAATTCCCTCGAAAAGGACTTTCATGTCTTCAAGCGAGCAGATCGAAACGCCGGCTTTGCCCACGTCACCTACCACACGTTCGTGGTCTGCGTCATAGCCGCGGTGTGTGGCAAGGTCAAAGGCCACTGACAGACCCTTCTGACCGGCTGCAAGGTTGCGGCGGTAGAAGGCGTTTGACTCAGCTGCGGTGGAGAAGCCTGCATACTGGCGGATGGTCCAGGGGCGCAGAGGATACATGGCGCTGTACGGGCCACGGAGGAAGGGAGGAATACCTGACACGTAGTTGAGGTGTTCGAGTCCTTCAAGATCCTGCTTGGTATAGATGGGCTTGACGGGGATAAGTTCCGGGGTGATCCAGTCTTCCCCCTGAGTTTCGGGGACACGGAGATCGCCGAAAGCGTCGTTAACGATGTCTATTTCTTTGAAATTGGGTTTCATGTCTGAATGTTGATGGGGTTGACGTATTACTTCTTGAGGAGTTTGTCATTGAAAGCGCGGAGTGTGTCGAGCACATTGCAACGCACATGAACGAAGTCGTTGATTCCGATTGCCTTGAGATCGTCGGTGCAGGCAGGTGCGCCGGCAACTACGAATTCAGCGCGTCCGTCGAGATATTTGAATGCAGCGGGTGCGAATTCGGCATATTCGTCGTCGCTTGAGCAGAGCACCACGATGTCGGCACCCTTTTCAAGAGCTGCGTCAACGCCCTGTTCTACAGTGTCAAAGCCAAGGTTGTCAATGATCTCATAGCCTGCACAGCCGAAGAAGTTGGTGGAGAACTGCGCGCGGGCAAGACGCATGGCAAGATTTCCGATGGTCAGCATGAACACTTTCGGACGGTTTGAAGCGGCTTCTGTGGCAAGACGGAGTGATTCAAAGTCACTTGCAGCGCGCTTGGTGGGGAGTCCGGCGGGAGTTTCGCATCCGTCGCCCTGACCGCCACAGGCGCAGGCAAGCGAGCCTTTGAGATCCACGATCTTGTCGGCAGCCATTTCGTTGATATTGGGATACTGGTTGGTTCCGAGAAGTATCTCTTTGCGGCGGGCCACGTCGGTGTGACGCTTTTCGGCGCTTTCACGGATCACTTTCTGAACCTCGTCATTGTTGCAGCAGGCAAGAAAGCCGCCTTGTCTTCTACTTCAAGGAAGAGTTTCCAGGCTTCTTTCGCGATTGAGACAGTGAGGGTCTCCACATAGTAGCTGCCGCCGGCAGGGTCGATCACCTTGTCAAGATGGCTTTCTTCTTTCAGAAGGAACTGCTGGTTGCGGGCAATTCGTTCAGAGAATTCATCGGGTGTCTTATAGGGACGATCGAAGGGAAGCGATGTGATGGAGTCAACACCGGCAAGAGCTGCTGACATGGCCTCGGTCTGAGAACGGAGCAGGTTGACGTGTGCATCGTAAAGAGTCTGATTGAAGCGTGAGGTAGAGGCGTGGCCATCATCTTTGCGGCTTCGTCTGACGCGCCATACTGCTTGACAATCTGGGCCCAGAGCATACGGGCAGCGCGGAACTTCGCGAGTTCCATGAAGAAGTTCGACGAAATGCCCATGTTGAACTTGATGCGGGCCGCCACTTCATCGGCGCTGCGGCCTGCCTCGGTCAGGAGTGTCAGCCACTGCGCGCCCCATGAAAGAGCATAGCCGAGTTCCTGGAAAATGTAAGCTCCGGCATTGGAAAGCATGTCGCTGTCAACAGAGAGTACACGGAGACCGGCTACTTCCCTGACTGCGTCAAGCAGTTCGCATGACATTGAAGCGAGAACCGAAGCCTCGAATGCCACACCCTTGCGCAGGGGTTTGCGGAAAGGATTGAAATCAATCGAGCCTTTGAATGTTTCGGCACAGCCGTTGGCTTTGATATATTCGACAAGTGCCTTTGCCAGAGGAAGAGCCTTTTTGATGCAGCAGGTGAAGTTTACCTCTACCTTGCCGAGATCTATGCCTTTGAGAAGGATCTGAAGTGTTTCGGCAGTCGGTTCGTCAACATGGAAACCGAGTGAAGTGACACCTTTGGTCAGGACATCAAGTGCTTTTTCATTTGCTTCGGCGGGAGTCTCGGCGATGATTTCCTGGCGGGTGAGCCAGTCATTGTCAGTGCGTGTTCCTCGCACATAGGGAAATTCACCGGGAAGCGAATTGGTGGTCTTGAGATCTTCGATGTCCTCCAGACGATACATCGGCTGAACATTGAAGCCTTCGTTGGTGCGCCACACGAGTTTCTTGTCAAACGGTGCGCCCTTAAGGTCAGCTTCCACCTTGGCTTTCCACTCTGCGGTGCTCACGGGAGGAAACTGTTCAAACAATTTTTCTTTCTTTTCTGCCATGATTATGGTATTAAATATACTGTTCAGGGTTTAGAGGTTGTTTTTAAACAACCTCTTAGAAAGCAACCTGAGAGGTTAACAATCTTCGTGCAAAGATAATTGGAAACTTCCTAAAAGCAAAAAAAATAGAAAGAAAAATAAGCAGAAACAGCGCCCGTGGAGGCGCTATTTGCAATGACATATGTCTGTTTTTGACAATTTTATGTTTTTTAAACATGTCTGCAGCCCGAAGAGTGGACCGCAGGCCTCTTTCAGAACAAGGGGAAGGTGCTGTTGGTATAGACGTATTTCCGGTCAAACTGTTCCTGAGACATTGTGAGCATGACAATGCCCTGTGCGAATGTCAGCAGATTCCAGATACCACAGGTGACGAATGAGAGCACGATAGTCAGTATCGCGGCTCCGATTTTGCCGAGATAGAAATACTGCGCACCGAAGAAACCAAGGAGTATGGCCAGGATTCCGGCTGTGGTCTTGTCCTTGCCGGAGGCGGGTATGTAAGCACCTGCGGGTGGATAGGATGCGCCGGGGGCATTCTGATATTGCTGACCGCCTTGCGCGCCCTGATATTGCGCTCCGCCGGGTGCGTACTGATACTGTCTGGTTCCGGCATAAGCCTCTGCTCCGGGCGAGGGAGGGGGCGTGGTTGTGAAGGATGATCCTTCACCTGCAGGAGCTTCAAACAGGAATGACAGTTCGGGCACCTGCCCGGCCGGCTGCCATTGCTCCATACCTTCGCGCCATACCAGAGTGGCCGGCGTAAGTCCCATGCCTGAAAGCTGATCTTCGCTCACAGGGCCTGTCTGGACATTATTCTGATAAACGTACCAGGTTGCCATAATGATTGATATTGTTATTGTGGTTTGTTTTCTGTTTTACTATCAAATGCAAATTTAAGGTTTTATAGCATATCTGCCAAACATACCTTCATTGTCGCATCAGAAAGTCCTTGAAGTCAGAGAAGTCGGCGTTCATGGCCACTGACTGCTTCTCGCCGTTCATGAATGCGGCAAGGCGGTCAGGAATGGCTACGGGAGCTTCGACGGCCGCTTCTACAGTTTCCTTGAATTTGGCCGGATGGGCTGTTTCGAGGAATATGCCTGTCTCGCCGGGCTGCAGGCCGTCTTTCAGCGCCTGATAGCCGCAGGCTCCATGCGGATCAAGCAGATAGCCGTTAGCGGCATAGCAGTCGTGCATGGTCAGGCGGATACGGCTGTCAGGATATGCGAATCCGCTGATCAGCGATGAAATCCGCTCATGAGAGTTGTCATACAGATCCAGGATGCGGGCAAAGTTGCTCGGATCACCTACGTCCATCGCGTTTGCAATGGTCTGCACACTTGCCTTCGGCGAGTATGTGCCGGTGAGCAGATAGTTATAGAATATGTCGTTGGAATTGTTTGCGGCAATGAAGCGTTTGACCGGAAGCCCCATCCGGTGAGCGAAAAGTCCGGCGGTTATATTGCCGAAATTGCCGCTCGGCACACTGATCACGAGCTCCGATGCCTTTCCGAGAGCCTTCATACGGGCGTAGGCATTGAAATAATAGAATGCCTGCGGCAGGAATCGGGCCACATTGATCGAGTTGGCTGAGGTCAGTGTCATCTTCTCACAAAGTTCGCTGTCCATGAAGGCGCTTTTGACAAGACGCTGGCAGTCGTCAAACACACCGTCGACCTCGACTGCCGTGACATTGCGGCGAGGGTTGTAAACTGGCATTCCTGAATCGGGCTGACTTTCCCTTTGGGGTAAAGCACATAGACATGGATGCCGTCTACGCCGAGAAAGCCGTTGGCCACGGCCGATCCGGTGTCACCGCTTGTGGCCACAAGCACGTTGACCGTGCGTCCGGCTCCGCGCTTGCCTATGAAATATCTGAGCAGACGCGCCATGAAACGGGCGCCGACATCTTTGAATGCGAGTGTGGGGCCGTGGAAAAGTTCGAGACTGTAGATGCGGTCCTCCACTTCGGCTACCGGGCAGTCAAAAGCCAGGGTGTCACAGACAATACGGTCGAGGTCCTCCTTAGGAATGTCTTCACCGAAAAACGCTTCGGCCACACGGCAGGCTATCTCATGAAACGAGAGCCGGTCAATCGTGTCAAAAAATTCTTTTGGAAGGGGTCTGATGGTCTCAGGCATGAAAAGTCCGCGGTCTGCGGCCAGTCCCTTGACCACAGCTTCTTCCAGATCCACTACGGGCGTAGCCCGGTTAGTACTATAATATTTCATTTGCAATTATTGATTTTCTGGGTTCATGAATCGGTCCATAAATTCACTGAGCCGCAAAAGGCCATAGCAGCCTGACGCGCAGCTTTCTTCATCGTAGCGGTCGACGCTGTCAGGCTCGGCTCCGGGCGTATGGATTACAAACGGCACAGGCTCTGCCATGTGAATGCGTTTTTCGACGGGCGTCGCATGGTCCGGGAGCAAGGCTATGCAGACCTGCTCATTCCATGATGCAAGTCCCTGCATGATCGGGCCGACAACCCGGCTGTCAAGATATTCTATAGCTTTCACTTTAAGATCCACATCGCCGTCATGGCCTGCTTCATCGGTTGCTTCAAGGTGAAGAAACACAAAATCATCGCTGCGCAGGGCCTCAAGGGCAGCTGCGGTCTTCCCTTCATAATTGGTGTCGGCAAGGCCTGTGGCTCCCTCGACCACTATGCTCCTGAGTCCGGCATAATGCCCGATGCCACGGATGAGGTCGACCGCCGTGATGACAGCACCGGTACGGATCTGAGGATACATCTGCTGAAGAGTCAGCATATTCGGCCTGTAGCCCGGACTCCAGGGCCATATGGAATTGGCTTCCAGACGGCCCTGTTCGCGGTGACGCTGATTGAGCGGATGGTATGCAAGGAGTTCCTGCGACCGCAGTATCAGATCGTTGAGAAGAGCGGCAGTCTCCTCAGCGGTCATGCGGCTGTTCTCAACATTGGTTTCACCGCTTTCTGCCACCGGACTGACCAGCAGTTCGCGCCACTGTTCTCCCGGATGATCATGCGGAGGCGCACATTCGATATTCTTGTTGCCACCTTTTTATAATAAGGAGGTGACGATATTGTATGCCGGGGATAAACTTCACCCGCTCACTGCCGAGATGCCGGTCAAGATAGCATATGAGTTCCGCGCCCTCTTCGGTGGTCAGATGTCCGCCATGATGAGCGCAGATTTCTCCGCCCCGGCCGAGACTGACGATATTGCACCGCATAGCCATGTCGCCGGGTTCCATTTCATAGCCTATGCTCGCGGCTTCGAGAGGCCCGCGCCCTTCATAGACTTCATTAAGATCGTAGCCGAGGATGGCGGTGTTCGCCACTTCGCTGCCGGGAGCAAAGCCGTCAGGAATGGTCACAAGCCGTCCACAACGGCCTTCACGGGCCAGACGGTCAAGATTGGGAG
>PDYJ01002498.1_pt1 | contig 11297 bp, 15 predicted proteins | sample 1430841 | NCBI WGS metagenome assembly PDYJ01 (sample SAMN07237672, study PRJNA390542) | Gut metagenome, whole genome shotgun sequencing project. | isolation source: fecal pellets | host: Mus musculus | place: USA: New York, NY | collected 2016-10 | reverse complement strand
TTTTGTCCTCCTTTTGTCCTCCTATTTCAATTCTACGGAATTTTCGTCCTCAGCGCAGCCTTGATTTTCCTCAAAAAGTCGTTCCGGCATCCTCGATTTTACATCGGAGGAGACATGAATAAAGTTAATGAGTGTTAAAGTTTGGCTACTTTATAAGCACTCCTTATCATCTTCAAGCATACCCTTTCATTATTTTTCAGGTAGGTTCAAGTCTGAACGTTACATGGTCGGGCAACCGATTCTTATGCTCGCTTACCGAGCATCTGCTTCTGCGTTTGGTATTGCGTTTAGGTCTGCATTTGGGTCTGCATTTGATTTCACATCATGTCACGCATAATCATTTGCGCCGACTGTTGCCTCCTGAACGACCTACTACCTCACATTCAGCAAAGCTCTCACCGCAGGGAACAGACTTACTAATCATGTCACGTCAAAATCCTGTCAACAACCCATGACAGATTTATTGATATGTAACCGGGTGGCGTGACCGATATGCCCGGTAAATCTTATGCCATACCCAAACCAAGAAATTGCCAGCCGAGCCTTAAAACGGTTCTGACTATCCATAAACAACCCCTCGCTGAAAGTTTCAGCAGATACAGCCGCGAATCTGAGCAGCAGGAATATCACCGTGAATTACCGGCACAAGGAAAATCATAAACAGAAGTTCAAACATGACAGACTTATTTTTTATACGTCCCAACACTATTATTGGAATGTAAATATACTAAAAATCAGCGAATTAAGCAAATTTCAAACCTTAAAAAAACTTATAAATCAAGAGTTTTGCACGGTTTTGTCGTGTATCGGAGCTTCCATTTCTTTATCCCTTGAAGCCTTAATGACTTCTTCCCTGGAAGCCATAAAGACATTATGCGTTGCCGACTTTGTGGCATACATTTATTATGACTGTGTTCCATAATGAAATCCTGATATGATGATAGCTTATATTGCAGACTTGATATTAACATAGGCAATAATGTTGGATAGCATTATCAATTTGTCACTTGATGGAATTAAGTTTATATTTCTTGCAGACATATAGTCTTGATGTCATACAGGATTATAGCCATGATGTCTTGCAGAGATATAGGGATAATCAATAAAAGGTGTCCAAACTGCATGATTGGTATTGTTGCGGTGAGTAACTTCGTGGGTGAATGAACTGAGGACGGGGAGTGTACCAGTGTTACAGAGTTTAGGTAGCAAGTTGTGCTTTTTCTCCGTACAAAACCAAGTTTTGACCGTAGAAAAGCGACTTGCCGACCACTCCGTGGCGGTGGGAAATCACTTCGTACCTCGTGAATTAATCTTAGAATATGAAGCAGCGTACCGAAAGATTTGAGATGAGACTTACTCCGGAGGAAGCAGCCGGAATACGTGAAAAATCAAAACGCTACCATAGCGTCAGCAACTTTATAAGAATGGCAGTCAATGAGTTTTCAGACACAGACGCCAAAACCCGTCTTGAATTGTGCAATGACACAGCCAGACTGTGCAGGAAATTTTCAGGACGAACTCTCATGGATGGGAAGCAATCTCAACCAGGCGGTCAAACGTGCAACGAGCTTGCTGTTGCAGGGCTGTTATCCGAGAGTTATTTCAAGGATATACTTGCTCCCATGATTGAGGGTGTGGAGAAGATGATTAAGGCAGTCAAATCGGAACAAGCTGACATTGCCAAGAAAAGCGATAAGACTGAGACCATAAACACAAGTCTTTATGACTGTATGGAAATATCCGAACAAGACATAAAGATACCAAGACATTAAGCGATGATAGCTACTATTCTTCCGTCGAGTGCCAATTTCCATGCTGTCGCATACAATGAGAAAAAAAGTGGCAAAGGGTGTGGCGCGACTTCTTGAAATGAGCAACCTCGACATATCGGCGTGCTTTCAAAACCGACTGCAAAGGAAATGCAGGATTATATGATAGCCTACTCTTCCAGAAATTCAAGGATAAAAAAAGCACAGTTCCACCTTGCCATTTCTTGCAAGGGGCATGAAAAGACAGAGGAAGAACTATTGCAGTTCGCCCACGAATATCTCAAGGAAATGGGCTACGGGAACGAAGGTCAGCCGTTGTTGGTATATTGCTCATACCGACACTGACAACACGCATATACATATAGTAACATCCAGAATATCTCCGGACGGAAAGAAAAATCAGCGACCATCACGAAAGAGTGCGTTCTCAGGCAGTACTCAACAAACTTGTCGGCAAGGATGTCAAGGCGAAAGCCGCAGAGGATCTTGCTGCTTCACTCGGCTATTCATTCTCTACCTTTGCTCAATACAAAGCTCTTATGACCTCAATGGGGTATGAGGTTTTATGAAAAGAACGATATTGTATATGTCAACGTGACGGAGCGGTTCAGGCAAAGATTGGATATGCTGATATATGCGGCAAGTTCCATAAGGTGCAACTTGACAAGACACGACGCAGGCAACTGTGGGCTATGCTTAAGAAATACCGTGATGTGAGTGCAGACAGGAAAGAACTCCAGGCAGAGGTGAAGCGGAAATTAGGCATAGACCTTGTTTTCTTTGGAAAATCCGATAATCCTTATGGATATATGATAGTTGACCATGCCAACAAAACTGTATATAACGGAGCTTGGGTATTATCCATTAAGTCACTCCTTGATTTCACTACTCCTGATGACAAGATGGAGCGTATTGATGCCTACATCGACAGACTTCTTGAAAACAATCCCACAATAGACACATGGGCATAAACTCAAAAATATTCCGCTATAATGCCTTCATACGGCGCGGAGTGCTCCACTACCGAAATACTACACGCCCACTCAAAGGTTTCATGGCCGCAACCATTCTTAGAAATGACAAAAATAAAAAGGATAGAATCATTTCAACCGACAACTGCGTCTGAACGGGATCTGCTGTGCAGTATATATAAGGTGAACGAGCCTGAGCTTGTAACTCTATCTCAGAATAAAAGCCAACACTATTATAATGATGTTGACAAGCTGCGCCGATTATTTAACGATGACAGCATAGTTAAGCTGGCGTTCCGAAATACGCAACGCCGGGTTCTATATACGTCAGAGCGGAGAGGATTATTTTGCCATTAATTTCTCATCCAAGCAAGTAATCAACCTCTCGGAAGAGGGATTTGATTTGAAAAGGCTTGCCCGTAGAAAGTTTAGAAATGCAAGTCCGGCCAAATTATCCAACCGAGGGCTGCGCGGAGCCGGCAAGGGACAACTGTCTGCAAAAGCCAAAGGTCTGCGCGATGCAGCTTCCGGGCGAGGCGAAAACCGGGAATGGGAGGTTGGCTACCGTGGAAATTATGACAGGATTGATGATGAAAACAGCCTGAAAGTATAGCGTCGGAATTTTATTACCATGCCAATATTGTGACATAGAGTCTTGAAGACAATCGCCTTTGATGTCTTCAAGGCTCTATTCCTATATAATATGCGATGTTCAAAACATAAAATGATAATGTCTTTAAGAAAGGTGTCCAAAGTGGCCTGTTGCCTTGCCTCCGGATAATAATTTTGCGCATAAATAATTCAAACGGACCACAATGGACGAATCAATCATCATAACATTTGCAAATCAAAAAGGAGGCGTAGGGAAAACCACCCTTTGCGTCACCTTCGCAAACTTTCTTGTCAAGAAAGGTCTTCCGGTGATTGTCGTTGACTGCGATTCACAAGAAAGCCTCGCACAACGGCGTGATAGCGATTTGAAACGCTATGGCTCTGAAGAAGTGGAAATCCCTTATGAGGTGCTGCCGTTCTCACTCAGCAAGGAGGAAGCACTGTTCAATTTCATAGGAAACATCCGCAAGACCCGATGTGTGGCAATCTTTGATTCTCCCGGCAATCTGAAACAGCAGGGACTTGTGACTCTGTTTGCCAATTCCGACTATATAATATGTCCTTACCATTATGACCGCACCACTATTCCATCAACCGCCACATTCATAGCGTTTATTCAAAATCTCAAAAAGGCTATGGGACGAAAGATGACCGCAGAGCTTATCCTTGTTCCCAACAGGCACGATGCCAGAGTCGGGACAAAGACTGAACGGGAGCTTTGGGACGAGACAGGCAAGACCTTCAGCCGATATGGACTCGTGACACCGCGAATAAGCATGAAAGCAGACATGGAACGATTCTGCACGCTTTCAGATCTGGACGGTCAACTGGAGATAACGCAGGAGGCCTACGACCTTATATATAACAAGATATTCGGACACCTTGAAATTGAAACAAACAATGGATAAGCCAACATTCCCTGATATAGATGGACTGCTCGGAAGCATCCGCCATGTCGCTACCCCTGTCGGACAGCATACGGTGTCCGATGAACCTGACGGGACAACAACCGAGTCCAAAGAAAATATACCCGATAATGAAAATCCGGAAGACCCGGCCGGAATGTGGGACGCTTTCATGGCAAATCTTTCAGCATACGGATTCAGGGAGCGGAAAGATGAGCGGAAAGTCTGCATGATTGACAAAGATCTTGCCGATTCTATTGATGAGTGCGACATTGACCGCAAATGCCGTTCCGATGTGATAAACGCCATCGTGAGAACATTCATCACTATATATCTTCCACGTCTTAGGGCATACAGGAAGAAAAGCAAATCACTTCTTGATAACGATAACACCAAATAGATATGAAAAAGACAATCTGGACTGACGACAGTATTGCCTATCTCAAAGAGAATTATCCGCACACAACGGACACGGCAATAGCCCAACATCTATGCGTCAACCGAAAGACCGTATCACTTAAAGCCAAAGAACTCGGTCTTGAAAAGGGTATCAGACCCGAATGGCTTGATTTGGCGGAAAGGGTACGCGAACTCCACGGCTCTCACTCAAATGCTGAAATCGCTGCCATAACCGGCATATCGTCGCGCTCAGTATCAAGAATAGTTGCTGTCCTCTGCCTCCGGCGCACCAAGAAAGAAGAACAAAGTATCCGTTCCCGTATCCGTCAGGATATTATGAAACGAGAGAAAAGACGTGTGATTTTTGGCCTGCCGCCAATCACGAGAATAAAGGTTGTTACAAACAAGCCGAGGATAAAGATGCGCCACTCCCTGAAAAAGGCAGGCTATCTGGTAATCCGTGGTCAGAATGTCATGTATTACCACCCCGACATGGAACGCGACCTTTCACGCGAGGATATAGGCCGCAAGCTCGGATTGAGATTCGAGCCGTGGGATAACTGCAACAACAAACTATGTGTAAATTTCTGATACAATGCTTTACGGACAAATAATAGTTTTTACTCATCATTCTGCTGGCTCTGTATTATGCCGGAATGATAACGATGGATATTCTTGCCGCCAACAAAGCAAAGGCAAGCGAGGATGCAAAGGCCGAAGAGACCGAAATCGACATATCCGGACTTGCAGAAAGTTTTGAACCGGTGGAGATAAAACGCATTATCACGAAACCGACACCGGAAATTCCTAAAGACGCTCCAACCAAATATAAGGAACCGATTATGACAAACGGATACCCGGTGGATAATCTTTTGTGCAAGACCAACAAAGCCGCTGATACAGGTATGGATAAAGACCTTGCTGATATAGTTCACAGATGCGAGTCTGCTGCCTGACTTCGACCAACTTACCGCTAACCATATTCGTATCACCCGATACCTCTCTCCCCGAACCGATGCCTTTATTGAACTAAGTTGTCTTTACTGCCCGACACTGCCTTTAACGCCCTGCATTGCCTTTAACGCCCGATAACCTTTTCAAGAACTTATCAATCAGCGTATATGCAGAAAATCAAATCAAAGTGTCAGCGTGCTGTCTCACGCCTCGGCAACTCAGCCTTCGCCCGTAAGGGTATGCTTGATATGGGCGCGGTGATGCTCACCGTGTCCGACATGATGGCCGCCAGCAAGGGTGCGGCAGGCTTCACCAAAGCCACACAGGAGGTAAGCTCCTACCAGACCCCTGTCTCCAATCTCATGAAGGCGATCGCCGCAGTGATTGTCCTCGTGGGTGCCTTCAACGTCTATTTCAAGATGCAGAACGGCGACCAGGATGTCAAGAAGACCATCATGCTCACCATCGGCGGCTGTATCGCCTTCATCGCACTGAGCGAGGCTCTTCCGCTCTTCTTCAAGTAAGCAACCGCAGATCCATACAGTCATGGCGATATACAACGACGGCTATCCGGTTTACAAAGGGTTACAGAAACCACTGGAGTTCATGGGAATACGCGGACGGTTCCTGACATTGGCGGCTGCCGCCATAGGAGTGTCCTTCGTGGGTTCATAGTGTTCTCCATCGCATTGGGAAAGCTCGCGGGGTTTATCGCCATGCTTGTAATGGCCGCCGCAGGGCTGGTGACAATATATGTCAAGCAGCGCGGCGGACTGCACAACAAGCGGAAAGACCGTGGAATCTTTATTTATCACAATTTATTCAAGCATTGAATGGCTGGAAAAACTCAGTGAATTTGCCCCCCGGTTGACCAGATAAATTGCCCCCCGGAAAATCATTTAAATTGACCCCCGTCCGGTCAAGCAAATTACCCCCCGGAAAAAGACTTTACGGGAGTTGGCAAAAGGAGTTTTTGAGCTATATTGTATGTTAAATAATATTAAACATACGACTGATGGCAAATCGAAAACTGAGCATGAACAAATTAAGACAGGTGCTCCGATGCCACGCCAACGGCAACGGAGCCAAGAGTATCAGCAACCTGACGGGCATAGCGCGCAACACGGTGCGTAAATACCTCCGGCGGTTTATGGAGCTGAACCGTGGCATCGAGGATCTTCTGAAACTGGAGGATCCGGATCTGAATGAGATTTTCGGAGTGAGAGCGGTCGGTTCGGAACCCGTGTCAAGCCGCCATCAGGAGCTTATGGGACTTATGCCTGATTATGTCAGACGTCTGAAAAAGAGAGGTATGACGCGGCAGAAGCTGTATGACGACTATATCGGGAGTCACCCGGGAGGCTATTCCCGGTCGACGTTCAGCCGTCTGATGCGTCTGTATGTGGCGCAGATGCACCCTATAGCGCATCTGGAACACAAGGCCGGCGACAAGATGTATGTCGATTACGCAGGCGACCGTCTGGAGCTGGTCGACCGTGACAGCGGCGGGATCATCGCCGTGGAGGTGTTCGCGGCCATACTGCCTTGCTCACAGCTTACATATGTTGAGGCCGTGATGAGCCAGCGCAAGGAGGACTTCATACGGTGCTGTGAGAATGCGCTTCATTTTTATGGCGGGGCACCGGCGGCCATCGTGCCAGACAATCTCAAGGCTGCCGTAAAGAAGGCAAGCCGTTACGAGGCGGAGCTCAATGAGGATTACGCGGCCTTCGCCGAGCATCACGGTTGCGCAGTCATACCGGCACGCGTGCGCAAGCCGCGCGACAAGGCCCTGGTGGAGGGCGCCGTCAAGCTCATCTACCGCAGCATCTACCCGTTGGTGCGACAGCGCACTCATCATGATCTTGTGTCGCTGAACGCCGCTATCCGTACGGCGCTGGAGCTTCACAACAACGCCCGCATGAGCGGACGCCCTTACAGCCGCCGCGAGCAGTTCGAGGATCTGGACGCATGTACCTGCGCCCGTTAAATCCCATAAGGTTCGAGCTGAAGGAACGGCATACCGCCACGGTACAGCGCAACGGGCACGTACGCCTTGACCGCCACTACTACAGCGTGCCCCACCGTCTTATCGGCCGCAAGGTCAACATACTGTATGACTCACGTACGGTTGAGATATACTGCGGCGGAGACCGCGTGGCCGTACATCCCAGAGGATGGCGCCCGTACGGGTATACCACGGAGCCGAATCACCTTGCCTCGGCCCACCGGGACCTGAGCGGATGGAGCGTCGAGGGCTTCCTGAGGCAGGGGGCACGCATACATGCCGACGTAGAGGACTTCCTGCGGCATGTCATAGAGTCAAAGACCCATCCCGAACAGGCCTACAAATCCTGCAAGGGCATACTGTCGTTCGCATCCAGGGTCGGCAACGACCGCCTGGTCAGGGCCTGCCGCAGGGCCGCATCCTCCGGACTCTACAACTACAGCGCCGTCGACTCGATACTGCGCAGCCGTCATGACTGCCTCGATGACGACACCCTTCCCGGTCAAGAGTGCGAGGAGAGCGCCCAGATGCCCCGGCATGCAAACATACGCGGGAAGGAATACTTCAGGTAACATATCAATCCAACAATACATACAACAATGGAAATGAACCAACAGACACTCGCCCGGATGTCGCAGATGCGGCTGCTGGCATGCACGCGGCCTTCCGCACATCAATGGAATCGTTCAAAAGCGAAGGCATGACAACAGACCAGTTCGTGGCGTGGCTCGTGGAAAATGAATGGGACGACCGCACCAACCGGCTTATACAGCGCCTGCAGAAACAGGCCTCGTTCCGTTACCGCGCCTCAATCGAGGAGATAGACTACTCCCTTGAGCGCGGCCTTGACCGGAACCTGCTGATGCGGCTCTCCGAGATGACCTTCGTCACCGAGCCACGCGACATCTTCATCACCGGCAGTGCCGGCACCGGCAAAAGCTACATAGCAACCGCTCTGGGCTACCGGGCATGCCAGAAAGGGATGCGCGTGCTATACGCCAGCACAGCACGCCTGATGGGCCAGCTGAAGGCCGCAAAGGCAAAAGGCACGATTCTTACCGAACTGAAAAGGATCGAGCGTACCGACCTTCTCATCCTTGATGACTTCGGCATACATCCCTTCGATGCCGCCGCGCGATCCTCACTGATGGACATAATCGAGGACCGGCACGGACGACGGGCCACCATCATCACCTCCCAGGTTCCCGTATGCGACTGGCATGACGTGATCGGAGAGAAGACGATCGCCGATGCGATCCTCGACAGGATCGTGCACCACTCGATAAGGATAGAGCTCTTCGGAGAGTCCATCCGCAAGTTGCAGAATAAAATCAAATGATTATTTTTGTAAATAAATCTTAATTATCAACACGCCATCAGAATCCCCCAGACCCTATTGTCAACCCCTGTAAAAACTGTCCAAAAATCACAGGTTATCAATGGGGGTCAATTTAAATAATCCATAGGGGGTCAATTTGTTGAGAATATCCATTTAAGATAAAACGCCGAAATGCGCCTTTTATTGCGATACAGATGGCAGAATCGGACAAAGTACCTATTCGGTTAATGCCTCCATATCGCTACTAATGCACATAATTATTGTCTTTAATGGAGCATCCTGTGCAGTATATTGGATAGCCATAATTTCCTTCGATGTACGGATGTCTGAAATAATCATACAAGGCATCAAATTCAGTATGAAGTTCAGCGTTTTGGTCAATGGCTGAATTGGTAAGGAGAACGATTTGTGTATTTTTTAGGTTCTGTTTTTCAGTTCCAATCATAGATGGTCGAGATATAATGGCCCTGACTTCAGGATATGTCAAATCGCTGCCAATGACAAAATATGCAGTGGAGCCATAAGTTTAGACTTGAATCGGTGTTCCTGTCTATTATAAGGGTCGAGCTATCTGTGGTGCCGGTGTATACTCCAATATAATTTTGCAAGCAGAGGTGATGTGACTATCACCTTGCAAGCCTGCCGAGTCAGTAATAATATGCTTGCCATTTGCCGATTTATTATTGGCAGAACAGGTTGTAAAGGCGATTGCTACGTAACTATTCAGCGGACACGCTACAGCGATAATGTTGAATAGACGTTATACCGATAGGGGCGTTTAACCTGCTGGTTTTATAGAAATTAGCGGCAATTTTATTTGGTAAAGTCAAATAAGTTTTGTATCTTTGTATCTGTGAAACAGCAGGTTAATGACATGGCAGAAGTGCTTCGCGGATTATCCGCCCAGATCGAGTCGATGCAGAAAACCATCGATTCGCAGCATGTCACAATCTGTCAGATTAACCGAACGAGTCAAGGGCATCTTAAGGAAATTCGAGACCTAAAGCGGATGCTCAAAAAGAAGGATAAGGAAAATGAGGAACTCCGCAAGCGCCTTTCAAAATATGAAGAGCCACCTAAGAACTCCGGCAACAGCAGCACACCTCCGTCAAAAGAGCAGATGAGAGACGAGATTGTCCGTCGTACAAAGTCCCTGCGCAAGCCATCGGGCAGAAAGCCCGGAGGCCAGCCGGGCCATGACGGAGCACTCTCGAATTGAACGATTCAGTAGACAATACTATCGATAAAAAGTCTGATATATGTGATGAATGCGGTGAGCCATTGGCCGGGTGCGATACCGAACTCGATTACATTACACAGATAATCTCATTGCCAGAGCTTAAGCCGCAGGTAACGGAGGTCAGGCATTACGTCACGATATGCCGTGTTTGCGGCAAGCGTGTCAAATCCCATTTTGAACGTCGTCGTTCCAATGCCGTTGTGTATGACGCTTCAGTAAAGGGCCTGGTTGTCTACCTTTCGACGGTTCAGTTTTTGCCATATAACCGTATTGCTTCCTTTTTCAAGGAAGTTTTCGGTCTTGAAATCAGCCAGGGTTCTATGGTAAACTGGATCAACGAAGCAAAAAAGGCTGCGGCTCCTGCCATTGAGAAAATCAAGGAGTATATAATGCAGTCATCTGTAGTCGGTTTTGATGAATCGGGTTGCTACTGCAACAAACGTCTTGACTGGGCGTGGATAGCGCAGACAGTGTATTTTACACTTGTGTTCCATGGCAATAGCCGCAAAGGGCGGGAACTTGAAGACCGTTTTGGCGATTCGCTCGAACGCATGACCGCAGTGACCGACCGTCACAGCGCATACTTCGCACTTCATTTTCTAAATCATCAGGTGTGCCTGGCGCATCTGCTTCGCGAATGCCAGTATCTCAACGAACTTGACAAGGGGCAGCAGTGGTCCAGATCGGTGGAAAGCCTCTTTCAGGAAGCGATACATGAACGAAATCAGAAGCCGACGGAGTCGATTGACCCTCAGTCATGGATTGACCGCCTTGACAATCTCATTGATGAAAATTTATCAAGGCTCAACGAAAAGTTTACCACTTTCAAGAACGGCTTGCTGAAATGCCGTGACTACATCTTCAACTTTCTACGAGACCCGGCAATACCGCCGGACAACAACGCCTCAGAACGTGGAATAAGAAAGTTGAAAATCAAACTCAAAAACTCCGGTTGCTTCCGTTCAGACCTCGGTGCCGATGCCTTATGGATCTGCATTCAATCGTCGAGACAACCAAGAAGCACGGCAACTCGCCCTACAACGCAATCCTCGCCCTTTTCTAAACGGCGACTACATCGGCGTGTCCGCTGAATAGTTACA
>PDYJ01000286.1_pt1 | contig 11297 bp, 9 predicted proteins | sample 1430841 | NCBI WGS metagenome assembly PDYJ01 (sample SAMN07237672, study PRJNA390542) | Gut metagenome, whole genome shotgun sequencing project. | isolation source: fecal pellets | host: Mus musculus | place: USA: New York, NY | collected 2016-10 | reverse complement strand
TGACGATTGAGAAGAAAGTTACAAAACACCACGAATAAGTTATGGTCCGCGGCGGCGGTAATTGTCATTTTGATTCTATGGCAGTTTGCCTGCAGTGCAGGGATGATATCAAAGTTTCTTCTGCCATCGCCTTTGGATGTGGCGAAGGCATTCGCAAGTGAATTTCCACTTCTTATGGAGAATGCAAAGGTGACGCTTGCGGAAGCTTTTATCGGGCTTTTGTCGGGTGTTTTGATCGGTTTTTTTTATGGCGGTTATTATGGATCGGTTTGAGAAAATGTATCAGGCGCTTTATCCGCTGGTGGTATTGACGCAGACGATTCCGACGGTTGCGATTGCGCCGCTTCTTGTGCTGTGGTTTGGTTATGAAATGATGCCCAAGATCATACTGATCGTCATTGTGACATTTTTCCCTGTGACGGTAAGTCTGTTGGATGGTTTTCGTTCTGCCGACAGAGATACGTTAAATCTTTTGAGGGCTATGGGGGCGTCAAAAATACAAATCTTCTGGACGGTAAAATTCCCAGGGGCATTGAACCAATTTTTTGCAAGCCTTCGTATTGCAGTATCATATGCGGTTGTAGGCGCCGTGATCTCGGAATGGCTTGGAGGATTTAGCGGGCTTGGCGTATATATGACGCGAGTAAGAAAAGCGTTTTCGTTCGACAAAATGTTTGCGGTGATATTTTTGATTTCCGCAATCAGCCTGCTTTTGATGTGGATGGTAGACTTGGTGCAGAGGAAGTGTATGCCTTGGGAGGAAAGAAAATAAAATGAAAAAAAACAGTATAAAAAACAGTATAAAGAAAAAAAATGTTATCGGCAATCTTAGTGTTTGGAATGGCAGCAGGGCTTGCAGGATGTGCAGGAAATCCTGATGTGAAAAAAGAAGATGGGAAACAATTGGAAAAGATTACGTTTGTACTGGATTGGACACCGAATACCAACCACACGGGGCTTTATGTGGCGCAGGAAAAAGGATATTTTGAGGAGGCGGGTCTTGAAGTGGAGATCGTGCAGCCGCCGGAGGATGGAGCTGCAGTGCTTGTGGCATCGGGAAAAGCGCAGTTTGGAGTGTCTTTTCAGGACTCTATGATGCCTGCGCTTGTAGGAGCGGATGCGCTCCCGATTACGGCAGTGGCAGCCATCTTGCAGCATAATACTTCGGGTATCGTTTCCCGTAAGGGAGAAGGTATGGACACGCCTAAAGGACTGGAAGGCAAAAAATATGCAACATGGGATATGGATTTGGAGAAGGCGACCATTAAAAATGTCATGGAAAAAGATGGCGGAGATTTTGGCAAGGTAGAATTGGTGCCGAGTACCGTTACCGATGAAGTATCTGCGTTGGAGAGCAAATCGGTAGATGCGATCTGGATATTCTATGGCTGGGCAGGAATTGCGGCCAGAGGTAGCAGGTCTTGAGACGGACTATTTTGCATTCAAAGATATCAACAGTGATTTGGATTTTTATACACCAGTGATCATTGGCGGCGCAAAATGGCTGGAAGAGAATCCGGATACGGCAAAAGCGTTTTTATCTGCACTAGAAAAAGGGTATGAAGATGCCATCGAGAATCCGCAGGAAGCGGCCGAGATTTTGTGCAAAGCTTCTCCGGAGCTTGATAAAGAGCTTGTGTTTGCGAGTCAGGAATATATGAAAGACCAGTATAAAGCGGAAGTAGATCAGTGGGGATATATCGACCCTGCAAGGTGGAATGCATTCTACAACTGGATCAACGAAAATAATCTTCTGGAAGAAGAAATCCCGGAAAATACCGGATTTACGAATGAGTATCTGGAGTAAAAGCTTATGTCGGAATTAAAGGTGGCGAATGTTGCGTTCGCGTATGAAAAACAAAAAAATATTATCGAAGATATTTCCATCGAACTTCATGACAATGAAATCGTCTGTCTGCTTGGAACGAGCGGCGGCGGTAAGACGACTTTATTCAACGTTATTGCGGGGCTTCTTGTACCGGATCAGGGGGCGTATTCTTGAATGGGGAAGACATTTCCGGAAAGCCGGGACATATTAGTTATATGCTGCAGAAAGATTTGCTGCTTCCGTATAAGACAATCGAGGATAATGTGGCGCTGCCATTGTTTATAAAGGGAGAACGAAAAAAAGAAGCGCGTATAAAAGTCGGAGCATTTTTTGAACAATTTGGACTGGAAGGAACACAAAAAAAAATATCCGCACCAGCTTTCCGGGGGGATGCGGCAAAGAGCAGCGCTGCTTCGGACATACATGTTTTCAAAAGACGTAGCACTTCTCGACGAGCCATTTAGCGCCCTTGATACTCTGACGAAAAGCGAGATGCACAAATGGTATTTGGATGTCATGGATGAAATCCGATTGTCTACGTTATTTATCACACATGATATTGACGAGGCAATTCTGCTTTCCGATCGCATCTATCTTTTGGCCGGCAACCCGGGTCGTATTACCGAGGAGATTAGGATTGATGAGCCAAAACCAAGGAGGAAAGACTTTAACCTGACGGAAGGATTTTTGGAATACAAGAAAAGGATATTGGAAAAATTATAAAAGTATAATATTATATTAAATTAGGAAGTGATAGCATCTTCAAGAACTTTAGAGAGTTTATTTTGAAGGTGCTATTTTTCTTTCTGATACAGAAAATTCCATGCAAAAAGTGTCACAATTTTGTGCCTGAGTTGTTTTATATATAAAGAAGTATTATTTGAGAAAGTTTATTGAAGAGGAAGGGAGAGTGCGTGATGGAACATGAGGAATGGAAAAACATCTATCAATTGTATAAAAAATCGTTGTTTTTGTATGCGCTGTCTCTTACGAAGAATGTGCAAGATGCGGAAGATTTGCTTCAGGAAACATTTGTTAAAGCGTTTCTTTCTTATAAAAATACAGGGAGTATCAAGTACTGGCTTGTCACTGTATTGAAAAATGAATATTTGAATCTTTTGAAAAAGAGGAAACGGGAAATTTCAAATGCTGAGAAAGAGCAGCCGAGTGTAAGCAGCAAGGATGATATGATTGAACAGATTATCTGCCAGGAAGAACGGCGGAGGCTGTTTCAGGCAATCCAGGAATTGCCGCTTATGCAAAGAGAAATTCTAATGGAAAGTGTTTATTTTCATTTGCCGGATGAAAACGATTGCAAAGATGCATGGCATCACGAAGGAAAATGTAAGAAAAAATCCGGTCTCGGGCAAAACAGAAATTAATTACGCAGCTAAAGGAGGAAGTGTGATGGAAGAATATAGAGTGAATAATCAGATGGAAGAAGTTCTGGATAAGGAACTGGAAGCTTTGATGGAGAGTATGCCGGACTATGGCAGGCTGGAAAAAGCGATCGAACGCAGCATCAAACGAAAAATAAAAAGAATCGTATATCGTACGGTTGCAGCAGTGATGGCGGCTTTACTTATCGTGTTCTTAGGAGTGAGTCCGGCGATGAATGCAATTTATACGAATCCGGCAAAATTAAATGAAGAACCGGATAAAACACTGCAAAAAGTCATGAGGACATATTGGGAAACGTTAGAACCTTATATAGAAGTAATCGGAATGGACGTGGAAGAGAAAGGGTTTGCAAGATATGAAATTTCCATGGAGGTTGCAAATCACAGAGAGGCGTTATATGTAGGCACGCCAAATACAAAGGTGAAAATGGTATGCGGAAAATACAAAGACGGTGAGACGAATCAACTGCTTTATCATACGCTCGGAAGATTTCGCATGGAAGAATCCGCGGAAGGGATGATAGAAGATTTCAAAGAATTGCCAAAGTCAGCAAAAATATATCTTTCTGTCAGAGAAAAAACGCCACGTATGGTAGAAGAACTGCAAAAAAGAAGCGATAGAGCTTGAGTGGATTCAGGTGTATCAGCCCAATGTCGAATTTCAGGAGGACTCAATATGTACCTCCAAGGCGCGTTTGATGATAAAGATAGAAAACGCCGGAATATGAATGCGGAAGAATTAAAAGAAGTTTATGTTGCTAATTTGGAGCAGCTGCAGGCTTACCCACAGCTTTGGGAGGAATGGAAACTGAAAAACGATAATGTTGTGTTCGTATATGATATAGAAGGAATTCTGAGGAAACCCTAGAAGACGCAAAGCAGATAGAAGTTTTGCAAAGTCAAAAACTATTGTATCTCCGGACAAAGGGACGAAATCGTATGAATATCTGGAGAAAACAGAATTGGTTTCTATAAAAATAGATGATATTAGCCTGATAGGATAAAAAAGGCAGAAAATTAAAAAATATTTCAAAAAAATGTTGACAAATAGAAAAAACATGATATAATAACAATATAAACAAAATAAATAAACTTAATAACAGATATGTAACGGAAGATTATTTATTTGTCCTTAACTTTATTTATACAGTTTATAGAAGTTTTTTTAAAACATCGGAAGTTTTGGAAAACAAATTTATGAAGAGGAGGAACGGACCACCAAAAACATAAGTACAAATCAATCATAATTATTAAAAACCAAAAAGAGAGGTAAGTAGAAATGATTGAACCGATTCATTAAAAGGGAGTATCAATAAATAGATATTGGTGCTCCCTTTTAACGTGCTTAAGTTTTCATATAGTTAAAAAACATCAAGCGAAACCGTCAGAGGGTTTTTAAAAACCCTCTGACGGTTTCGCTTGATGTTTTTTATCCGATTTACAGTAATAATTCTTGTAAAATTTCTTCAACAGAGCCTACTTGGGCATCTGCGTAGGCTTCTACACCTTTGGCGCAGGTTGTCATAGCGTAGCCTTTTCCGGCAATTTCCAGCATTTCTATATCATTAAACTGATCGCCGAAAGCAATACATTCTTCCCTGGTTATGCCAAGATGGTCTAATAAAGCGAGAAGGCTGCTTCCTTTGTTGGCGTTCGGAGCAATAAAATCTACCCATATATTTCCGGAAGTTACGACGCCGATCCGACTGGAGAAGAGATTGTGGAAATGATCAGCAAAGGCATCTGTGCCATCAAAGTTGCATACGGCAATCTTCAGGTAATCATAAGGAATGTCAAGAATATTATCCGTAACCTGATATTCATATTTCATTGTATGGGTAAGAAAGTCCAGAAAATGGGCGTCCTTATCCTCGACGAATAATCCTTGTTCCGTTGAAAGCATGACATTGCAGCCTTCTTTTGCCTGAATGGATTTGATAATTTCTTGGCCAAGTGTTCTCTCGATCAAGCCTTTGGTAATAATGGCTCCATTATGAAGTGTAAGAGAACCATTTTCTGTAATATATGAAATTTCATCTTTAATAGGAAAAAACAAATCCCGAATACTTTGAAAATGGCGTCCGCTGGCAGCGGCAAAGTGGATTCCTTTTTCTTTTAATTTCATAATCATATCAAATAGTTCCGATTAAGTTCTTGCGAACCGTCTTTTAAAAGCGTGCCGTCAAGGTCGCTTGCAACTAAACGAACCATAGGGACCTCCTGAATATTATAATTTTCATGTAACTTTGTAATGTTGGACTGTTACATTTTCAGTGTTATTATAGGTAAAAAGCGTGAAAAAGTAAAGGAAATCCAAGGTTATCCACAGTATTTGGCATAAATGTGGATAAAATGTGGGAAACTTGTGGAAAAATAGTGTTGACATAATGGATAAGGATGATATTATGTGATGGCTGTCGAAAAACGACGACCGCTGAAAATCGAGTTAAGAAATACAAATCGAAAAAAATAAAAAAAGTGTTGACAAAGTAAAACAGTTTGATAATCTATAAAAGCTGTCGCGAGAGACAGCGAAAGAGAAGAGGAACTTGACAATTAAATAATAGACAACAACCCTGAAAAATTTCTGTGAGAACAAGGAAGCGGAAGAAGGAATTCGAAAGCGGAGTTGAGTCTTACAAAGAGAAAATTTCAGAGCGAACCAATCGAGAGATTGGTATCCTAAAAAAACAGTAAAGACAAGGATGAATTAGCCAAAGGTTGATTCTGAATTGGGAGAGAAACTTATAACGAGAGTTTGATCCTGGCTCAGGATGAACGCTGGCGGCGTGCTTAACACATGCAAGTCGAACGAAGCAGCATGGAACGAATCTTCGGAGGAGGGAAATGGTGACTGAGTGGCGGACGGGTGAGTAACGCGTGGGTAACCTGCCTCGTACAGGGGACAACAGTTGGAAACGACTGCTAATACCGCATAAGCGCACGATACTGCATGGTATTGTGTGAAAAACTGAGGTGGTACGAGATGGACCCGCGTCTGATTAGCTGGTTGGTGGGTAACGGCCTACCAAGGCGACGATCAGTAGCCGACCTGAGAGGGTGACCGGCCACATTGGACTGAGACACGGCCCAAACTCCTACGGGAGGCAGCAGTGGGGAATATTGCACAATGGGGGAAACCCTGATGCAGCGACGCCGCGTGAAGGAAGAAGTATTTCGGTATGTAAACTTCTATCAGCAGGGAAGAAAATGACGGTACCTGAGTAAGAAGCCCGGCTAACTACGTGCCAGCAGCCGCGGTAATACGTAGGGGGCAAGCGTTATCCGGATTTACTGGGTGTAAAGGGAGCGTAGACGGTAATGTAAGTCTGATGTGAAAGCCCGGGGCTCAACCCCGGGACTGCATTGGAAACTATGTAACTAGAGTACCGGAGAGGTAAGCGGAATTCCTAGTGTAGCGGTGAAATGCGTAGATATTAGGAGGAACACCAGTGGCGAAGGCGGCTTACTGGACGGAAACTGACGTTGAGGCTCGAAAGCGTGGGGAGCAAACAGGATTAGATACCCTGGTAGTCCACGCCGTAAACGATGACTACTAGGTGTCGGGTGTCAAAGACATTCGGTGCCGCAGCAAACGCAATAAGTAGTCCACCTGGGGAGTACGTTCGCAAGAATGAAACTCAAAGGAATTGACGGGACCCGCACAAGCGGTGGAGCATGTGGTTTAATTCGAAGCAACGCGAAGAACCTTACCTGCTCTTGACATCTGGATGACCGGTGAGTAATGTCACCTTTCCTTCGGGACATCCAAGACAGGTGGTGCATGGTTGTCGTCAGCTCGTGTCGTGAGATGTTGGGTTAAGTCCCGCAACGAGCGCAACCCCTATCTTCAGTAGCCAGCGGTAAGGCCGGGCACTCTGGAGAGACTGCCAGGGATAACCTGGAGGAAGGTGGGGATGACGTCAAATCATCATGCCCCTTATGAGCAGGGCTACACACGTGCTACAATGGCGTAAACAAAGGGAAGCGAACCTGTGAAGAAGCGAAGCTCAAAAATAACGTCTCAGTTCGGATGTAGTCTGCAACTCGACACATGAAGCTGGAATCGCTAGTAATCGCGAATCAGCATGTCGCGGTGAATACGTTCCCGGGTCTTGTACACACCGCCCGTCACACCATGGAGTTGGTAACGCCCGAAGTCAGTGACCCAACCGAAAGGAGGGAGCTGCCGAAGGCGGGACTGATAACTGGGGTGAAGTCGTAACAAGGTAGCCGTATCGGAAGGTGCGGCTGGATCACCTCCTTTCTAGGGAAGAAGTAGGGAGTTGTTGTCTGTTATTTAGCTGTCAAGGACTGAGCGCACGGCTCAGATGACAGAGAGGTGACGTAAGCTTGCTTACAGTCACAGAGCTGTCAGATGAGAAGTATGAGAAGGCTTGAATCTACTGACAAGAAGCGGAGCGGATTGGAAGTAGTTTGAGGCGTCGGGCGCGAAGGTGATAAAAGACAGTGAAGAAATTTCTGGTGGCGATGCGCTTAAGGGGAACACCCGTACCCATCCCGAACACGAAAGTTAAGACTTAAGCGGCCGATGGTACTGCACTGGAGACGGTGTGGGAGAGTAGGTGGCTGCCAGAACAAAAAAAAAAAGGAACAAGGGGAGAGATGATCTCTGGAGGAAATCTTTATAGATCAGCCGGAGTCAGTACCGGAGAGAAAAGAAAGTAATTTTGGGAGACTTCGGACGAGAGGGCATCTGCTAAGCAGGGAGTGCTGTTGCGATAGCTGGTTTTACCAGTGATTAGAGTGTTGAAGGGATTCAGGATTCTAATGACTGATAAACTCAGTCAGAGATAAAAATAGAAGATGCGAACCTCAAGAACTACGTTCTTTCGGTGATGAATTACATGCCAATGCATGAAAAAAGTGTGGTCAGATGTGAGAGCACATCCCGCAAAAATTTTTCACGCGCACGCATCTTTATGTACCTTGAAAACTGCATACAAGAAATATATTGATGATAAGAAATATCAACAAGACATCCGAGGTAAAGTTATCGATAAGGTAACAATACACGCTTCGACAAAACGAAGTAAAAAAATGACCTAATGCCAACGCATGCAACGCTATGCATGTGTGATCGGGAAGACATCCCAGTCTTTTCAGATCGAGTTGGTTATGCTGAAAAGAGCGCAGGGTGGATGCCTTGGCACTAAGAGCCGATGAAGGACGTGATAAGCTGCGAAAAGCTCCGGGGAGGCGCAAATAGCCGACAATCCGGAGATATCCGAATGGGGAAACCTAACGAGCAAACCTCGGTTATCCAATACGCCAATCCAATAACGTATGGAAGGGAACCCGGTGAACTGAAACATCTAAGTAGCCGGAGGAAGAGAAAGAAACATCGATTCCGTGAGTAGCGGCGAGCGAAAACGGAAGAGCCCAAACCAGAGTGCGTGCACTCTGGGGTTCGGACCGCGAAATGATTCTTGAGTCTTAGCAGAAATGGTTTTGGGAAAGCCAGCCAGAGAGGGTGAAAGCCCCGTAAGCGAAAAAGACAAAAGACATGGCGGGATCCAGAGTAGGTCGAGACACGTGGAACCTTGACTGAATAAGCGGGGACCACCCCGTAAGGCTAAAATACTACTTTAGTGACCGATAGCGCATAGTACTGTGAAGGAAAGGTGAAAAGGACCCCGGGAGGGGAGTGAAAGAGAACCTGAAACCCTGTGTTTACAAGCTGTGGAAGAACGATAAAAGTTCAACCGCGTACTTTTTGTAGAACGGTCCGGCGAGTTACGTCGGCTGGCGAGGTTAAGTCTTAAGGAACGGAGCCGAAGGGAAACCAAGTCTTAATAGGCGTTTATAGTCAGCCGGAGTAGACCCGAAACCGGGTGATCTATCCATGTCCAGGTTGAAGTTGCCGTAAAAAGGCAATGGAGGACCGAACGCACATCCGTTTGAAAAGGGTGGCGATGAGGTGTGGATAGGGGAGAAATTCCAATCGAACCCGGAGATAGCTGGTTCTCCTCGAAATAGCTTTAGGGCTAGCCTCATGGCAGTCTTTTGGAGGTAGAGCACTGAATTTCCTAGGGGGCGTCAAAGCTTACGAAGAATATCAAACTCCGAATGCCAGTAAGATGATCCATGGGAGTCAGACTGCACGAGATAAGTTGGGTAGTCAAAAGGGAAAGAGCCCAGACCTACAGCTAAGGTCCCAAAGTGTGTGTTAAGTGGAAAAGGATGTGGGATTTCGAAGACAACTAGGATGTTGGCTTAGAAGCAGCCATACATTCAAAGAGTGCGTAATAGCTCACTAGTCGAGAGGTCCTGCGCCGAAAATGTCCGGGGCTAAAACACACCACCGAAGCTTAGGAATATACGCAAGTATATTGGTAGAGGAGCATTCTTAAAGAGAAGAAGCTGTACTGGAAAGAGCAGTGGATTTTTAAGAAGAGAGAATGCCGGAATGAGTAGCGAGAGGAAGGTGGGAATCCTTCCGGCCGAATATCTAAGGTTTCCAGGGTAAAGCTGATCTGCCCTGGGTAAGTCGGGGCCTAAGGCGAGGGCGAAAGCCGTAGTCGATGGACAACAGGTTGAAATTCCTGTACTGCAGTATGACAGAACTGTGGGGACACGTGTGGAAAGCATAAGCCGGGAGTGGAAAGACCGGCGCAAGCGAAGTAGGAGTCATGTAGGAAAAACCGCATGACAATCCAAAGGCGTGAAGCGGAGCGAAAAAGAAGTAGCGAAGTATGTGAGCCATGCGTCAAGAAAAGCCGCTATTGTTTGTACTGTACCCGTACCGTAAACCGACACAGGTGGATGAGGAGAGAATCCTAAGGCCGACGGGAGAAGCATTGTTAAGGAACTCGGCAAAATGACTCCGTAACTTCGGGAGAAGGAGTGCCAGGTAAGACTGGCCGCAGAGAATTGGCCCAAGCAACTGTTTAGCAAAAACACAGGTCTATGCAAAACCGAAAGGTGAAGTATATGGGCTGACGCCTGCCCGGTGCTGGAAGGTTAAGGGGAGAGGTTAGCGCAAGCGAAGCTTTGAACTTAAGCCCCAGTAAACGGCGGCCGTAACTATAACGGTCCTAAGGTAGCGAAATTCCTTGTCGGGTAAGTTCCGACCCGCACGAAAGGCGTAATGATTTGGGCACTGTCTCGACAATGCACCCGGTGAAATTGAAACCAGTGAAGATGCTGGTTACCTGCGCCAGGACGGAAAGACCCCATGGAGCTTTACTCCAGCTTGATACTGGGATTCGGTATTGCATGTACAGGATAGGTGGGAGACGAGGAACTCATGACGCCAGTCGTGAGGGAGTCGCTGTTGGGATACCACCCTTGCAGTATTGGATTTCTAACCAGCAGCCGTGAACCGGCTGGGGGACAATGTCAGGTGGGGAGTTTGACTGGGGCGGTCGCCTCCGAAAGGGTATCGGAGGCGCTCAAAGGTTCCCTCAGAATGGTTGGAAACCATTCGCAGAGTGCAAAGGCAGAAGGGAGCTTGACTGCGACACGACGGGTGGAGCAGGTACGAAAGTAGGACTTAGTGATCCGGTGGTATTAAGTGGGAATGCCATCGCTCAACGGATAAAAGCTACCCTGGGGATAACAGGCTTATCACTCCCAAGAGTTCACATCGACGGAGTGGTTTGGCACCTCGATGTCGGCTCATCGCATCCTGGGGCTGGAGTAGGTCCCAAGGGTTGGGCTGTTCGCCCATTAAAGCGGTACGCGAGCTGGGTTCAGAACGTCGTGAGACAGTTCGGTCCCTATCCGGCGTGGGCGTAGGATATTTGAGAGGAGCTGCCCTTAGTACGAGAGGACCGGGGTGGACTGGCCGCTGGTGAATCTGTTGTTCTACCAAGAGCATGGCAGAGTAGCCAAGCCGGGACGGGATAAACGCTGAAGGCATCTAAGCGTGAAGCCCCCCTCAAGATGAGATATCCCAACGTAAGTTGTAAGACCCCTTGAAGACGACGAGGTAGATAGGACAGAGGTGGAAGTGTGGTAACACATGGAGCTGACTGTTACTAATCGGTCGAGGGCATAACCAAGAAGGCAGATAGGTGAAGGAAGAAGAACAAGGATGAAGGAAA
>PDYJ01003423.1_pt1 | contig 11299 bp, 9 predicted proteins | sample 1430841 | NCBI WGS metagenome assembly PDYJ01 (sample SAMN07237672, study PRJNA390542) | Gut metagenome, whole genome shotgun sequencing project. | isolation source: fecal pellets | host: Mus musculus | place: USA: New York, NY | collected 2016-10 | reverse complement strand
GGTGACGATAGTGCCGCGTGGCAAGGCTCTCGGAGCGGCGTGGTATCTGCCCGAGGAGCGTCAGATCACGCCGACGCAGGCACTTCTCGACGAGATGTGCTCCACGCTCGGCGGACGTGCGGCCGAAGAGCTGTTCATCGGCCATATATCCACCGGCGCGGCCAATGACCTGGAGCGCGTCACCAAACAGGCCTATGCCATGGTGGCCTACTACGGCATGAGCGACCGTCTGCCAAACCTGTGCTACTACGACTCCACCGGTCAGGACTACGGTTTCTCGAAGCCCTACAGCGACGAGCGTGCCCGCCTGATCGACGAGGAGGTGTCGCGTATCATCAGCGAGCAGTATGAGCGCGCCAAGGAGATACTGCGCAGTCACGCCGAGGGACATGGCCGTCTGGCCGATACGCTTATCAGCCGCGAGGTGATATTCACCGAGGACGTGGAGAAGATCTTCGGCAAGCGTCAGTGGGCGTCGCGCACCGACGAGATTCTCGCCGCCAATCAGGCTGAGGGCGACACCAATGGACGTTCAGACAGCGATGCCGCCGGTGAAAGCGACTCTCATGAATCGTCGCCCTCTCCGGCCACTGCGATGCCCGCTTTGCCCCCGGCCGAAACCGCTTCTGGCGATAGTGCTGCGGCTGACTCCGCCGGCGATAAGGGTGGTGAGGCCGATAAAGCCGATGACGCCGGCGACATCACTCCGCCTCCGTTCAAGGGACTTTGAATCCCGTCCACTACAGTTGATATCACGATCAGATTGTCATTAAGCCTGCTAAAGCCACGTCGATGAAATATCGATGCCTTCACCCTCCCTGCTGCGCGGCTGTCAGAGCGGTCATGCTCCTGATGGTCATGTCGGTGGCGCGTGTGGGCGCGCGTGGCGCAGTGGCCGATGCCGGTGACAGTATCGCTGTTCCGGCCGTAGCTCCGGCGACGGCCGAAGCTCCTTCGCCGACAAGCGATTTCAAGGTCGATTCATTGCCATTGTTCAACCGGCTGCCGCCAAAGGTTAAAAACTATCTCAACGGTTTTATGGCCGGAAGTGTCGACCGCACCCGCGAGAAGCGGGTTGATCTCAGCTTCGGTATCTCGCCGAGCTACACCCGCGAGGCGTCGTTCGGCATCGGGGCGCTGTGCACCGGACTCTATCGCGTGGACCGCACCGACAGTGTCGGCATTCCGTCCGATCTGTTTGCGTGCCTGAATGCTTCGCTCAACGGCTTCTTCGTGTTCACTTTCAAGGGCAACAATATTTTCCCCGGTAACCGTCTGCGGCTCGGATACAAATTCGAGGCATATCGCAAGAGGCTCGATTTCTGGGGCATCAATTCCGAGGAGACGGCCGTCAATCCCAAGTCGAAATATGACCGGCGCCAGATCGATTTGCGCACGGAGCTGGTCTATAAGCTCACACACCACCTTCATGCCGGTTTTCACACCAATTTCGACTATACCGACGCCCGTCGCATGTCGAATCCGGAATATCTGCTCGGCGGCCGGCGGCAGTACTACGTGACCGGACTCGGCGCCTCGCTCTCCATCGACTCCCGCAACAGTATCTTGCAGCCCACCCGCGGAGTGCATCTGAGCTACACTTACATGTTCTATCCGCGTCAGCTGGGGAGCGCTCCGGCTTCGTTTCAGAGCCATCTGATCATAGGCAACGCATATCTGGGTCTGTGGCGCGGCGCCACTCTCGCCTTTGATCTGTATGCAAAGTTCAATAGTTCGCACACTCCGTGGAGCATGCGCGAGATGATAGCCAGCGACGGCATACGCATGCGCGGCTACTACATGGGATCGTATATCGACAATAGTCAGATGTCGCTTCAGGCCGAGCTTCGCCAGCATATTTGGTGGCGCATCGGCATGACCGCATGGCTGGGTCAGGCGGCGGTGTTCTCGTCGTTCCGCAACCTGTCGAAGAAGGAGATCCGTCCCGAGTGGCTGCCCAACGGCGGCATAGGGCTGCGGTTTGAATTCAAGCATGGCGTCAACGCCCGCATCGACTACGGCATAGGCCGTCATACGGCCGGCTTCGTGTTTGCCGTCGGCGAGGCGTTCTGACCGTGTGTCAGTCGAGATGTATCTCAGCGTCGGCCATCTCGTCGTAGGCCTCCCATCCGGGATCGTTTTCGGCCGATATGCTGAGCGGCAACACCGGCAGCGGCTCCAGCACCTCGTTGAGCTTGCGGCCGAAAATGTGGGTCGAAAGGGTGTAGAACACCCAGTTGCGCTCGCCGGAGCCGGTGAAGATGCCGGTCATTACCGCCACCGGATCGCGGCTGAATTCGTCGTTGAGCAGATCTGTCACCTGCTCCATCACCTTCGAGTCCTCTTCCGAGGGCATCCCGTCGGGCTTGGGTGTGTAGGACCATGTCACTTCCACTCTGATGCTGAACCGGGGATTCGCGCGGAATTTCTCCACATCGCGACGCCCTGTGACCATAATCAATTGTCCGCTCTCGCTTTCGGCCGGAGCGGTCCACCATTCGCCTGTATCGCTCATGAGATTGTTGTGTTGTCGTGGTTGGGTTTATTGCGTAAAATTACTCCAAAACATTTTTAATTGCAAATTGTCGCAGTTCAAAAACCGGCCTGCGGAATGCGCGGGCGAAAAGGCTGAAAAAATGCATGCGCCATGACTCCAAATGCCGATTTTTTTACATACCTTTGTAGGTCAGTAACTACAACTCCTTACGAAGATATGAAATTCAACGTTCCGAGCAAGACCCTCAGCGGTTTCGTTTCAGCTGTAAGCAAGGTAATAAACTCAAAAAATCCGCTTACGATACTCAACAACTTCCTCTTTGTTCTGGAGGAGGACACCCTGACGGTGAAGGCGTCAGATTCGGAGAACTCACTGGTGGCGCGCCTCGACGTGACAGGCACTGAAGGCGAAGGCTCCTTCTGCCTCGACGCCCGCCGCATCGTGGAGCTGCTCCGCGAGCTTCCCGATCAGGGTATAACGTTCGATATCAACGACGAAAACCTCGAGGTGAAGATCTCCTATTCGAGCGGCGACTACTCTACGGTGGGTATCAACGGACGCGAATATCCCGAGCCCGAGCAGGCCGACGAAGGAGAGCGGCTCAGCTTTGTATGCCCGACGGAGGTAGTGATGAAAGGCATCGAGAACACTCTCTTTGCCGTAGGCACCGACGATCTGCGTCCGCAGATGATGGGTATTCTCTGGGACGTGAAGCCCGATCATATCGTGTTTGTGGCCACCGACACACGCAAGCTGGTGAAGTTCACCAACTCGCTCGTGCAGCCTCAGTGTGAGTGCTCGTTCATACTGCCGCTCAAGCCCGCCACGGTGCTAAAGAACGTTTTCGCCAAGGAGGATTCAATCAAAGTCACGGTCAGCGAGCGCAACGTGCGCTTCGAGTCGTCGTCCTACATCTTCGACTGCCGCCTCATCAAGGGCAATTTCCCTCCTTACGAGAGAGTGATACCGGCAGGCAACCCCTACACGCTGACCATCGACCGCCAGTCGCTCATCAATTCGCTGCGCCGCGTATGCGTGTTCGGCGACGACGGCAACGGTCTGGTGAAGTTCAAGCTTTCGGCCGACAATCTCACGCTCCGCGCGCAGGACAGCAGCTACGGCACATCGGGTCTGGAGTCGCTGCCGTGCCAGTATGACGGCGCCGAACTGCTCATCGGATTCGGAGCGCCCTATCTGCTCGAGATTTTCAACACCCTCTCCACTCCCGACGTGATGATGAAACTTGCCGATCCGAGTCATGCGGCCATCTGTCTGCCGGCTGAGAACGCGCCGGGCACCGAGCTGCTGATGCTGCTGATGCCGATGCATATCGTCGACTGACACTGATCCGGCACACCCATCCCATCATCTCCACTCTACCAGCCACGCTTTGCTTTATGGAACTCAATCTCAACAAACCGATAATATTCTTCGATCTCGAAACCACCGGCACCAATATCACGCAGGATCGTATCGTGGAAGTGTCGATACTCAAGATCATGCCCGACGGCAAGGAGATATCGCGCACCCGACGCATCAATCCCGGAATACCCATACCGCCCGAGGCCACGGCCGTGCATCATATCACCGACGCCGACGTGGCCGGCGAGCCTACGTTCAAGCAGATAGCCAAGGATCTGGCTTCGATTTTCGCCGGATGCGACATCGCCGGGTTCAACTCCAACCGGTTCGACATACCGATGCTCGACGAGGAGTTTCAGCGTGCAGGCATAAAGTTCGACTTCACGAAGCCGCGGTTTATCGATGTGCAGACGATATTCCACAAGAAGGAGCAGCGCACGCTCGTGGCTGCCTACCGCTTCTACTGCGGCAAGGAGTTGACCGAGGCACATTCGGCCGACGCCGACACACGCGCCACCTATGAGGTGCTTAAGGCGCAGCTCGACCACTACGACGATCTGCCCAACGACATATCATATCTTTCGGAATACTCGGCGCAGAACCGCAACGTCGACTTCATGGGGCGTCTGGTCTACGACGACAAACACCGCGAGGTGGTGAATTTCGGCAAGTACAAGGGGCGTCTGGCCGAGGAGGTGCTGCGCGCCGATCCGAGCTACTACAACTGGATAATGCAGGGCGATTTCTCGCAGAACACCAAGGATGCCTTCACCGCCGTGAGGCTCCGTATGAAAACCGAAGGCAACTGATGCTGAAAGGCAAGCACATAATACTCGGCATCACCGGCGGTATCGCAGCCTACAAGTCGGTCAGCCTGCTCCGCCTGTTTGTAAAGGCAGGGGCGGAGGTGCAGGTGGTAATCACCCCTGCCGGAAAGGAGTTCATAACTCCTGTCACGCTGTCGGCTCTGAGCGGTCGTCCGGTCATAAGCGAGTTTTTCACAGCCAATACAGGGCAGTGGAACAGCCATGTCGACATAGGCCTCTGGGCCGACGCCATGGTGATAGCGCCCGCCACGGCCTCCACCATAGCCAAGATGGCCTGCGGAGTGGCCGACAATATGCTCGTCACCACCTATCTGTCGGCCAAGGCTCCGGTGTTTGTGGCTCCGGCCATGGATCTCGACATGATGGCCCACCCCACCACGCAGCGCAACATCGGGCTGCTGCGTTCGTATGGCAACCATGTCATCGACTCGCGTGCCGGCGAACTTGCAAGTCATCTTGTGGGCAAAGGCCGCATGGCCGAGCCTGAGGAGATACTTGAGGCTGTCGATGCGTTTTTTGACGCTTCCGCGTCAATGAAGGGGCTAAAAGTGATGATTACAGCCGGACCCACCTACGAGAAGATAGATCCTGTCAGGTTCATAGGCAATTATTCGTCGGGCAAGATGGGCTATGCCATAGCCGACGAGGCCGCGCGCCGTGGCGCCGAAGTCACCGTGGTCAGCGGTCCGGTGAGTGTCGTTCCCTCCGAACCGGGCGTCAGGGTTATAAAGGTAGAGTCGGCCCGCGAGATGATGGAGGCCGCCGAGCGTGAGTTTGCCGGTGCCGACGTAGCCGTGATGGCTGCTGCTGTGGCCGATTATGCTCCCGCCGAACCCGCACTGAGCAAGATCAAGCGCGAGGGGGGAGAGCCTCCGGTCATCCGCCTGGTGAAGAACCCCGACATAGCGGCGGCACTGGGAGAGCGCAAGCGCCCCGGACAGACACTGGTGGGTTTTGCGCTCGAAACCGACCACGAGATGGACAATGCCGCCGACAAGATGAAGCGCAAGCATCTCGACATGATAGTGCTCAACTCTCTCCGCGACAAGGGAGCCGGATTCGGAACCGACACAAATCTCGTCACCATACTCTCGGCCGACGGCCGCACCACCCGCTACGATCTGAAATCCAAACGCGAGGTGGCTTGCGATATCCTCGATCAAATCTGCGCCATGCGATGAAACGGATGCTGCTGACACTGGTCGCCTTTGCGGCTGCCGTGGCGGTGGCCCTTTGCTCCGAGCTCAACTGCAAGGTGGAGGTCAATGTCAGCCGCACCGAAACAATGCCCTCCGACGTGGCGCGTCAGTTGCAGGAGGCCGTCGCGGAGTATGTCAACACAACCTCGTTCACCGAGCTTCGTATAGCTCCCGGAGAGCGGATCGAGTGCCGGATGTTTTTCGACGTGCAGTCATATGCCGACGACAAGGTGAGCGCCGTCCTGACGGTGCAGTCCACCCGACCGGTCTACGACAGCAGCTACACCACCACGCTGCTCAATGTCAGGGACGCCGAGGTGGAGTTTCCCTATTCGCCCGGACAGCCTCTCGTGTTTGCGCGCGACGCCATCGATTCGGAGCTTACGGCGCTGCTCGATTTCTATGTGTATCTCATTCTGGCTGTCGATGCCGACAGCTTCGCGCCCGAGGGCGGGACTCCTTTCTACGGGGTGGCCTCGCAGATCGTCACTCTGGCCCGGTCGTCGGGCGGCAAGGGGTGGCGCGCCATCGACTCCCCGCGCAACCGCGCCTCGCTGCTCGCGGCGCTGACCGAGCCGCCCACCGCGGCTTTCCGTACTCTTCTCTACGACTACCACCGTCGCGGTCTTGACGTCATGACCGTCAGCCCCGAAAAGGGGCGCGCCACTATAGGGCAGACGCTGCAGCGGCTGCGCGACATGGTCTCGCAGTCGCCCATGACGCCGCTCGCGGCTCTGATGCGCGATGCCAAGCTCGACGAGTTTGTCGGACTATATTCCAAGGCCTCCGACGACGAGCGCCGCGAGGCGGCGGCGCTGCTGACGGCTCTCTGGCCGTCGGAGTCCGAAGCCATGGAAAAGATAAAGAACCCCAGGAAATAAAACCTGCTACTGTCGGTTAAATCATAATACTTCCCTTATGCTCGAAACACTGCATATATCCAACTATGCGCTGATTGATGCGGTCGACATCCGTTTCTATCCCGGACTCGATATAATCACCGGCGAAACCGGAGCCGGCAAGTCGATAATGCTCGGGGCGCTCTCTCTTCTGCTCGGAGGGCGGGCCGACACCAAGGCCGTGCGAAGCGCCGACCGCAAGTCGGTCATCGAGGCGGTATTTGCCATCGAGGCCTATCCCCACCTGCGGCAGGTGTTCGCCGAGGCCGACATCGACTGGGATCCGCAGCGGTGCATACTCCGCCGCGAGATAGCCCCCAACGGACGGTCGAGAGCGTTTGTCAACGATTCGCCGGTGCCGCTGTCGCGTCTGCAGGAGATAGCGATAAATCTCATCGACATCCATAGTCAGCACAACAATCAGCTGCTCGCCCAGCCGGGATTCCAGCTGCAGGTCATCGACACTCTGGCCGGAAACGCCGAGCGGCTGCGTGAGTACGGCCGGCGTTTCGACGCGTTCCGTTCGGCCGTGCGTCAGCTCAAGAAGACCAAGGCACGGCTGGAGCGCGTGCGCGACGACGAGCAGTTCACCCGCTATCAGCTCGAACAGCTCGACTCGGCGCGGCTTCAGAGCGGAGAACTGGAGCAGCTCGAAAAGGATCGCGAGGTGCTGGGCAATCTCACGGCGGTGAAGTCGGATCTCTACGACGCTCTTCAGGCGCTCTCCGACGGTGGCAGCAATGCCATATCGCTCGTCGACGAAGCGGCCGGCGCGTGCGACCGCCTCGGAGCGGCACTCGACGAGACCGACGACATACCGGGCCGTCTGGCCACTATCCGCATAGAGCTTGCCGACATCGCCGCGACGCTGTCGGAAACCGACGCCGGGCTGAGCGCCGATCCGCGCGAGCTTGAGGCGGCCGAGGAACGTATCGACACGCTCTACTCGCTGCTGTCGCGCCACAAGGCCGAGACGGTCGACCAGCTGATAGAGCGCCGCGAGGAACTGCGCGCGCGTCTGGAGCAGCTCGACGACTCCGACACCACAGTGGCCGATCTGGAGCGGGAGGCGCGACGCGCGCTTGCTCTGGCCAAAGAGAGTGCGGCCGAGATCACGGCCACGCGCCGCCGGGCGGCTGCGGATTTCGCCGCGATGCTGCGGGAGCGCGCCATGCCGCTCGGCATGAAAAACCTTCAGGTGGAGGTGCGCGTCGATCCGGCCGACATCTCGGCAACCGGCATGGATCGCGTGGAGTTTATGTTTGCTTTCAACAAAAATCAGCCTCTGATGCCTGTGGGCGGAGCGGCTTCGGGTGGCGAGATCTCGCGTCTGATGCTCTGCGTCAAGGCCATCATAGCCGACCGTATGAGTCTGCCGTCGATAATCTTCGACGAGATCGACACCGGGGTGTCGGGAGAGGTGGCCTCGCGCATCGGCGATATGATGGAGAGTATTTCCCGTTCGCTGCAGGTGATAGCCATCACACATCTGCCGCAGGTGGCGGCGCGCGGAGGCCACCACTTCAAGGTTTTCAAGGAGGACGACGACACCTCGACCCACACACGCATAGCCGAGCTCGACTATGACGCCCGCGTGGCCGAACTGGCCATGATGCTCGGAGGCGAGTCGTCGGCCGAGGCGGCCAGAGCCAATGCCGTGGCTCTCCTTGCCGGCAGATAAAACCGGTCTCCCCGACGGGGGTCATAATCGATAACAGAATAATAGGAAAAGTATAACAGGATAACAGCAATGATACAGTCAACCGACTACATATTCGGCCTGCGTGCCGTGATGGAGGCCATCGAGGCCGGACGCGACATAGACCGCGTGTATATAAAGAAGGATCTTGACGGCGATCTGGCCCGTCAGCTCACCGACATGATACGCGCCAACGGCATTGTCAGCCGGCGTGTGCCGGTGGAGCGCATCAACAAGATCACCCGCAAGAACCATCAGGGCGTGGTGGCCATACTGTCGGCTGTGACCTATCACAGTATTGACAATCTCGTGCCGCAGCTCTACGAAGACGGGGTGACCCCTTTTCTGATGGTGCTCGACGGCATCACCGACGTGCGCAACTTCGGCGCCATAGCCCGCACGTGCGAGTGTGCGGCTGTCGATGCGGTGGTCATACCGGCTCACGACAGTGTGAGTGTCACCGCCGACGCTGTCAAGACCTCGGCCGGCGCGCTGTCCTATCTGCCGGTGTGTCGTGTCAACTCCACGCTGTCGGCCGTAAGATACCTCAAGGCGAGCGGCGTCAGGGTCGTGGCTGTCAGCGAGAAGGCTGATATCAACTACACCATGGCCGACTATTCGGGGCCAGTGGCTCTCGTGATGGGAGCCGAGGACCGCGGCATATCGCCCGAAGTACTCCGCGAGTGCGACACCTTCGTGTCGATACCGATGTTTGGTCATATCGGATCACTCAACGTATCGGTGGCAGCCGGAGTGCTCGCCTACGAAGTAGTGCGCCAGCGCCTCAGCAGCAACATGGAGATCATCTGAGAGCATCGGAGCGATCATGGCTGCTATAGCTATCATGGTAATCAGAATAATAGTAGTCATTAGATAGTCAGAGTAATCGTAATTCTCATAATATCATCGGAGTCATCGGAGCGATCTGATGGCTCCGATGATTTTTACCTCTAGCCTTGCTTCGCTCTCCCTCCTCCTCCCTGTGCTGACGCCATGTCGCGGGCTCGTGCCCTCCGGGACTCGCCGCGTTGTGTGTGGTTCTCTGCTGTCCGGGGTCTACGACCGGCGCTATCTCCCGACACGCGTCAGCGGAGCGGGAGATGGCGCGTCGCGTAGACCGGGGGCGGAAGAGCCGTCCACACCACTCGGCCGAGCTGCGGAGCATGCGAGATCAGCCGCTGCGCGCCAGCCCGGGCCGCCCACCGCCTCCCCCCCCCCCGCGCCTATCTCCCTATCGGCTATGGGTGGTCGTAGACCACCGACTTTTGTAAGCCCCGCCATGCCGCCCGCAGGGTGGCTTGTGGGGTTAGGATCAGGCAGTGTACGGATCTTCGTAGATGAGCCGCAGGGACAGATCCCCATCCCCGTCAGCGGCTCATCTTCGATGATGCCGATCACCCCGATCCATCCGATTTCCTACGCTGATAGACCTCCAGTTAATAGAGGTTAATTTTATATCGAAGTTTATCCCGAAAAAGTTAAGAAAATCTAATGGGGGGGGGGTAATGTAAATAATTGTATAAAAGTTTGTGGGAATGAAAAATAAATGAAAAATTTGCAGCGGACACTCGAATTGTGTTGTCGTTTAGCCAACAGAAATTAACTAAACTAAACCAAATACACTTAAACAAACACAAATTATTATCCAATCTCAAAAAACAAGTGATTATGAAAAAAATGATTTTGCTTGTGTCGATGCTGGCAGGTGTCATGACCTTCTCCGGCTGCGTCGACGACAAAGAATCGGCATCTGTCACAGCAGTTCGCGAAGCCAAGGCCGCACAGCTGTCAGCTTTGGCCGCTCTCAGTAACGCTCAGGCAGCCAATCAGCAGGCTCTCGCCGATACCGAGAACGCTCTGCGTGAGGCCAAGGTGGCTTACGAAACAGCCAAAGCAGCCTATCAGCAGGCTCTCGCCGATAAGGCTAACTCTGAGGCACAGGCTGCCGCAGCAATGGCACAGCGTCAGATGGCCGCCGCTCAGAACGAGATCCAGCGTCTTGCCAACGAACTCGAGGAGATGGCTATCCGGCACAAGATCGACATGCTTGACCTGCAGACTCAGTACGAGGCTGCCCTCAAGAGAGCCGACGATGAAAGCCAGGCGCTTCTCGGTGGTCTCTATATGGCCTATCAGACAGCGGCCACAAACCTGCTCGACGCCCAGCAGTATATAGCCCGGCAGAAGATTGATCTTGCCAAGCTGCAGGCCGGACTCGTTGACTCTGAAGAGGCCAAGCAGCTAATGATCAATAAAGAAAATCGCAAGATCGCCAGCGCGGAGCAGACTATCGCCGAATGGAAAGCCAAGCTCGAGGTATTCGAGGCACAGAAGGCTCCCGAAGAGGCCAAGGCTGAACTGGTGACAGAGAAGGCCGCCCTCTCGCAGCTTGAGCAGGACAAGGCGAAGGCTTCAGAAGCCGCCGAAAAGGCTAGAGAAGAAAAGAATGATGCCTGGAGAGATATCGATGGTCAGAAATATCATGGTCTGGCAATGGATGTGACCGATGGCAAGTATGGCAATTTCATTGACGAAGAAGGTAATCCTACCGGAGAGGCTTTTGACGATTTCATCTATCTGCAAGGCTATGAGGAGAACGCGCTCGGCAAGCCGGTAGAGGCAACTGTGGATACCTACTGGTTCTCGACCACCGACGACAAGGGCAACACCACCTACACCGCGGTTATGAACCGTATGATCCAGAAGACCGTGACCAAGACCGAGACTACGGCTCCCGGTGTGGAAAGCACAAATACCTACGAGGCCTACCCCACCTACTACTATCAGCTCAACGCTGAGGGCGTGAAGGCATACGT
>PDYJ01000886.1_pt1:0-7500 | contig 11334 bp, 8 predicted proteins | sample 1430841 | NCBI WGS metagenome assembly PDYJ01 (sample SAMN07237672, study PRJNA390542) | Gut metagenome, whole genome shotgun sequencing project. | isolation source: fecal pellets | host: Mus musculus | place: USA: New York, NY | collected 2016-10 | reverse complement strand
CGTTTTATCTTCATTACGGATTTAACCGCAATTTATAAACGCGGACTGAAGTCCGACTTTTGTTCGCCTTTGGTTTGCTCGTTTTGTGAAACTCGTTGTGTTTCTACTCTTCTCTCGCGATATATACGGTTTACCCCGCATACATCCGCTTCCAGCCTTGTCAATGTTCTCTTCTGATGGTAGTCCTTGGCAGAGTTGAACTGCCGACCTCTACATTATCAGTGTAGCGCTCTAACCAACTGAGCTAAAGGACTGTGTACCACAAGACTTGCAGCATAGGAATCCCTTCTCCAGAAAGGAGGTGTTCCAGCCGCACCTTCCGGTACGGCTACCTTGTTACGACTTAGCCCCAGTCACCGGTTTTGCTCTAGGGCGCGCCTCGCGGCGACGCACTTCAAGCACCCCCGGCTCCCATGGCTTGACGGGCGGTGTGTACAAGGCCCGGGAACGTATTCACCGCGCCATGGCTGATGCGCGATTACTAGCGAATCCAGCTTCACGGAGTCGGGTTGCAGACTCCGATCCGAACTGAGACCGGTTTTCGGGTTCCGCTCGGCGTCGCCGCCTGGCTTCCCGCTGTACCGGCCATTGTAACACGTGTGTCGCCCCGGACGTAAGGGCCGTGCTGATTTGACGTCATCCCCGCCTTCCTCGCGGCTTGCGCCGGCAGTCCCGACAGAGTCCTCGGCTTCACCCGTTAGCAACTGTCGGCAGGGGTTGCGCTCGTTATGGCACTTAAGCCGACACCTCACGGCACGAGCTGACGACAACCATGCAGCACCTCGGAAGACGTCCGTGGAAGAGGGCATCTCTGCCCCTGTCGTCTCCCGTTTGAGCCCGGGTAAGGTTCCTCGCGTATCATCGAATTAAACCACATGTTCCTCCGCTTGTGCGGGCCCCCGTCAATTCCTTTGAGTTTCACCGTTGCCGGCGTACTCCCCAGGTGGAATGCTTATCGCTTTCGCTTCGCCACCCAGCCCTTTTCCGGGCCGGACAGCCGGCATTCATCGTTTACTGCGTGGACTACCAGGGTATCTAATCCTGTTCGATACCCACGCTTTCGTGCCTCAGCGTCAGTCCGGCGCCGGTACGCTGCCTTCGCAATCGGAGTTCTGCGCGATATCTATGCATTTCACCGCTACACCGCGCATTCCGCGTACTTCTCGCCGTCTCTAGTCCGACAGTTTCAACGGCTCGCCGGGGTTGAGCCCCGGGCTTTTACCGCTGACTTTCCGGACCGCCTACGCACCCTTTAAACCCAATAAATCCGGATAACGCTCGCATCCTCCGTATTACCGCGGCTGCTGGCACGGAGTTAGCCGATGCTTTTTCTTCGGGTACACTCACAACGCCACACGTGGCGCCCTTTGTTCCCCGACAAAAGAAGTTTACGACGCTTGGCGCCTTCTTCCTTCACGCGGCTTGGCTGGTTCAGGCTCCCGCCCATTGACCAATATTCCTCACTGCTGCCTCCCGTAGGAGTCTGGTCCGTGTCTCAGTACCAGTGTGGGGGACCTTCCTCTCAGAACCCCTACGCATCGTCGGTTAGGTGGGCCGTTACCCCGCCTACTGCCTAATGCGCCGCATGCCCATCCTCCACCGGTAATCCTTTCCTCCCCCAAGGATGCCCCAAGGGATATACGCGGGATTAGCCTCCCTTTCGGAAGGTTGTCCCCTGTGGAGGGCAGGTTGCATACGTGTTACTCACCCGTGCGCCAGTCGCCGGCAGAGAGTGCAAGCACTCTCCCCGTTGCCCTTCGACTTGCATGTGTTAAGCCTGCCGCTAGCGTTCATCCTGAGCCAGGATCAAACTCTCCGCTGTTAGTATCTTGTTTCCAAAATTCTTCGAATTGTTCTTTTACCGGTCCAGGATTCCTTTTCTTCATTGCTGGAATCTTGACGGGACTTTTTTATTTGTCCCTGTACTCTTCAAACAACTTTCGCTGCTTTGTCTTGTGGCAAAATTTCAAAGTTCTCGTCGCAATCCCGACATCTTCCCAGACCTCTTGTCCGGCGGTGTCGTTCCCGGATTGCGATTGCAAAGTTATAGCAAAAATCCGCGCTGTGCAAATTTTTCTGCAACAAATTCGCAAAATAATTGTTCACACAGTTATATCTATTTGATAATCTTTATTTTAAAAAATATGTTAAAATGTGTAATTAAATGTTAAACAAGGCTCCAAATTTAAGCGATATCGGAGCTTGCTCCAACAATTTTTCAAGGTTCTCAACTGAAAAAAACGATGATTTTTGGCAAAAAAACGATTAATCCGACCGTAACGGCAGCGAAAACGAACAGCAACACCGCCCCTGCAGCCACATCCTTGGCGATTTTTATCAAGGAATCTGTTTGAGGAGACACCTTGTCGCAGAGTTTTTCGATCGCAGTATTGAAAGCCTCCGCCATAAAAACTCCACCTATGCATAATGTCACAAAACACCACTCCGACGCACTGATATTGAAAAAAAAGCCGGCGGCCACCACCAGCAGTGCCACGCAAAGATGAATCCGGGCATTCGGCTCATTCCCGAAGAGAGAGACGATACCCTGCCAGGCATATACGAACGAACGCCCACGCTTTAGAAAATAATTTATATATATATGATGATATCTCATAACAGCTTGTTTTTATATGCTCATTAATTATTATGCTCATTAATTATATAGAGAATGGCAATTACATAACCGGCCGACTCCACTTTCGCTCAGAACTCGAAAGAGGCATACACACCGATATCATTACCATGGCTTACAGGAGAAACCTGCAGATTATGTCTAAGCGCAAACGGTGTGGTGAATATGCAGGCACTCGCGGCTCCGATTACAGCTCCGCCGATAACATCCCAGAAGTGATGTTTCTTAGCAAACACACGCCCCCAGGCCACATAACAAGAGAGCGCGTAAGCCGGAGCTCCGTATGCCCATCCGTATCTTCGCTGAAGATACGCCGCAGACGCAAAACTCACCGCCGTATGACCTGAGGGGAATGAATGGCAATTGCTCATGTCCGGACGCCACTCATCTATACTGTATTTGAGGATAAGAGTTGCGGCGGCAGTTACAGCGGCAGTCTCCACGCCCTGAATAAGTCCTTTCCAGTCTTGGGCGCACAGAGTGCCGACAAGAGCGGCAGCAGGCAACGCGACAGCGACGACATCCGTGGACAGATCCACTCCTTTCTGCATCCCTGTACGGGGAACAACCGCAGGGGCAGTCTGAGCTCCAGCCTGATGGGGAAACGCGGAGATAATCGCAAAGATAACCACAATAATCTTTTCAATTTTCATGTTGTCTAATATATTGTCAAGTAGTTGAGAAAGTTTAAACTATTTATGTGTAATTTAAATTTTGAACGGTAAAACTTGTAGTTTTGACAGCTTTAGCTTTGTCATTCAGTCGAATATGCATATATTCACCTTCATTTCACCGCCAAGTCGGCAAAAACAACCATGTTTTATCAGTTCTTTATTTTTTCAGCCACTTAAGGAACTACCTGTTAATTTATTCACAGCACAAAAATAAATCATTATTTTAAACAGACCAAATGAAGAAAATCAAATTAACGCTTATTGCCCTTGCCATCGGCTTTGCAGGAGCGGCACAAGGTAATGCCCAGGGACTATCCGACCTGTTCGGAGGAGGGGGAGGCAGCAATATACTCGGCAACCTGATAGAAGGGGTGTTCACAAGCAGCAAGATCACAGTGGCGGACATGGAGGGGACATGGATATCGACCGGTCCGGCAATCAGTTTCAAGGGAGAAGGCTTTCTGAAGGAGGCGGGAGGACTTGCAGCAGCCGCGACAATCGAGAGCAAGCTTGCTCCTTATTATAAGCAATACGGCCTGAACGGCGCCACCGTCACCATCGACAAGAAAGGAAACGTGACATTGACAGTAAAGGGCGTCACTCTCCGCGGCACCATCTGCGATACCAGCGAGCAGGGAGTGTTCGACTTCAGCTTCACAGCTATGGGAGCGAAAATAGGCACATTCAAAACATATATCCAGAAATCATCGAGCACTATGGATATGATGTTCGACGCAACCAAGCTCAAGGCTCTTGTGTCGGCGATAGCTAAATTCAGCGGAAGCACAATGGCAAAAACCATGGGCTCCCTGCTTGACAGCTACGACGGAATGTGCGTAGGCTTCAAACTTGAGCGACAGAAAAATGGCAACATAAAAAGCGGCACCAACAAGAGCACCAGCACCAACAAGAGCAGCAATAATACCGGAAATTCATCCGGAATGATTGAAGAAGGGCTGGAATTTCTGAGAGGTCTGGGTAAATAACACAGACCTCTCAGAGCAAATCCTATAAAAGTAACCAGTAAACGCTTATTTACAAAGATGCGATCCGGGAGAGATATTTCCCAAGAATATCGAACTCGAGATTTACCACTGTACAGGGAGCGATTTCGGAGAAATTCGTATTATTACGGGTATAGGGTATTATAGCCACCTTAAAACGGCATATCAGCGAGCCGGGATCCGACGGATCAGGGGTCTCCTGCGGTTCGCAGACAGTGAGGCTGACACCGTTGACAGTGACAGAGCCTTTGTCGACGGTGATATAACCACGCCGTGCCATAGCACGCGAAACGCGGTACTCGAACGTATAATACCAGCTTCCGTCGGCCTCGCTGAGACCGGTGCATACGGCGGTCTGATCCACATGCCCCTGGACGATATGACCATCAAGCCTGCCGTCGACGCGCATGCTTCTCTCAAGATTCACAAGCGCGCCAGGCTGAAGCATCCCGAGGTTGGAACGCTCGAGAGTCTCCCGAATCGCGGTGACTGTATAAGTGCCGTCACCAGGCAACTCCACCACGGTCAGGCATACCCCGTTATGGGCCACACTCTGATCGATACACAACTCCCCGGCAAAAGAAGACTTGAGGGTGAGATGCAGATTATCCTCATCCTTGCGGAGCGACACCACTTCGGCGGCCTCCTCAACTATTCCTGAAAAACATTTTTACGAAATTTGAAAAATTTGGAACAAAGTTAGCAATTTTTTTGCTAAATTTACAAAATCATATACCCATCCAACAAAAAATCCCGACGCCGGTATGGAGTACATTCAGGGATTCGCCTGAAACGCCGGTCGGAGTAATTACAGTTAAACGGAATACGATGAAATCAATATCTCTCCCGCCGTCGCTCAATCCCAAAGCGGCGTCCGCAGTCGACGGCACGAGGCCGATCACCATAATCGGAGCCAATGGAGCCGGAAAATCGCGCTTCATGGATGAGATGACAGTATGCTGCGGCGACCGCACATACATCCTTGACGCTCTAAAGGCATTTTATCCAGAGAGGGAGGAGTCCATGCGTCCCGGTTCGATCGATGCGCTCTACCGGGAGTCGGTACGCCAGCAGCCATACATGCGGACCGACGCAGTGAGCGAGCTTGACAAACTCGTATACATGATTTTCGCCGATGAACTGGAGAGCCTGCTGGACATGAAAGAGGAGTCCTGCGGAGCGAACCGCAAAGTCACCCTGAAACCCACAAGGCTCGATACAATCAAGCGCGTATGGGAGAAAATCTTCCCAGGCAACAGGATATGCCGCCAGAAAGGACATCTGATGTTCGCCACCATGGCCGGCGGAGACCTGATACCGGTCCAGCGACTGAGCCAGGGTGAGAAGGCGGCGTTCTATTACCTCGGCGCCGCTTCGTACGCACCTAATGACGCTGTGGTTTTCATCGACACACCCTCCATATTCGTCCATCCCTCGATACTTCCGAACCTTTGGAACGCCGTAGAAGAAATGCGCCCCGACTGCACGTTCGTATACAATTCGGTCGATGCCGAATTCGTGAACTCGCGCAGTCAATCGCTCTGCATCTGGGTGAAGAACTACAATTCGGAACACAAGGCATGGGACTATGAAGTACTCGACACGTCCGGACTCCGCAACGAGATAATAATGCAACTTGCCGGAAGCCGGCGTCCGATACTTTTCATAGAGGGTGAGGCGCGCCGGTCCATCGACGCCAGACTCTACTCGCTTGTCTTTCCAGACTTCACGGTAAAGCCGCTCGGTTCCTGCAACAAGGTAATCGAGACCACGCGGAGTTTCAATGACCAGCCGGGACTCCACCATCTGCAGAGTCAGGGGATAGTGGACCGCGACCGCCGCAGTGACAAGGAAGTCGGTTACCTGAGAAACAAAAGCATAATGGTGCCGGATGTGGCAGAAGTTGAAAACATCTTCCTCCTCCCCGACGTTGTGAAGGTGATGGCGGAACGGCGCGGACGCGATTACGGTAAAATCATGCGACGTCTCGAACGGGACGTGGTGCGGATGTTCCGCCGCCATGCCGAGGAGCAGGCCCTCCAGCATGTGAGACACAAAGTGAAGCGTGATGTGGAGTGCAAGATAGATGCCCGGTTCAGCTGCATCACCGCCCTCGAGATGCATCTGCGCCAGCTCGAGCACAAGCTGCAGCCTCGCCGCCATTACAACCTGCTTCGCGAGCAATTCGCCGCGATGATACGCGACAACGACTATCTCGGCATACTGAAGGTTTTCAACCACAAGCCCATGCTTCCCGACTCCGGCGTACATCTGCTTCTCGGCTACAGGACAAAAGAAGACTATGTCGACGGTGTAATCAACGCACTGAAAGGGCACGGCAAGGATGCCGAACATCTGCGGACATCCATAAAGCACTGTCTGCACGCCGACGAGAACGGAACAGCCGACCGGAGCGACACTCCCGCGACACAAGGGACACCCATCCGCAGACAGGAAACACAGTCCCGCATGCGAAAGGAAAAAAATAATAACATATAACCCTACAGAAATGAAAAAACAGCTTGCAATCCTGCGCGACGATCCCTGGCTCGGACCCTACGCACCGGCCATAGAGGGGCGGCATCAGGATGTCCTGAATAAGCTTGAGGAACTCACCGGCGCCACCGACGGATCGCTGGCAAGTTTCGCCAACGCCTATAATTATTTCGGTCTGCACCGCGACAGGAACGGCAACTGGATTTTCCGCGAATACGCTCCAAACGCCACCAAGATACTCCTAACCGGCACATTCACCGGATGGAAGGATGATTCCCGCTACAACCTCAACCGGCTTGAAGACGGCACGTGGGAGGGAATGTTTCCTGCCGAAGCCATCCATAACGGCGACCTCTACAAGATGCGCGTCTTCTGGAACGGCGGCGAAGGGGAAAGGATACCCGCCTACGCCCGCCGCATGGTACAGGACCCCGACACCAAGATTTTCTCCGCCGAAGTCTACGCTCCGGAAAAGACCTATCAGTTCAAAGTCCAGAAATTCATCCCCGACACCAGGCCTCTGCTCATCTATGAGGCCCACATCGGCATGGCCGAAAAAACAAAGAAAGCGTAGGCACCTACGAGGAGTTCCGCACCAACGTCCTTCCCCGGATAGCAAAAGACGGCTACAACACAATCCAGCTCATGGCAGTCCAGGAACATCCCTATTACGGCTCGTTCGGCTACCACG
>PDYJ01002412.1_pt1 | contig 11379 bp, 13 predicted proteins | sample 1430841 | NCBI WGS metagenome assembly PDYJ01 (sample SAMN07237672, study PRJNA390542) | Gut metagenome, whole genome shotgun sequencing project. | isolation source: fecal pellets | host: Mus musculus | place: USA: New York, NY | collected 2016-10 | reverse complement strand
CCGTCTTCACTCTCGCTGACGAAGACGCCGAAACCATCAGCACCACCGCGCCTGTTGCCAAGAGCTACGATATGCAGCAGGTCTACGCCTCGCGCGACGACCTCCGCGCCATTGAACTCGGAGTGAAAATCTACAAGGAAAAAGAAGCCGTGGCCCGCGCCTCAATGATGCCAAATCTTGCACTGGTAGGAGCCTACTCGTTCTCGAACCCAACATGTTTGACGGCTTTCAGAAAAAATTCAACGGCATGTTCTCTGTCGGAGCCATGCTGACCATTCCTATCTGGCACTGGGGAAGCAACTACAACAAGCTCCGTGCAGCCAAGGCTCAGACAGTGGCCGCCAACCTTCAACTCGACAACGCCCGCGAGATGGTAGACCTGCAGGTCAACCAGGCCTCGTTCAAAGCCGATGAGGCATTCAAGACTTTCAGCATGACTGAATCCAATCTCGCCAAAGCCGATGAGAACCTGCGTTGCGCTCAGCTCGGATTCCGCGACGGAGTGATGACCGTTGACAATGTCATGGAAGCCCAGACCGCATGGCTCAAGGCACACTCCGAGAATATCGACGCCCGCATCGACGTATATCTCTGCGATGTCTACCTCAACAAAGTGCTCGGACGGCTTGACGTTCAGGCCGCACAATAAGTGGCTGAGACCTCTGAATAAAGCCATCCGGAACTCAAGAATTCAAAATCAACATCATAACAAAACCACCTACAGTCATGTCAGACAAGCAGAACACATCCGCCGCCAATGCCCAGCGCAGCGAGAACCGTATCCTCATGACGGCTCTGGCCGTCATGGTAGTAATCTGTATCGTCCTTGCCATCATAGGATTCTGTTTTCTTAACAAACCATCGGAGATAATAGAGGGTCAGGCCGACGCCTCTTCGATCCGCATCTCCGGCAAACTTCCAGGACGTGTGGTCAGACTCTACGTCCATGAAGGAGACATTGTCCATGCCGGCGACACACTCGTCCACATCCACTCCTCACTTGCCGATGCCAAACTCATGCAGGCGGAAGGCATGGAAACCGTGGCCCGCACCCAGAATCAGAAAGTAGATGCCGGCACACGCAAGCAGATCATTCAGTCGGCCCGTGATCTTGCCGCACAGGCCGAGGCTGCTGTCACCATCACCCAGAAAACCTACAACCGCATGGAAAATCTCTTCCGTGAAGGTGTGGTTTCAGAACAGAAGCGCGACGAGGCCAAAGCCGCCTATGACGCAGCCGTGGCCGCACACCGTGCCGCACAGAGCCAGGTAGATCTCGCCGTGACAGGCGCTCAGAAAGAAGACAAAGAGAGCGCGGCCGCGATGGTCAACGTGGCCAAAGGCGGAGTAGCCGAAGTGGAAAGTCTGCTGGAAGACCAGTATCTGCTGGCACCGTGCGACGGACAGATCGACCAGATCTACCCGGCAGAAAGCGAGCTCGTGTCGCTCGGAGCACCGATCATGAGTCTTCTGAAACTCAGCGACAAATGGGTCACATTCAATGTGCGTGAAGAACTCCTTAACGACATGCCTCTCGGCGGCGAAATCGAGGTCATGATCCCGGCCCTCGACAAGAAGACCGTGAAGGCCAGAATCTACTATGTCCGCGATCTCGGCAGCTATGCCACCTGGCAGGCCACAAAGGCCACCGGGCAGTGGGACAGCAAGACTTTCGAAGTCAAGGCCCACCCACTTGATACCATAGCCCAACTGCGGCCCGGCATGAGTGTGGTCTACTTCAAGAAATAATCCTCCCCTTTCAATCTGTTAATCGATGGTGCTTCTCGACATAATCAAACGCGAACTCCGGCGCCTGACCTCACGCAAAATCTATGTGGTCATGATGCTGGTGGTGCCTCTTGCATGTTCATTCTTCTTACTGAATCTCATGCACGAAGGTCTGCCGCTGAAAGTGCCCGTAGGGATGGTAGACCTCGATCACTCTTCAATGTCACGCCAGATAGCCCGTTCGCTCAACGCATCTCCACTCATTGACATTGACTCTGATTTCGAAAGCTATCATGAGGCTATCAACGGAGTGAAAAGCGGGGAAATATACGGTTTTTTTCTCATCCCCTCCGACTTTCAGCAGAAAGCGATAGCAGGAGAGAAACCCACGCTGTCGTTCTTCTCCAACATGACAATCTTCGTGCCCGGATCGCTCAGTTTCAAAGGTTTCAAGACAATCGCCGTCACCACTGCCGGCGGCATTGTCAAGACTACTCTTGTCAGCGCCGGAGCCGACGAAAATCTGGCAGGCTCCCTGATTCAGCCTCTTGTCATACGCACCCATCCGCTCAACAACCCCTGGACCAACTATTCAATCTACCTCTGCCAGTCGTTCATCCCCTGCCTGCTGGCGCTGATAATACTGCTTGTGACAGTGTTCAGCATCTGCCAGGAGCACAAGACCGGCACCTCGGTGGAATGGCTTGAAGAGGCTCGCGGCCATATGGGCATAGCGCTGCTGGGCAAACTCCTTCCGCAGACGGTGATCTTCACCTCCGTCGGGATCGCCATCCAGGCGGTGATGTTCGGCTTCCTCGGCTTCCCGCTCAACAACCATCCGGTCCACATGGTGCTGGCTATGCTGCTTCTGGTGACAGCCACCCAGGGATTCGCCGTGTTCATTACCGAGATGCTGCCAAACTTCCGCATCGCGCTCTCGATCGTATCACTGACCGGAATTCTGTGCTTTTCCGTGGCCGGCTTCTCGTTTCCGGTAGAAAAGATGTATGGCGGAATAGCAATATTCTCCTATATCGTCCCGATCCGCTACTACTTCCTGATCTACATCGACCAGGCCCTCAACGGAATCCCCATCTACTATTCGCGATTCTACTATGTGGCCCTGCTGCTGTTCACCCTCCTGCCTCTGATAGGGCTCAGACGGCTCCGCCGCCAATGCGAGCATCCGGTCTATATACCCTGACCTCCGCTCCGGGCCTCACCACTGATTCCTAAAGCACTCAATCCACCCCCTCCTACCTCCCTGACTGGTATATTCACTTCCGAGACTATGAACTGGTTTAAAAGCTTATTCCGCGTATGGCGCCGCGAGATCCGCCTGGTCTTCACCGACATCGGCGTCCTGCTCTTTTTCTTCGCACTGCCACTGGCCTACCCGATCGTCTACACCCTCATCTACAATCCTGAGGTTGTCAAGAAGATCGACACCGTTGTGGTTGACAACTGCCGCACAGCCGACAGCCGCGAGTTCGTGCGCAATCTCGGAGCAACCCAGGGGTTCAACATCATAGGCTATGCGTCAGACATGCAGGAGGCCAGACGCGCATGGATGGAAAAGAAATCCTACGGAGTGGTGGAGATTCCGGCCGACTTCTCCCGCAAGATAGGCCGCGGCGAGCAGGCCGTCTGCTCCTTCTATTCCGACATGTCACTGCTTCTGCGCTACCGCCAGTATCTGTTTTCGCTGACCGACCTGCAGATGCATGAAGTCACCGCCATCACCGCCCGGAGGCTTGCCGACGGCGGCCTTCTGACGAGCACCGTAGGCGGACTCCCGGTCAACACCCAGGCCAACTTCCTCGGCGACGTCTCTCAGGGCTTCGCATCGTTTGTCATGCGGGAATTGTAGTTCTCATTCTCCAGCAGAGCCTTCTGTTAGGCATCACCATGATAGCCGGCACCGCAGCTGACCGCCGCCGCAAAAACAAAGGCTATGACCCGCTCGACTATGAGGCCGGAACACTCGCCACCGTCCTTGGCAAGTCGCTGTGCTATCTCATGATCTATCTTCCACTGAGCTACTACATACTCGAACTCATCCCCTGGATGTTCTCCCTGCCCCACATAGGCCGTTTCATGGACTTCATGCCTCTGATCTTCGTGATGCTTCTGGCCACCAGCTTCCTCGGCCAGACACTCCAGGTCTTTGTCCGCGAGCGCGAGTCATCACTGCTTGTCATAGTGTTCACATCTGTGGTATGCCTCTTCCTCTCAGGTCTGACATGGCCACGCTACGCTTTCAGCCCCTTCTGGAAAATGATCTCTGATCTCGTGCCGGCCACATGGGGCATGGAAGGATTCATCCGCATCAACAGCAACGGATCGACTCTCGCCGATGTCAGCCACTATTACATGGGACTGTGGGCTCTGACCGGACTCTACTTCATAAGCGCCGTGGTGCTACGCCACTTCACCTCAAAAGCGCATGCCGACTGTCAGCGTCAGGGAAGAGAATGTGCTGAAGTGAGTGAAATTTGAGTTGTAATACAGTGAGCCCGTTGACCGCAGCTGAGCCGAAGCGAAAAGCTTGCGGTGGTTGTAGACACAGCTCAGACAAGCCTTATAGTTATTGGCCAGCAGGTTGCGGCTTGCGTCAGTAGCGTCCTCATATGTACGCTTGTAGCCCAGCGCGCCCATCAGAGTCATGTTCAGAAGCCATCGCCTCGGCTTGAGCACCCAGTTGCGGGCATAGCCGCCAAGCACCGCTATGTCGCGATGATGAAACTTGAAATATGGCTGCTCAAGCGGCAAAGCATCGCGCATATCCTCAGGCAGCCCTGAAAAATCAAGATTTGAATCCATCTCGGCGAGATTCAGCCCCACGATGGCCGTGCCGGCCGTGCGCAGCTGATATTTCGAAAAACTGTAGGCCGCCGCATGTGAATACCGGCTGTGGTTGAAGAAATAATAAGCGTCGATATTCGTATTCTTGATGCTCACGCCGTCAAAATCATATCTGAAATCCTTCCCGTCGTTATAGTCTCCGAGACTGGTCAGAATCATGCCGCCTTCTGACGACACAGAACTATAGTTGATCGAGAATCGCGAACAGGTGAAATCGAAATTAAACGTGTGGCGCTTGGTGTTATGATCGAAAAGCTTGTCCATGTTCCACATATAGCCCACGCTGACAGCCATGAAACTGATATAGGCACCAGCATCGGAATAGAGATTCGAGTGCATGGACAGCAGCGAGTTTTTCGGAAACAGCATGGTCTGCGTCTCGGCCCAGCCGTAGGCCTTGCCCTGAAGCTTCCAGTTCGTGCCCGTACCGACCACATATCTCTCGTCATAAGAATTGAACGTGCGGTCACCCCAATTGTAGATATCAAGGATCACACGCGGAAAAGCAGGATAATATATAGTGGAGTCATGTATCTGGAAACGGTTATCGATCAGCTGTCCGATCCAGCGCGTCTGGCTCTTGCTGCCGGATACGGAATCAGCCGGCATTTCCAACGCCGACATTCCCAAGGGCGCTGCAAGTGTCATGACCGCCAGCAATATATGCCTTACTCTTATCCACATAACCTGTTTGAGACCTAAATTGAATGCAAAATTACGCAATTTTCCTGCAATTTCCTTGCGATTCAAGAGTCATTGTCGTAAATTTACCAACAGTATATCCCATCATACATTTCAAAATTTCATTGTAAATCATTGTGGATTGGAATTTTATTACTACCTTTGCAGCGCCTTGACCTCCAGTGGGTCCGGGCAGAGTAATTAACCATATTTATTAACCCAATTAGTTTAATGTCTAACGAATTAAAAAACTCCCCTATCGAAGATTTCGATTGGGAAGCCTATGCCAACGGTGAGACCAAGGGTGACAAGACCCGTGAAGAACTCACCAAAACCTATGATGAATCGCTCAACACCGTGCGTGACAAGGACGTAATCGAAGGTACCATCATCTCGCTCAACAAGCGCGAAGCAGTGGTTAACATCGGCTACAAGAGCGATGGCATCATCCCCATGAGCGAATTCCGCTACAACCCCGACATCAAGGTGGGCGACACCGTTGAAGTCTTCATCGAAAACCAGGAAGACAAAAAAAGGCCAGCTCATCCTTTCTCACCGCAAAGCCCGCGCAGCCCGCTCATGGGACCGCATCAACGAGGCTCTGGAGAAAGACGAAGTCATCAAGGGCTACATCAAATGCCGTACCAAAGGCGGCATGATCGTCGACGTATTCGGCATCGAGGCCTTCCTCCCCGGATCACAGATCGACGTGAAACCCATCCGCGACTACGACATCTTCGTAGGCAAAACTATGGAGTTCAAGGTCGTGAAGATCAACCAAGAATTCAAGAACGTCGTTGTCAGCCACAAGGCACTCATCGAAGCCGAACTCGAACAGCAGAAGCGCGAAATCATCGCCAAGCTCGAAAAGGGTCAGGTGCTCGAAGGTTCTGTCAAGAACATCACTTCTTACGGTGTATTCATCGACCTTGGCGGCGTAGACGGCCTCATCCACATCACTGACCTCTCCTGGGGCCGCGTAAGCCACCCCGAAGAAGTGGTTCAGCTCGACCAGAAGCTCAATGTCGTTATTCTCGACTTCGACGATGAGAAGAAGCGTATCGCCCTCGGTCTCAAGCAGCTCCAGCCCCATCCCTGGGACGCCCTCGACGCAAACCTCAAGGTTGGCGACAAAGTCAAGGGCCGCGTAGTTGTCATGGCTGACTATGGTGCATTCGTTGAAATCGCACCCGGCGTAGAAGGCCTCATCCACGTAAGCGAAATGTCTTGGAGCCAGCACCTCCGCTCAGCTCAGGACTTCCTCAAGGTTGGTGACGAAGTTGAAGCTGTCATCCTCACCCTCGACCGCGAAGACCGCAAGATGTCACTCGGCCTCAAGCAGCTCAAGAACGATCCCTGGGAAAACATCGAAACCAAATACCCCGTCGGAAGCAAACACACTGCAAAAGTGCGCAACTTCACTAACTTCGGCGTATTCGTTGAAATCGAAGAAGGCGTTGACGGTCTCATCCACATCAGCGACCTCTCCTGGACCAAGAAAGTCAAGCACCCCAGCGAATTCACTCAGATCGGTGCCGACATCGAAGTGCAGGTTCTCGAAATCGACAAAGACAACCGTCGTCTTTCTCTCGGCCACAAGCAGCTCGAAGAAAACCCCTGGGATGTATTTGAAACCGTATTCACCGTTGGTTCTATCCACGAAGGAACCATCATCGAAATGGTTGAAAAAGGCGCTGTCATCGCCTCCCCTACGGCGTTGAAGGCTTCGCTACTCCCAAGCACCTCGTCAAGGAAGACGGCTCGAAGGCCCAGGTTGACGAAAAGCTCAACTTCAAGGTGATCGAATTCAACAAGGACAGCAAGCGCATCATCCTTTCTCACAGCCGCATCTTCGAAGATGAGCAGAAGGGCGAACGCGCTGAAGCCCCCAAGAAGCCCGCTGCCGCACGTCGTGGCGCTGGCCGTCGCGAAGAAGCAGCTCCCGCGCTGACCACTCCGCTTGAAAAGACCACCCTCGGCGACCTCGAAGCTCTCGCTGAACTCAAGCAGAAATTCGCAGGCAAGTAATAAGCCTCAGTCCATGCGGCTGAACGCCTCCGGCGCTTAAGCCTGCCGACACAATATTTAAGAGCGATGATTCGTTATAACAAATGATGAATCATCGCTTTTTCATATCCCTGCGTCTGCTCGTCATCCTGCTTGCCTCAATAGCCGGATGGCAGACCACAGCATCAGCCCAGAACCTCAACGACAAGCTGATGAACCGCCCCTATGCCGACCTGCGAAGATGGCATCTGGGCTTCTCAGTAGGCCTCCACACTCAGGACCTGACATTCACCCACAACGGATTCGTCACCGAAAACGGCGAATCGTGGTTTGTAGACCAGCCCGGTTTCCAGCCCGGTTTCTGCGTCAACGGCCTGATAGACTTCAGGCTCGGAACCTACTTCAGCCTCCGCTTCACGCCCGGAATGTATTTCGGCAACCGCGACGTCACCATGCGCGAATACAACAGCGGCACACAGCTGCGCCAGAACATCAAGTCAGCCTTCCTCGTATTCCCCTTCGACCTTAAATTTGCCGGACAGCGCTACCGCAACTCACGCCCCTATGTAACGGCAGGCGTAATGCCCACAGTCAACCTCGTGCGCAAATCCGGCGACTATCTGCGCACCAACAGCGCCGACTTCTATCTTACCTGCGGCTTCGGCTGTGACTTCTATCTGCCCTACTTCAAGCTCAATCCGGAAATCAAATTCTGTTTCGGCCTGTCAGACGTCCTTGACCACAAACGCACCGACATAGCCGAAGAGCCTGAGAAGTTCAAAATCACACAATCGCTCAAAAAGGCCGTCTCACGCATGGTCGTCCTAACCTTCTACTTCGAATGACACAGCCGCTCCGCATACTTTCAAAAATCACCTTTGCCATAATCCTCGCCCTCGCCGCCGGCATCCCGGCCGCAAGAGCACAAGGCGATGCCATGCTCACGCAATACTGGGCACTCCCCACCTATTATAATCCGGGAGCCGCCGGCGACACCGACAACCTGCGCCTGCGCGGCGGCGGTCGTCTCCAGTGGGTCGGCATCGACAATGCTCCCAAAACCTTCGTCCTGGCCGCCGACATGCCATTCAAACTCTTTGACAAGCGCTTCGGAGCCGGACTCGTGGCCCAGCAGGAATCAATGGGCCTTTTCAGAAACCTCACCGTCAACGCCCAGATAGGCTACAAGGTAAAGATCCTCAAAGGCGAGCTGACAGGATCACTCCAGATAGGCTTCCTCAACGAACAGTTCAGAGGATCGGAAGTCTACATACCCTCTGACGACGACTACCACCAGCCAGACGACGACGCCATCCCCAACCGCGACGTGGCAGGCAACGCCCTCGACCTTGGCGTGGGCCTCTTCTACACCCACCGCCGCTTCTGGGCCGGAGTATCGCTCCTCCACGCCAACAACCCAACCGTCACCTTCACCTCCGACGGCCAGTCGGCATCAGGCTCCACATCGGCCCCTTCAGGCGACGGACTTGCTAAAAATATCAATTCACCGCAAAGCGTACAGCTTATTTCATGGCCGGCAGCAATATTCCGGTGAAAAACACGTTATTTGAAGTGATACCATCGCTTTTAGTCCGAAGCGACTTCAGCATCACAGACTTCGAAGTCACCGGACGCCTGCGTTACAACAAACTCTTCACCGCAGGCATCGGTTACCGTCACAAAGATGCCGTCTCCGTAATGCTTGGAGCCGAAATCAAAGGCATCTTCATCGGCTACAGCTATGACTATCACACCTCCGATATCTCCAGAGCCTCCTCCGGAAGCCACGAGATAGTGGCAGGCTACAACCTTAAACTCGATTTCTCCGAGAAAAACCGCAACAAACACAAGAGCATCCGCATAATGTAACCTATGAAAAAAATAATCCACCTCATCATAGTCATCACACTGCTTTCGGGCGCCGCATCGTGTGCCACCGGAAGCCGTAGCGCCACCGGCGGTGAAGTCACCGGCGTAGGCGGATCGTCATGGGCCGAACCCATACCCTACGGCATGGTCCTCGTCTCCCGTGGATCAGTCAAGATGGGCCCCGCCAAAGACGACTCCCTGTGGAACATCCGCGCCAACTCGCGAGGAGTGTCTGTCGACGCCTTCTGGATGGACGAGACCGAGATCACAAACTCGAAATACAAACAGTTTGTCTTCTGGGTGCGCGACTCCATAATCCGCGAGCGCCTTGCCGATCCGGCCTTCGGCGGCAATGAAGAATTCAAGATCGAGGAAGACCGCGAAGGCAACCCCGTCACCCCACATCTCAACTGGTCAAAACCGATCCCCTGGCGCAACGCCAACGAAGACGAGCAGCGGGCCATCGAAAGCCTCTACCGAACCAACCCGATCACCGGTGCACGCGAACTCGACCCGAACAGCTCAACTACCGCTATGAGGTCTACAACCACACCGAAGCCGCCCGCCGCAAACACCGTCTCAACCCCGCGCGCCGCGAATACAACACCGACCGCCCCGTCCCCACAGCCACTCCTCTCATCTCGAAAGACACTGCCTGGATCAGCGACGAAGGCGAGATCATCCGTCAGACCATCTCACGCGGACTGACCGGCGACTTTGACTTTGTCAACACATATATAGTAAATGTGTACCCCGATACAACAGCCTGGATCAACGACTTCGACAACGCCTACAACGAACCCTACGTCCGCCTCTACTTCTCCCACGGCGGCTACAACGAATATCCCGTGGTAGGTGTCAGCTGGGAACAGGCCACAGCCTTCGCCAACTGGCGCACAGACTTCCTCCGCCGCTCGCTCGGACGCGAAGGCGTCTACATCGAGCCCTACCGCCTACCGACTGAAGCTGAATGGGAATATGCCGCCCGCGCAGGAAAGAGCGAAAACATGTATCCCTGGGACGGCGACCTGCCCATGACAGAAGACCAGGGTTGCTTCTACGCCAACTTCAAGCCTCAGGAAGGCAACTTCGTGCAGGACGGACACCTGATCACCTCGCGCGTAGGCACCTACTCGCCTAATGACTTCGGCCTCTATGACATGGCCGGCAACGTCAGCGAATGGACCTCGACGGCCTACACCGAGAGCATCGACAAGCTCACAAGCGACCTCAACCCCGAATACCGCTATAATGCAGCTCTTGAGGACCCCTACAAAATGAAGCGCAAGATTGTACGCGGCGGTTCATGGAAAGATGTGGCCCACAACGTCCGCTCCGACCTGCGCATGTGGGAATACCAGAACGAACAGCGATCCTACATAGGCTTCCGCTGCGTCCGCACCCAGATAGGCTTTGCCAAAGGCACAAAAGCCAAGAAATAAAAAAGCTCAACCCTCAACCTTAAAACATCCATCAGCCGTGACAAAAGAAAAGTTACAGACAAAGATAGAAACCATCATGCGGTGGGAAGGCGGACAGCGCCTTTTCAACTTCGCTTACAGCATAGGCGCCGCCATCGTGATCTGGGGTGCGCTCTTCAAGATCCTGCACCTCCCCGGCGGCAACACCCTCCTGTGCATCGGCATGGGCACGGAAGTCATCATGTTCATCCTGACAGCCTTTGACCGCCCGCCGAAAGAATATCACTGGGAAGACGTGTTCCCCGAACTCGACGGCGGCGAAAGCCGCGAACTTCCGCTGCGCGCTCCCGCCGCCGAACGCCAGGCCGCCACAGAAGAGATCGCCGCTACCGAGACCTCCCGTCCCGCTCCCGTAGCAGCTCCGTGGCCGAAAGCGCCGACCTCTCGGAACTCACGGCAGCCACACAGAACTATCTCGCTCAGATGAACGCCATTTCCGAGCAGATGGAGCTCCTGCGTTCCACAACCGAAGCCCTCAACTCCGTGTCAGCCGTCCTGCTTGACAGCTACCGCGCAATCACCGAAAACTCAGCCTCCGTGACCGAAAACTCACGCGGCTACATCGAGCGCATGGCCGATCTGAACCGCAATCTCGGCGGACTGAACACCATCTACGAGATACAGCTGAAAAGCGTCTCCACCCAGCTCGAATCAATTGACCGCGTCAACCGCGGCATCAAGGACATCCGTGACATGTATGAAAAAAGCGCCGCCCAGAGCGCCCGCTACTGCGAGGAAACCGAAAAAA
>PDYJ01003325.1_pt1 | contig 11380 bp, 9 predicted proteins | sample 1430841 | NCBI WGS metagenome assembly PDYJ01 (sample SAMN07237672, study PRJNA390542) | Gut metagenome, whole genome shotgun sequencing project. | isolation source: fecal pellets | host: Mus musculus | place: USA: New York, NY | collected 2016-10 | reverse complement strand
ACAGTCGGCTCTGACCTCGACGCTCAAAAATGCCGTCGTTTCGGGCCGTATAGCCAGCTCCTACCTGTTCTGCGGCACGCGCGGAGTGGGCAAGACCACATGCGCCCGTATCTTTGCCAAGACCATCAACTGCGAGCATCTGACCGCCGAGGGCAACCCATGCAACGAGTGCGACTCGTGCAAGGCTTTCAACGCAGGCACCTCGCTCAACATCATAGAGCTTGACGCAGCGTCGAACAACGGCGTCGACGCCATGCGCGCCCTCACCGAGCAGGTGAGAGTGCCGCCGGTGCAGGGCCGCTACAAGGTGTTTATCGTCGACGAGGTACACATGCTCTCCACGCAGGCCTTCAACGCGTTTCTTAAAAACCCTTGAGGAGCCGCCGGGCTACGTGGTGTTTGTGCTCGCCACCACCGAAAAGCAGAAGATCATACCCACGATACTCTCGCGCTGCCAGATCTACGACTTCCACCGCATATCCATCCCCGACATCATCCGCCAGCTGCAGTATGTGGCCTCGCAGGAGGGAGTGGAGGCCGAGGAGGCCGCTCTCAACGTCATAGCCACCAAGGCCGACGGCGGAATGCGCGACGCCCTGTCGGTATTCGACCAGGTGGCCGCATCCTCGCAGGGCAAAGGTGACCTACGAGCACACGATAGCGAGTCTCAACGTGCTCGACTACAAATATTACACTCGCCTGACCGAAGCTTTTCTGGCCGGCGACGTGCTGATGACATGGGTGATCTACCGCGAGATCCGCGACGCCGGATTCGACTCGCTCTTTTTCATCAACGGCCTGGGAGCCTATCTTCGCGATCTGATGATGGCCCGCGACCAGTCGACCGTAGGACTCGTCGAGGCGGGAGAGGAGGCCCGCAGCCAGATGGCCGACATAGGCGCCCGATGTACGCCGGGCTTCCTTTACCGCGCCATGAGCCTCTGCAACGACGCCGACCTCAATTACCGTACGGCCACCAACAAGCAATTTCTCGTAGAGCTGACGCTCGCCAAAATATGCCAATCACTCAGCCCCTCCCCTAACAAAGGCAGCGACGGAGAGGGGCGGCTGAGAAAAATAGACGCTGCCGACACCAAAGCACCGCTTGTGAGCGCTGCGGCCGCCACCGCGCCGACAAAACCGTCGGCTCCGGCCGCCACGCATAAGGCCACATCGCCACAGGCAACGGGAGCTACACCACAAGCCGCGCCGCAAGCTCCGGCTGCACCGCAGCCCCACGTACAGGCGTCACGCCCAGCGACACACATGCCTGCACCGGGCATGAGGTCGACGCTGAAGATGCCGGTGTTCAACATCAACCGACCGAACGAAACGGCTGCGGCAACGGACGACGCCACAGAGGGCAATGCCGCCGGAAGCGGACGGTGCAAACCGTATTCGCAGACCGATCTCGACAACGCTTGGGACGAGTTTATCGACGCATTCCCCCGCAAGCGAATTCTGGTCAACTCGATGCGGACATCGCGCCCGGTGCGCCTCGACGAGTCGCAGGTGGGGGTGGATCTCGACTCGGAGATACAGCTGTCCACCTTCCGCGAAGAGCTTGGCGAGCTGCTGCAGTGGATGCGCGACCGTCTGCAGAACGACCATCTCACACTGCAGCTAAAGGTCACCGACCGCGAACCGATGCGCCACGTGCTCAACGACCGCGAGCTGATGCTCACCATCATCAAGGAACGTCCGATGCTCGAAAAGTTCATCAAAGGACTGAAGCTTACTCTCTGACGCCGGACGTCAGACCCACTCACCTATCCGACAGTAAAGAAACACACCTCCGACATGATACCGCACATAAGAACATTCACACTCCTGACGACACTGACGGCCATCCTCATCGCCACATCGTGCAGCAGCGACGACACACGCCGTTTCGACGACGAACTGCGTCAGGCCGACATGGCCGTGGCCGAAGGCGATATGACAGCTGCCACAAGCATAGCCCGCCGCCTCTCCGACGAGCATCTCGACGCCATGACCGCAGGCCAGCTTTGCAGGCTGTCGATACTCTACATGCAGCTTTCGGACGACGGCAACCAGAGCGAAAACATATCACGCGCCACCGACTGCTACCGAAAGGCTTTCGCCACCGATTCCGACTCCGCACGCCAATATTATTCGCAACTCGGCCCCGAACAGACCGCCAACGCGCAGATGCTGGCCACTATAGCCGGGAGCATCGGAACCGCCCTGCCCGGAGAGGCCGAAACCGACACCCTGCCGGAAACAATAATCAACGACAGCCATGAACACTGACTGGACCGACAGCCTCGCAGCCCTGCGGGCCACACTCCCCGGAGCCGATGAGCCCGCCGACGACGGACAGACTGCCGAAGAAGCATCCGATACAGCCACTACAGGCAACCGTCAGCTGACCCTCTGCTACGAGCGCAAGCAGCGTCGGGGCAAACCGGCCACGATCATCACCGGATTTGATTGCTCCGACGAGCAACTCTCGGAGATCGCCTCCAAGATAAAGAAACGGCTTGCAACTGGCGGATCGGCCCGCGGCGGAGAGATACTCGTGCAGGGCGACCGCCGCGAAGAACTCCGCACGCTGCTCGCCGACATGGGCTACAAGGTAAAAGGCTGACGATGCTTACCATATATCGCGCTTCGGCCGGATCGGGCAAGACCTATACTCTCGCCTACGAATACATCAGACTGCTGCTCGGACACACCGACCGCGACGGACGCCACCGCCTCAACAACGGCAACCGTGGCGGACACCGCAATATCCTCGCCATAACCTTCACCAACAAGGCCACAGGCGAGATGAAGCGCCGTATAATCCACGAACTCGCCCTTCTGGCCGGATGCGAGCCGGGCTGGGACTCGCGGTCAGGCTACATGGAGGACCTGAAACGCCATTTCGAAGCCACCGCCGAACAGATAGCCCGGGCCGCACGCGAAGCTTTGACCGGCCTACTTTTTGATTTCAGCCAGTTTCAGGTATCGACCATCGACTCCTTTTTCCAGACGATATTGCGCACATTCGCCCGCGAAGCCGAACTGACGGGCAACTACGAACTGACGCTTGAAGCCGCACCGAGCGTCAGCGAGGGAGTGGCCCGCCTGTTCAAGTCGCTTGAAGAGGACGACAGCCGCAACAACGGCATCATACTGGCGCAGATCACCCGTCATCTGCTCAACAAGATGAACGAGGGGAAAACCTCAGATCTGCTCAACCGCTCGGGGAAAGCCTACCAGACTCTGGTCAGAGAGATATCGAGTATGAACGACGAGGATTTCGCCACACGCCACGAAGGCGAAGAGGCCACAGCCCACGACCTGACGATGGAGTATCTCTCTGATCCGACACGGCTCAACCGGTTTGCCTCGGCACTCATGAACGAAATATCGGCGCTCACGCGCAAAGCACAGCTCCGCGCCACCGAATGCCTCGACGCGATAGAGCGCCATGGCCTCGGCACCGGAGTGTTCAAGGCCAACCACTTCATCAAAGGCCTGGAGAAAGTGAAGGCCGACCCGTCATCCGACAGCGGCGCCACCACCGTGAAGCCCGCCGCCGAAGGAGTGGAATCGGTACTCAACAAAGGGCGCACCCTCCCGCCTGAAGTGGAGGCGTCGGTCATCGCCGCCTCCGAGGCCATACTCGCCTGCCGTACACGCGGCAAGATATGCCGTCAGTTGCTTGACTCCACACTGTCGCTGTCGCTCATGCGCCACGCCATGCGCTATATCGACGAAGTGCGGCAGGAGAGCAACGCCCTGCTGCTCGACGACACGAAGACACTGCTCAGCCGAATCATCGGCGACAACGACACCCCCTTCGTCTACGAACGCATGGGAGTGTGGCTCAACCACTTCCTGATCGACGAATTTCAGGACACATCGCGCATGCAGTGGGACATACTGCGGCCTCTTGTAGAGCAAGGCATTGCACCCGGACACGACTCTCTGATAATCGGCGACGAGAAACAGTGCATCTACCGTTTTCGCAACTCCGACCCGACGCTGCTCGGCTCACAGGTGGCCTCGGACTTCGGCGCCCTTGACTTTCAGGTAAAAGGCAACACCCCCGGCTCCAACACCAACTGGCGGTCGTCGGCCACAGTGGTCGACTTCAACAACCGTCTTTTTGAGGCCATGGGTCCTGCAAGAGCCGGCGAAGGGGTCTACGGCAACGTACACCAGCTTGTAGCGGCCAAAAACCAGTCGGCTCCCGGCTATGTGGAGGTAGAACGCATCACTCCGCCGCAAGGCTCTACGATGGCCGACGAGGCTCTTCCGCGGATGTATGACAACATCGTGCGTCAGCTCCGAGCCGGCTACCGCCCCGCCGACATAGCCATACTTGTCCGCGACGGCAAAGACGCCACACAGGTGGCGGAATACCTGTCGGCACGACAGCACGACAACCCCGACGATCCGCGATTCGGCATCACGAGCGACGAATCGCTCCGCCTGCAGGACTCCCCCGCCGTAAAAATGATCATCAGCGCTCTGCGACTCAGATCGACCACCGCCGACGACGTCAGGGAACGGCGCCGCAGCATGCGTGAGGTGACGCTGCTGACATCGCGCTTCGACGAAGCCAAAGGCCGCGGCCTGAGCGATTCCGACGCCCTTGAAGAGGCCGTAGGGCGCCGAGGCGAACAGGCAGCGGAAAGCAACAACGAATCATGGGATCTGGTGACACTCGTCAACTGGATCATCCGCGAGCGTGTCCCGGCTGAGATGGCCTGCGACCAGAATGCCGCCATCTCGGCCTTTGTCGACGCTGTGACCGAATATTCCGCAGCCAACGCCCCCGACCCGCGCAGTTTCCTGCGGTGGTGGGACATCAACGGACGCCGGCTGTATGTGCAGACCCCGCCCGACACCATGTCGGTCAATTTGATGACTATCCACAAATCCAAAGGCCTGCAATGGGCCTGCGTACACGTACCGATGGTCGACTGGGACGCCGTTTCGCTCAAAAGCGACGAATGGTTTCCCACCCGCGGACTCACCCTCGAGGGCTGCGACACCACCGACATACCTCCCTACGTGAGACTACGCCCATGCATTGAGATGCTCGCCACCCCGATGGGAGCGCGCTACCAGAGACGCGTCAGAGAGATGGCCACGGATGAAACCAACGTGATCTACGTGGCCTTTACACGCGCGGTCAACGAACTGTGTGTCTACTACAAAATGCCCTCTGCGCCAAAGGACACTACGGCGGGCGAATTTGTGGGACATGCCCTCATGGATGCCTACGGACAAGAATCAGTAACCATAGGCTCACACACTTCACCTCCGCCACGCGAGGAGAAGAAGGGCACCGCGCTCGAACCGACCGCCAGCGGCGAAATGCCGCGCTTCAAGGCCGGCATACGCACCGACCTATGGAATGCGATCGAGCTCGACGACGACCCAGAAATGATCGACGCTACCGCCGAGCCGACCGACGCTATCGCCGGTGACGACTGACCCGGACCGCGCTCAAAAAAGCTCAACGTCCGCGGCCATAAATCTTGCGGTAGACCAGAACCTTAAGCCGACCGAAACGCCGCTCGGCCTCATGCAAGGCGGCGGCACGTCCGTCGGCGTCAGCCGCCGCATCGAGCATCCGGCCGATCTCCCCGCAAGTGTCGCCGTCGATCAGGCGCGACTCATCGAGCCGACCCAAAGCCACGCACTCCGCCAGATGCCCCACGACGGTCGAAAGAGCCAGACCGCGCAACGCGGCTATATCCTCGGGCGATGTGCCGTCGTCAAACATACGCAGTGACTCGAAAGTGGAATATCCTCTGGGACGCTTCTCCTTGCGTCCGGATTCACCCTTACGGCTTCCGGAAGCCGGTTTGTCGGGCTTGGCACGCATCTCCACAATGCCGGAATCATCGCCCTGAAGCGCGATCCGCGCCTTGATATCGAGATATGCCTCCACGCTGAAATCGGCATCGGACAGCGACGTCAGCACCTTGTATTTGGCAAGCATAAGCTCCCACGCAGCATCGCGCGCCGCCTCCACCCTGCGGCGGTAATTCTTGTTGCCTATATCTGACGGAACCCTCTGCACCAGCTTCAACAGCGGCGACAGCTTTTCAATAAAATACGCACACCCTCCTCTGACCTTGAGCCGCAGCTCCTCCGACCCCTTCAGAGCCTGCGCCCCTCCGGGATATGAGGCGTAAATACGGCCAAAACGCTCTCCGACCGCATCCAGATCATCGGCCATATCCTTTGACGCACGTCCATAGACATCAAACAGCTCCGGATGCACCGGAGCCACAAACTCCTGAACCGCGCGCGACAGCGCGTCAAATTCACGCCGTATGCGCCCGAAATCAAACACCTCCACCAGATTGCGTATATAGAACTCGTCGGCGAGCCTTGAAGCCATAGCCTCGTCGGGAGTTCCGGCCACAGCCTCGCGGATAAATCCCGTCACTCCTGGATCGGTAATCACCGAACGATCCGACAATGGCGTGTCGAGTACCAGTCCGTCGAGCGAACGACACCGGCTCAGAGCCACATAGGCCTGTCCAGGAGCAAACGACGAAGCCGCATCGATTATGGCACGGTCAAACGTCAGCCCCTGGCTCTTGTGGATCGTTATGGCCCATGCCAGACGCAACGGCATCTGCACGAAACGCCCCTCCTCCTTCTGGGTGATCTTCTGAGTTGCTTCGTCGACATCGTAACGCGTATTGACCCACTCGGCCGGCTCCACACATATCTCCTCGTCCTTGCCGAGCGGCCTGACGTCAACCCTGCCGTCGGAGAGCGATGTGACAGTGCCTATCATGCCGTTGAAAAACCGGCGCTCCGGCCCGTCGTTGCGTATAAACATCACCCTCGCCCCGACCTTGAGAGTCACCTCCTCGTCGGCCGGATAGGCCGACGGCGGAAATTTGCCCTCGATCCGGGCCCGGAACACTGTGGGCTGCCCGGCGAGTGACGCGAGCTTCCCCTCGTTGACAGCCGCAGCCCGGGCGTTATGGGTTGTGAGGCGTATGTATCCCTCCTCGTCGGCCGGATCGAATCCCGGCCGATAGCGTCCGTTGAGTTTCCGGAGCAGCGTGTCGTCGATATTGCCGTCGCGCACGGCGTTGAGCATATCAACAAAATCCCGGTCGGTCTGCCTGAACACTGTCTGCAACTCTATGGTCAGCATCCCGGCCTCGCGCAGCGCATGGCTGTCGAAGAAATAAGGCGACTTATAATACGGCCGCAGCAGCTCGCGGTCGGCATCGCGCACCACCGGCGACAGTTGTCGCAGATCGCCTATCAGCAGCAGCTGCACCCCGCCGAAAGGCCTTGACGGATCACGAAACCGCCGCAGAGCCATATCCATGGCATCCATCAGATCGGGACGCACCATGCTGATCTCGTCTATCACAAGCAGCTCCATACCCGCAAGTATGCGACGCGTGGAGCGCGACGGCTTGAAATACTTCTCCTCGCCCACAAACCCCTGCCCGGGGATATAGCAGGTCAGCGGAAAATGGAAGAATGAGTGGATGGTAGCTCCATCGGCATTGATGGCCGCCACTCCTGTCGGCGCGAGCACCACCATGCGTTTTGCGTGAGGTGGCCCGCAGCCGCCGGAGAAATGTCGTCTTGCCGGTGCCGGCCTTTCCGGTAAGAAACAGGTTGGCTCCCGTCTGCTCCACTATGCGGAAGGCAAGATCCATCTCTCCGCCTACCGTCATGGCAGCGATATGCTCACAAGCTTGCGGAGCCATATCGGCGCCGTCGGTATAATCGTATTCCATCGGTCTGTTCACTGTATTGCGAAATTAGGCATTATTCCATAACTTTGCAAAAATCACAAGAAATCACCACCACATAATGACCACCGCCTCCACAACCGCCCTTCCGGTGCAGGGGCGCCTCAAATCGCTCGACCTGCTACGCGGACTCGACCTTTCATGCTCGTCGGACTCCAGCCCCATATTAGGACAATGGTATGACACGGTGTTGACCGCCGGCAACTTCGCCATCGTATTCCTGATTCTCGCATGGATGCACCGCGACCGCCTCTGTATGCGCATCTGACATGCTGCGGATGCGGGGATGCCGCGTCGCAGGAGGGAAATTTTGCATTGTGGGGAGAATGATGTAATTTTGTATCGGTCTTGCCGGGGGCAAGTCCGCATGGTGTCGGCTCAACAATGACACCGCCAAGGTTGTTACACTAAAGACTTATGAAAACGAACGACCCATCGCCTGCAATGCAGCATAAAGCGCCGGCCGAAGCTGTGGCCGCCACCGGCGAATACAAATACGGATTCACCACCGACATAGACACCGACATACTGCCTCCCGGACTGTCGGAGGACACCATCAGGTATATCTCCGCACAGAAGCAGGAACCTGAATGGCTTCTCAACTTCCGCTTGAAAGCATATCGCAAATGGCTGACGATGAAGATGCCCGAATGGCGCATCTCGACATACCGCCCATCGACTATCAGGCGATCAGCTACTACGCAGCTCCGGTGAAGAAAGAGGGGCCGAAAAGCCTCGACGAAGTGGATCCGCAGCTTATCGACACATTCAACAAACTCGGCATACCGCTTCAGGAGCAGAAACAGCTTGCAGGAATGGCTGTCGACGCAGTGATGGACTCCGTGAGCGTCAAGACCACCCACCGCCAGCTGCTTGCCGACAAAGGCGTGATATTCTGCTCCATCTCGGAAGCCGTCAGGGAGTATCCGGATCTGGTGCGGCGCTATCTCGGATCGGTCGTTCCGGCATCCGACAATTTCTTCGCCGCCCTCAATTCGGCGGTATTCTCCGACGGATCGTTTGTCTACATCCCCAAGGGTGTGCGATGCCCGATGGAGCTTTCGACCTACTTCCGCATCAACGCCAAAGGCACCGGTCAGTTTGAACGCACTCTTATCGTGGCCGACGACGACTCATACGTCAGTTATCTCGAAGGGTGCACCGCCCCGATGCGCGACGAAAACCAGCTTCACGCCGCCATCGTGGAGATCGTGGTGGAGAACCGCGCTGAAGTGAAATACTCTACCGTCCAGAACTGGTATGCCGGCGACCGCGACGGACGCGGCGGCATATACAACTTCGTCACCAAGCGAGGACTCTGCCGCGGACGCGACTCAAAGCTGTCGTGGACTCAGGTCGAGACCGGATCGGCAATCACATGGAAGTACCCCTCATGCGTGCTTGCGGGCGAAGGCGCCACCGGCGAATTCTATTCCGTAGCCGTCACCAACAACCGCCAGCAGGCCGATACGGGCACGAAAATGATACATCTGGCACCCAACACCCGCTCCACAATAGTCAGCAAAGGCATTTCGGCCGGACGGAGCCAGAACTCCTACCGCGGCCAGGTGAAAGTGGTGGCCTCCGCACACGGATGCCGCAACTACACCCAATGCGACTCCCTGCTGCTCGGCCCGACTGCGGAGCACACACATTCCCCTATATCGATGTCATGAACGACAGTTCGGTAGTGGAGCACGAAGCCACGACATCGAAAATCAACGAAGAGCAGATATTCTACTGCAACCAGCGCGGCATACCCACCGAAGAGGCCGTAGGGCTTATTGTCAACGGATATGCCAAGGAGGTGATGAACAAGCTGCCTATGGAATTTGCCGTAGAAGCCCAGAAACTGCTCCAGATATCGCTCGAAGGGAGCGTGGGATGACCCGCATCATATCATAACCGAACAAAAAAATTGCCACAATGAGCAAACTTCTTGAAATAAAAGGACTCCACGCCTCGGTCGAGGGCAAGGAGATCATACGCGGACTCGACCTTGAGATAGGCGCCGGCGAAGTCCATGCCATAATGGGACCCAACGGCTCCGGCAAGAGCACCCTTTCGGGTGTGCTGGCCGGAAACCCAGCCTACCGCGTCACCGGCGGCAGCGTCAGATTCCACGGCGTCGACCTGCTGTCGCTCTCGCCCGAAGACCGCTCCCACGAAGGACTGTTCCTGTCGTTCCAGTATCCGGTGGAGATACCCGGAGTGTCGATGACCAACTTCATGCGCGCGGCAATCAATGCCAAGCGCAAATATTTCGGCGAGGATCCCATGCCCGCTACCGAATTCCTCAAACTCATGCGCCAGCGCCGCGAGATAGTGGAGCTTGACAACCGCCTGGCATCGCGCTCGGTCAACGAGGGTTTCTCGGGCGGAGAAAAGAAGCGCAACGAGATATTCCAGATGGCTATGCTCGAGCCGCGGCTCTCGATACTCGACGAGACCGACTCCGGACTCGACATCGACGCCCTGCGCATCGTAGCCTCGGGCGTCAACCAGCTGAAAACAAAAGACAACGCCACCATAGTCATAACCCACTACCAGCGTCTGCTCGACTACATACGCCCCGACTTCGTGCATGTGCTATATCACGGCCGCATAGTACACAGCGGCGGACCTGAACTCGCGCTCGAACTTGAGGAGCGTGGCTACGACTGGATCAAGCAACAAGTCGACTGACCCTGCCATGAACGCTCTCAGACAATACACCGACCTCTATAACGCCCACTGCAAGGATATCGACGCACACGCACCCGCCCTGCTCAACGAGCTGCGCCCGCGTGCATTCGAAGCCCTGCAGGGCAAAGAGCTGCCCGACACACACACGGAGGGCTACGAGCGCACATCGCTCGACGAGATGATGACTCCCGACCGCGGCCTGAACATAATGCGCCTCGGACATTCGTTTGATCTATCCACAGCCATACGCTGCGAGCTGCCCAACGTATCGACTCTGCAGGCATATCTCGTGGGCGACACATTCGTGCCCACCGAAGGGCTCGACCGCCGTCTGCCCGAAGGAGTGATATTCACATCGCTGGCACGTGCATGTGAGCAGTGGCCCGACATCATAAAACCGCGTCTGGGCACGCTTGCCGACCTCAACGACGTCCCTACAGCCCTCAACACCCTTTTGTGCCAGGACGGCGCTGTGGTGCGCATTCCGGCCGGAACACATCTCGAAAAACCGCTGCAGATTGTCAACGTGTTTGACGGCGCAGAGCCTCAGATGGCCGTGCGCCGGCTGCTCGTGATCGTGGAGAAAGACGCTTCGGCCATGATCCTCACCTGCGACCACAGCAAATCCGACACACACTCGTGCCTTTCGCTGCAGGTGACCGAAGCATGGCTCGACGAAGGTGCCAGCCTCGACATCTGCGACATGGAGGAAACAGCGGCATCCAACGCCCGCTGCTCACGTCTCTACGTCAGTCAGCAGACCGGATCGCAGCTGCGCGCCAACATTGTGACGCTGTCATGCGGCACGACCCGCAACGACATGCGCACCGACATCAACGGCGAGCACTGCCGCACGGAAATCAACGGCATGGCCATCTGCAACCGACCGCCGTCACGCCGACAACTGTTCGGTGGTGCGCCATCTGCAACCC
>PDYJ01003626.1_pt1 | contig 11390 bp, 14 predicted proteins | sample 1430841 | NCBI WGS metagenome assembly PDYJ01 (sample SAMN07237672, study PRJNA390542) | Gut metagenome, whole genome shotgun sequencing project. | isolation source: fecal pellets | host: Mus musculus | place: USA: New York, NY | collected 2016-10 | reverse complement strand
GATTAGAACAAAACCTCTCGAAAAAGGAGATCAGATATTGCTTTTGGTTCCTGAAAGCGGGAGATTTTCATATGGGATAGCATTATTGACTTGTAGATAACGTTCATTCGGTAAATTTTTACTATCTTTGCAGAAAATAAATTTGTAAAATAGAGGAGTCATTAGTCCATCTTTCTGTGCGAAAATGTGGAAGTTTTTGAAGAAGAAAGAGGATGGATATGATTGCTCACTCCGTATATAGGTGCGGGGGAGCTGTGTCATTTCTTCAACCACTTCCACAGGTTTCGCATATGGCGCGTTCTCCCGCACTTTTGTTATGAAGATGGGCAAATTAAAAACGGAACAAAATCGACTGGAAATCCTTCGTAACTGCTACCGTCTGATGGCAACCGGAACATGGGATGCCATATCCGTTTCTATGCTGGAGAAAAACATAAGCCAGACAAGAGGGGCTATCTTCTATTTCAATAAGAACAAGGAAGATTTGTTTATCAATATGATTGATGAGCTGTTTCTTCCGGTATTCAAATTAAGTCAAGCCGATAAAAAACATCTTCGTACTTGTTCTACCCAGACATTTTTTGCAATATATAAAACCCCTTTTGAGCGGGTTTATTTAGACCTCAAAACCAATTATAATCTCGATGATCCATCAAGAGGTCTGTTCAATATTCTTATTCAGGCTCAAAATCATTATAAGGGATTTTGTCAGATAATTGGCAATGAGATTAAACGCGAGATAGCAGAAATAAGCGAAATTATAAAGGGGAATAATGCAATTCACATAGATTTAGGCAAAGTATATGCTCAATCTGCGGGCGTAATATTCCTTGAATCACTATATTAAACAACAAAACCATACTCAAAACAAATATGCCTTTTTTCTGTTTTGGAAATGTTAAACATCCCATAACATTGTTCTTTCTTGATTGGTTGATTCTATGAGCGAAATAACCGATGTTGTGAATTATACCAAATAGATATGTTTCGAAGGTATATTAAAAACATAGGAATAATTTTTGTGAATTTAATTTCAAGGGGCGAATTTTGATGTACAAAATTATAATTCTACCCGCATATAGATTTTCCAATTTTAATTCACCTAAAAGATTTTGTCATAGTTTAATTTTCTGAACGTCACGCTTAACAAACATTTATATTATGAGGCTGGAATCAGTTTTAGTAAAAACCTGATTCCAGCCTCAATTCTAAGAGAATTTTATTGAACTCTGTTTATCTATCAATCCTATCTCACCAAACACTCATATGAGAATTTCGTGATGACCTAATTATGGCTTCGATACTGTACATTAACGAGTTTTCAATCACACTAAAAAGGTCCTCGTAATTTTGAGGAAGGACATTGAGTATGCCAATTTCAAAATTATCTTTTCTGTAAAAACGATTTAAACGCTTAGTGTTTTTATTTAGATTAATGTGATTGCTAAGTTTATTTAATCGAGAATTGTCCGACTCTTCCAAATAAACTTTAAGATGACTAATAAGTTCACTATAATCCGAAAACTTATTTGGTTCATATATGATATAAATGTACTGATAATCTTTGAGTTCTACAACAGTTATCCCCATATCATAATCCACCCTTTTTTACCATTTTTTTAGGCAAATTGAAAGAATATGATGGTATGGTATTAATTGTATCACCAGAACTTGGATTGGCATAGGCATATCCTAATACTTTTATGAGAGAGTAATCATCTCCCCCATTCGTGTTGGGGGAGATAATTGCTTTACAAGAAATCAGGGTGCATACACCAATTAACATAATTGCTAATTTAATAGCTATTTTGTCTTTGGTTTCCATTTATGAATCTTATCTACAGCTCTCTCAAATGATGAGAATTTGTAATTGTCAGAGTTCAATGCCCCAGTCCTGTTATAGAATCGTATTCGTTTTTCAACGGTTACATTTGGTGAACCACCAATTGTATTATGATTATTAGGAAGCTGAACCATCTTATAACCTAATACTACATTAGGACTATCTCCAACAGTATTATCTATGTCAGTTTGAGAGGGTAAATTATTGTATAATAACTTGCTATCACCTTCATGGAAGATTAACTGCGGGTGAGAATGCACATCATAGGAAACCCTGTCTCCAACGTTGACAAGAGCGTCAATTGCATCTTTCCAGTGAGCATCGTTAACAACATCGCCCTCTCCCTCAACAATTGGGGAAATCGTGCCGTTTTTTCCAACCCGGAAACCATGTTCATTGCCGGTTTTCTCGGTTAGATCATATGTTTCTTTCATGGTCTTTACAACTTCTCTTGATGGAACAGCCATACATTTGCCTTCGCTGACTGCGAGTGCAGCTTTATCCTTATCCTTCTTCGTTATAAAAACCATTACCCTGACATCTTTTTGATCATCTATGGTTTGAATATATGCTCATTTTCGTTAAAATAGTCAGTTAATCCTAATGGGTCAACACGATTTATCGGATTGTTATGACAAAAAGTATAACTGGATATATCGGGCGAAATTTCTTCCATTGGATCCGTTGACATCCACAGACTGAGACGTGGATCATAGTAACGAGCACCGTAGTAGTACATACCTGTTTCCTCATCGAATTCCTTCGCGTTGAAGAGATAAGGCGTGTTCCATACGTTGTTTCGCTCCTCGATGAAGACCTCTCCGAAGGGGACATACTCTATGTGCTGAACCACTTCACCGTCAAGGTTGGTGATGAAGCTGGAGCTGCCGAGGTGGTCGGAATGATAGAAGAACTGCAAGTTCTCGTAGTTGTCGGGGTCTTTGAACGACCGCGAAACCGCGCGGGTCTGAGACTTCCGTGCCTCTGCCACCGCCGCCTCCATAGAGCCGTCGTTGCAGCAGAACCCTTCACCATCGGCATAGTTGTCATTGTCAGTACCGTTGTAGGGAACATCGAAGAACTTGTAGTTGTCCTTGATTACCTGTTGCTGGGCTGCATACTTCGACTTGTAATCAACCGAAAGACCGTCAGTGTTAGCTCCGGCATACTCTATACGACGGGTCTGAGCCGTAGGAGGCGAAATCGCCGACCTTCGACACGATGCGTTGGCTACCGGCGTAGATATGCTTGGTGTAGCGACCTCCCTGATTTGCCACGAGATACGGGCTTACATAGAGGGAGAATTTAGCGGTGTTGGTCGAGCCACCGGAAAATACACCGTTGACATATACCTGATCGCTTTCTCCGGAAGTCTTGACAGTGCGCTCTCCGTCGGCATCGTACCAGTAGTTGGACACGAAGCCGTTGTCGTCAACTGCAAGCAGACGATTCTCTTCATCCCAGATGAGCTTGCGCTCTCCGACACTGTTGTCCCTATGTCCGTCAGTCATAACCCGGTTGGTGTTTACATAGACAAGATTTCCGTTCTTGTCGTAGGTGTAAACGTGGCCGTTCTCGACATTGTTGTCGCTGGGAGTCTCCTCAGTACGGTAATTAACATCCTTTACACTTTCGAGCTGGAATTTCTTCCCTTCTTCCGAGCCGTAGGTATAAGTGAGGTCATAACCGACATTGAGAGTGCCGTTGAACTGCACGTTGTCCTGTGTCAGATGCTGGCTCTTTGACTTGATGCGGTGCATATTGTCATAGCCCATAGCGAGGGTGTAGGTTGCGGACTTGTTGTCTGCTCCCATGTATGTACCCGTCGCAGTGGCGAGACGATACAGACCGTCATAAGTGTAGGTGTGCGACATCTGGCCGCCGGCATTGCCGTTGGCTGGGCGATGCGTTGTTGGCTACCGAAAGGACATTGCTGACCGCATCAAACGTATAGGCGTTGTCCTTAATGGATGTGCCTCCGCTATTGACCGCAAGATTGCTAAGGCGGCGACGGTTGTCGTAGGTGTAAATGTCTCCGCACCGTTGCAATACTTCAGATAGCTGCGCTGCTCGAACTTGTCGTAGCCTAACTTGGTGATGTAGTCGTAACCGTAGGATTTCTCACCGCGTACCTTTTCAAGAAGACCTCCGAGGTTGTAGGAGTAAGTAACCTTCTCCTCGTCGGGATATATCATTTCGATGAGTCGGTTGTGGCTGTCATAACTCCACTGGGTTACATAGGTTGCAATCGCCTGATTGGGCACGATGAGAGTGCGGCGTGTCTTGGTGACCTCGCCCATCTTGCCGTAGAAGTATTCTATCGCGCCTGTACCATCCTCGCGCATCATCAGACGACCGATGCGGTTGTAGGAGGCGTTGCGGCCGCCATAGTAATACTTGACATTGTTTTCGGGGTGGTCGGGATAGCTGATACCTGTCAGACGGTGGTAGTCGTAGGTGTAGGTTATCATCTTTCCTTCCTCCGCCATGTTCGCTGTCTGCTTGGTCAGGACATTGCCAAGCGGGTCATAGGTGAACGACGTGATACCGCTTGCCGGGTGGTTGACCTCCGTGCGGCGGTCGCCCATGTCGTAAACCGACGTGGTGACATTATCATCAGCGTCAGTAACCTTGACGAGACGCTGGATGCCGTCATATTCAAACGTTGTTACAATATCACCGTCAGGACCGCTGAGCTGAACGGACTTGACCGTTTTGCCGCTACCGTTGGTATGTGTTGCCTGCTTGTTGCCGAGCGCGTCGGTAACTGTCGTTACAAGAGCATTGGAACTATTGTCAAGAGAATATTCGGTAGTTGTCTCCGAATCATCGGGAAGTTTCACGCTCAACGCACGGTCGAGAACGTCATAAACAGTCCTTGTGGGGCTGACATTATCAAACGTGGTGCTGAACGATGTCTTGCCGCCCATACCCTCGGTTGTCGGGTAGTAAGCCTCAGCGACACGACCGAAAGCGTCATAGACATTGCGTCCGCTGACAATCATGACATTCTGGTCTGATGCGCCCGAACCCTTGGATGCTGTCGTGACAACGCCGTCTTTCTTCACCTGTACCGGTCTGCCGAAACCGTCAACGAATGTAACTGTTTCAAGGTCGTCTCTAGGGTGTTGGATGTCGAAATGCTTGGTGACAGCGTATGCCGGAGCGGATATGCCGGACTCGCCGAACTCTGCCTTGGGCTTGTACTCAAACGCGATGATGTAGTCAACGCCTGTCGCCAGCTCGTTGGGTCCGCGAACCTTGGTTACACGACCCATGTTGTCAATTCAGTCTCGTAGTAGAAATTGTTGAGGTCGCGACGTTCAAGGGCGATGCCATAGCGGTAATCGAAATTACCGGCCTCACTGCGGTAGCCCCATGCGTCGTCTATGCGCTCGACATACATATTCATCTCAGGCTCGTAGCGATACTTGTACCACATACGCTGACCAGTTCGTTTGCCGGGAGGGTCTTCTGGGTGATGTTGCCGTAGCGGTCATACTTATAGTCGGTGACTGCAACGCCCGAACCGAGCTGCTGCAACACCTGTGTCAGATGATTGGGATACTTGGTGTCGTAAGTTGCCGACACGTTGTGATACATCGAGCCATCACCGCCCACAACCGTCACATTGGTGGGGAGACCGAAAATGTGCTTGCTGTCGTTGGATGTGTACTGGATGTTGGTTGCGTAGTCATAACCACCTGCACCGTTGCTGCCGAGGTTGCCCTTGTCACTGTAACGGTAGGATTTCAACTCTCCGTGGTAGCCGTTGAGATAATACTCGTTCCATGCCTCAGATACAACCATACCATCGGATGTGCCCTCATACTGCTTGTTGGCAGTGTAGCGGAGGGGAACAAACGCCGATGCACGGTCACTGTAAATGACATTCTTCTGAACGAATGAGTAACTATCCGCATTGGCTGTCACGCTGTAAGCGTCATATTCGTTGACTGTCTCGGTAAACTTGTTACCCGATGCGTCGGTAACGTAGGAGGCCACAAGGTTGCCAGAGGCATAATAGTTGTCAACCGCAAATTCCTGAACGGCCTGACGATATACGCCATCACCGTTCTCGGTGTCGAGGCTCTTTTGTAACAATCTTGCCGAAACCGAGGAAGTCACGCTCATGACGGTCACGGAACCGTCGGAGTATTCAAACGCCGACTTCATCAACGGACCGTCGTCATGGATACCGTCGTCAATGGTAAGAGCCGACATAACCCACTTACCGCCGGGATGCCCGTATGTAGGAGTTGAGTGTGCATAGTCCACCTCAAAGCGACCGCCGATAGAGTTGGTGACCGATTTGAGCATATTGGTACGACCGATAGCCGAGCGGGTAACCTTCAGCTCGTTCTCGCTGTCAGACTCAACTATATCCAGATAGCCGTCACCGTCAACATCCTGCAAGGAATATTTGCGGTTGATGCTATGGCTCAATGAAACACCGGGGTTAACCGATATTTTAATCGGAATAATCTTAGGAGTAATGTTGACCGTGAAGGCTACATTGCTACCTTCAGATGTGGATGCAGACTCATTGAGAGCCTTTGCGCCTTTCCATACAAACGGGGTGTCAAAAATACCGGTATTCAAGGCGACCATAATATTATCGCCGGATTTCCAAACCTTGTCAGGCAGTCCGTCAGAGTTTATATCCGTAAGATTATACTCCTCACCGTTTTTGGAGGTTACGAAATTAAATCCTCCGGCAAAACTACTTGAACCGATATTGAAGGATGCCCCAGCCGAGAAAGACTGACCCTTGCCTCCCTGTATGCGGTCAATATCCCAGTCTATCGGCTCTGTAAAGGCATAACCGAGATTGATGCGAACTTTGCCACCTGAGACTATCTTGTCGGGCAGACCGTCACCGTTTACATCGACGAAGCTCTCTGTACTCCAATCCTCATTAGACGGAGGGATACTTGCAGATACAGGAATACCGCCTTTTGCCTTGCTGCTGGATTCCTGATTGGAATTGCTTGCCTTGCCACCTGCAATGTGTCCGACAGTATTGCTGACTGACATTATCGCATCGCTGCTAAGGGCAAATCCCTTTGACTGGTTTTCACTTGAAACAGTGCCTATGCCACCGAGAACCTCTCCGCTTATACCGCCGAGTGTATTGGTGTATTGAACTTTACCTCCGGCTACAATGTCAGGATAACCGTCACCGTTGAGGTCAATCATCATAGACTTGGTTGTAGAGCTGCCCTTGGAATCATTATAGGTGAGCATGACACCTGTCTGGACAACACGGCTGTTGCTTACCATCTCCTGAGAGATTGCAGCCGCACCAGTGCCTTGCAGATGTTCACCGGCAATGCCGGCCACTGCTCCTATATTGTCAAACGGATTCGTAAGGACAACATCCAGTTCGGTCAGACGGGCCGACCCCATGTTTGTGGCAGTGATGAATATCTCCTCGCGCTGACCGCTCCAACGGTCAAGTTTATTCAAATCCGTACTCAACGGCGTAAACGCCATTGTCAATGGGTCAAGAGTGACATTTTCATCTTCAGGCAATGTCAGCAAAGACTCATCAATAGGCCGGGAGTAACGGTTTTCAGATGCGTTATACACAAAACCCCAGCCTCGATATAGATGTCCGAATCCAGACGGGTCATTGGCTGCATACAGGTTGGCATCAACAGTCTGAGGCAAAATCACCGACGGAGATTTAATCTGGACAGCGACATTTGACACGGCATCACCTATAAGACAATCATCCGAGAACAATTCAAACCAAACCTTATCGCTGCCGATGTCTGATTTCAGAATGGAAATAGAGTCATTTGCCACAATTCCACCCATAACGGCGAAGGATTTCTTGCCAACAGTCTGTCGGTTGTCTTCGCTGTCAATGTGACTTTTCCGTTATAAGACGGATTTGAGAAAGTTATAGCGGGTTTTACATAAAGAATTGTATCCGCCGTAGTTGCTGTATAAGACGGGGCATTTTTTATGTGATTGGCGTACAACGTATAGTCCGGGCAGACAGGGCGGTTCTGCTGTGTCCCGGTTGAATCCGCGTAAGACACGACAGGACTCCACTTGACAGCATCCCAGCGCACATTTGATTCCGAACTTACGACAAACCGGAAGTTTGTCAGACCATCGTTGTTTTGCAACGATACTGAAACATCGTCATTAAAACTTTCATTCCACGGGAATGTACGAGTAAATACCGTTTTCTCGACATAAGCCGGATTGTCATTGCCGTTAACGTCCTTTCGGTCCGTAGAGCCAACAATGGTAAGCGTGACGTCATCCGTGGTTTCAGGCTTTGTGAAATTGCCGGATATGCCGACCGTTGGATTGTTTTTCGCAATACTCAATGAAGTGGCTGCAAATATAACGCACCTCTTCCGGCTCATATTTTGTTGTCGAGTATCCATTGGGCATTATTTCTTCAGCCCGGTATATGTTATGACAGGATGCCATACAACCTCGTCAAACGCACCATTGCCCATTTCCTCTGTACCTGACTGGACTCGGAAATATATGCGGTCTCCCTTGTTGACCGATACAGCCGTAGCCGCAGCATTGTGAGCGGAGGCATCCCCCTTGGCTATGGACTGACCATAATTCTGAGCCGCCCTTTTGAATAGCCACACGGACACCATCCGCTTTTTCATACTCATCGGCATCATAGTCTCCGGTCGGAGTAACAAGCGAAACTGTGCCCGAAATATTGACTACGCCACTCTCGGAGCAACCCATACGCGGACAGCATCTTCCATCGGGGATATGCGCAGCACCTCTGCCTGTTCTTCCGGGTCAATGGCACCGACGGATGTGTCTATGTTGGTGGGGTCATAGATAATCGGGCTGGGTGTATCAGCACTGCTCAATGTGAATGTCGGAACGGCATTACCCTGTGCGTCAAATTCGATATGGTTGAAATAAACCTTGCCATTTGAAACGAGGTCAATCAAACCGTCACCGTTGATGTCAGAGAAATATTCCTTTGTCTTTGTTGTGGTTTTCGATAAATCAACGCCGACAGTGGCAGCTACCGGACCCAACCTACCTTAACATCGGCACCGCCGGAGTATGTGTTGCTGCTGGACGAAGAAAATCCGGAAATGCCCTTGACTCTAATCGGTTCTCCGTAAGAAATTTCACCGGAATTGGCATCCCTTAACTGAGGGCGATAATACAACGCTCCACCATCACGGTAAACCTTATCGGGAAGACCGTCACCGTTCAAATCCACAAACGTGGACAATCCCTTTGATTTGTCATTTGAATAGTTAAAGCCGCCACCGCCTGTTGTCGTTGTGGTTGTGCTCTGATCGTCGGGGCCGACACCTGCATAGAACGAGCCACCAACCGATGAACTTGTCGTGCCGCCGAGTGCGGAAGGCTTGTCGCTGAACATATCCATCCCTGCAACGGGTTGATGAAATCGGCATCGAGGCCGTCATTGTGGGTGTTCCATGTCTCTGACTCGGACTTGAAAGGCACATAGCCGTTGCCCGACTGAACGTCATCGTAATAGTCGAACTTCTGGAAAGTGAACTCGTTGCCCTTGTCATCGAACTGGCGCACACTCTCAAGCATATCCTTGTGAAACGCGCCGTCAACATACGAGAACGAATAGCTGCGCAGCTTGCCGCCCATGAAGTCAATCTGCACGTTTTCGAGCAGACGGTTGGAAGATGTCAGGTAGCCGTAACGGGCATTGTTGGCCTTCTGACGTTTTGTCTTGTTGCCGGTGAGGGTGACAACCGTGTGAGGTCCGTCACTCTCGGCATTGCCGCGCTGACCTTGGAAAGATAGATTGCCTTCGCAACCAATCCGCCGCGCACAGGCTCGTCAACAGCCGTGTATTCATACTCTATCCAGTCGCCGTGGGTCTCGACAACCCGTTTGAGCTTCCACTCTGAAATCACCTCGCGGGTATTGCGGAGAGGTCGGTAATGGTGCCTTTGAGCACCGCGCCCTCGCCTCCGTAGGTATATACACGCCCTGCTTGTCGGTAACTCCCAATAGTAATCGGCCGGGCTGCTGCCCTTGCGGATTATGCGCGAGAAATCGCCGCCCTGACGGGTATAGAACTGACGGTCGGACTTACGGGCAATCTTGTCACCACGGTGGGCGACGCTCATCGCTCCGTTGTCATCCATCGTCGAGAGCATCGAGCCGGAGAGCGAATATGTCTCGGTCTCATTGGTCAGGTCAGCGCGGGAACACCAGCGGGTATCAAGCGTTATCGAGGGACGGAAAGGTCCAGCCCTGTCCGAGCCAGCCGTTGCCACCGTCACTATTGTAGCTTATTGCTAATGAGGGTGCCATGCCGTTACGGGCAGGTGGCATCTCGAAGGCGTATTGCAGGTTGGCGGAGCCACGGTTGTTAGCCGTCGGAGGAGTGATGATGTTGAGTTTCGCCGTCGGGTCCGCAGCCTTGATATCGTTCATCATGGTGGGCGCGAAACCGTCGGTCTCGGGTGATTCGGGAGCCTGAATGACACCGTTGATCATGTCGGTGAAGTGGGTAGTCTTTGACTCCACATAGGCCTCCTTGTTGACGGCTATGCGGTCGAGAGCCACCCAGTGCTCCTGCTCGACATCGTAATAGAACGTGCGTATGTCGTCTTCCGTGTAACCGCTCGGAATCCTCGTGCGGTCGTAGCCGAGCCTTACGGTCGCGCCTTCCTCAGAGAAATGGGTGCCGTGAGGCAGGAACCGGTATCCCTCGCCCTGTGCCGTGACATTCGTCATGGCGAAATCAAGTTCGGGCATATCATCCTCGGCAAGCACCGACACGACAGCTCGGTGTCGCGCAGCAGTGTACCTCCTGAGAAAGAGATTGCGCCGCCGGCCACCGCGAGACTGTCAGCTTGTCCCTTGCGGAACGACCCTTTTACCGACTCGCCGTCAGGTATGCGGGAATATTTGTCCGCGTCCTGCTTACTGGCATTGGTCTTTGCCGGCTGCGTGGCCGCTATGCCGGCGTCCTTTACTTTTTCCTGCTGCTGCGGAGAGGAATTGCCGCTTTCGCTGAGCACGTCCCGGAGAGGAGGAAGGGCTGTCAGCCTCTATGTTTATGCCGCTGCTGCCCGGCGAATTGTTCGCCCCGGCGGAAGGCCCCGAAAGGAACACGCGCCCGACAAACCCACGCAGAGAGTATAGCTGTGGCAACGGCTATGCTGTATATCCGTCTCATAATCGGTTTTATTATGTTGTTACTGTGTTGTTTCCGGTTATTTCGCAAGAATCTTTTGGGTATGTTCGCCTCGGCTGTGATTGCCTTGACGATATACACACCGTTCATCGGAACTGTGAAACGCTTGGTCTTGATGTCGGAACCCTCCATCTCTCCTCGAACGAGGCGGCTGATGCGTCGAATACCATGAGGGTGGCGGGCCGGATTGTTCGCGGTCAAGAATGGCGTTGAAGATATGGGCTGTACCATCCTCGGCATCAACCGAAAGGCTGCTGTTACGGGTATTGCCTCCGGGCTCATCGCCTCCGGGATGGTCTGATTGACCTATCACAACAGGTTGCTTAGGCTCTATGCCGTTGGGCATCG
>PDYJ01000258.1_pt1 | contig 11395 bp, 18 predicted proteins | sample 1430841 | NCBI WGS metagenome assembly PDYJ01 (sample SAMN07237672, study PRJNA390542) | Gut metagenome, whole genome shotgun sequencing project. | isolation source: fecal pellets | host: Mus musculus | place: USA: New York, NY | collected 2016-10 | reverse complement strand
GACTTGATGATTAAGTATCTCCAACAATAATTGATGACCATGGACACTAAGACTCATTCGTAAGTTTCTAACTAGCGGAGTCTTAGACCATGGGCTTTTCGCTAAGAGTGAAAAAGGAACCCCACAAGGAGGGCCATTGTCACCACTACTGGCGAATATCTATCTAAATGAGTTGGACAAAGAGTTGACTAGACGTGGTCACCACTTTGTGCGCTATGCGGATGATTGTAACATTTATGTTAAAAGTCAACGAGCCGGAGAACGAGTAATGCGAAGCATTACCCAGTTTCTTGAAAAGCGCTTGAAAGTTAAAGTGAACTCAGATAAAACCAAAGTCGGTAGCCCACTACGGTTGAAGTTTCTTGGCTTTTCGTTGGGTGTAGACCACAATGGAGCCTACGCCCGTCCAGCAAAACAATCGCAACAAAGAGTAAAGAAAGCATTGAAGTTATTAACTAAACGTAATCGTGGAATATCTCTGACAAGAATGTTTGAAGAAATTCAGCGAAAAATGCGTGGATGGCTTCAGTACTACTCAATTGGGAAACTAACCGACTTTATTCAACGCCTTGACAAGTGGTTGAGGGTCCGAATAAGACAGTATATCTGGAAGCAATGGAAGAAACTTAAAACTAAGGTAACTAACTTACAGAAGCTGGGGCTGTCCCAGCGTGATGCATATGTCTTCGCTAGTACCCGCAAGGGCTACTGGCGAACTGCACACAGTAAGACCTTGAGCTATTCTCTAACAAATAGAAAGCTGGAACAACTCGGACTTATGAATATGTCCAAGACGCTCCAGTCAATTCAATGTGATTAAGTGTCGAACCGCCGTATACGAACCGTACGTACGGTGGTGTGAGAGGCCGATAATTGAACTAATCAATTATCTCCTACTCGATTGAAGGGATGTGGAAAAAATGGAAAGTGAAATTAAGACTAGAAGTGATAATAGATCGTAAATTAAACTGAAATGAGAGGTAAATACTATGGATAGTACAGTAACTAACACCCCGCAGACAAACAGCAAGCTTAATGTAAAACGTGATCCTGTCAAGACAGTAATTTTGGCTTCGATGATGGGAACGGCAATTGAGTTTTTCGATTTTTACGCTTACGGGACTGCATCTGCTGCCTATTTTCCCAAAATTTTCTTTCCGCAAATGACCTCTTTACTCGCAACACTTTTAAGTTTGTTGACTTTTGGAGTAGCCTTTGTAGCACGGCCCGGTAGGTTCCTTCCTCTTTGGACATTATGGTGATCGTTTAGGACGCAAGAAAACACTTGTGGTCTCACTTTTAGTAATGGGAGTGGCGACGGTAGCCATTGGTTTCATTCCTAGCTATCAAGTTATCGGCGTTTGGGGAGCATTGTTACTTTGCCTTTGTCGGTTTGTCCAAGGAATGGGCTTGGAGGCGAATGGTCCGGAGCTGTGTTAGTAGCTACTGAAAAATGCTCCGGCTAACAAGCGGGCATTATATGGTGCATTTCCGGAAGTGGGAGCACCAATCGGATTCTTCCTATGCAATGGCTTATTTTTTGCTTTAGAACGGGTACTAACACCAACGCAAATGATGACGTTTGGTTGGCGAATTCCTTTTTTGGCCTCGCTGTTTTAGTCGTTATAGGGTTATATGTCGACGTCGTTTACAAGAAACACCTTTGTTTAAGTTGGCTCAAGAACGTGATAACACAACTGCTTCGCCTCTTCGTGAAGTATTCAAATCTAATTGGCGTGAAATCTTAAAAGGAACTTTCATCATGGGAGGCAACCTATGCACTATTCTTTACATTAACAACCTGGTCATTATCATATGCTACAACAGCTTTAGGTTTTACCTCTTCGGAATTTTTATTATTATTAATGGGTGCAATTGTTGAATTCGCTGTTTTGATCATGCTAACTTCTGTATTAGCAGATCGTGCTGGTCGGAAAAAAAGTTTTATTAACTGCGTCAGTAGCACTAGTTGGCTATTCCTTGGTATTCCCATATTTCCTTACAGGACAACATAACTTAGTTGGCGTTTTACTCTTCTTAGGACTAGGATTCTTAGTAATGGGCACTCTTTATGGTCCAGTCGGCGCTGTTTTGCCTGAACTGTTCCAACCAGAGTTCGCTATTCTGGTGCAGGAATTACTTATAACTTAGCTGCAGTGGTTGGGGCAGCTGTTGCTCCAACTGTAACAACTTGGTTAATTGCTAATTATGGATTACATTCGGCTGGATATTATATGCTAGTTTTATCAGTACTAGCAGTTATTTTTTGGTTATTGACAAAAGAAACAAAGGATGTGGATTATACTAAATAATATCTTGTTTAGAGGAATTAGTGAGAAAACCTACTGACTATAGTTATTAGATAAAAATTTATGTCCCCGTTAAAAAAATGATGTAAAAATTCGGGGCAAGTCATAATTAATAAAGCCACTGTAACACACATTAAGTGCTACTAGTGGCTTTATTATTTACATTGGTTGTCCCGTTGAGATTTCAAAAGCCGGCTGTTACAGGAATTACTTCTCCCGTGATTGCGCTAGCAGCTGGGCTAGCGACAAAATAAATTGCAGCGGCGATTTCTTCGGGTTCAACAATCCGATTTAACGGACTGTTCTTTGCGAATTTTTGTTTATCTTGGTGAAAAAGCGGGGTATTAGTCGGACCAGGTGCAACAACATTTACGCGAATATTATTTTTACCGTAATCAATTGCCATTGCCCGAGTCATATTAATAATTGCTCCCTTTGCGGCATTATAAGCAACCATTGCTCGATCACCAGCCATTCCTGAGACAGAGGAAATATTAACGATACTACCATGATCTTGTTCAATCATTGTTGGCAAGAAGGCTTTGCTAATAAGGAAAGTCCCCTTAACATCAACATCAAAGATTTTATCCCAATCTTCTTCACTTGTTTCATGAACCTCGCCGTGAATAACGATTCCTGCATTATTGACAATCGCATCAACAGTTTTAAATTATTGAGAGTTATTTGCTTAACATGTTCAACCTCACTTGATTTACTAATATCGGCTTGAATAAAAGCAACTTGTGCCGGAGAATACGTTTCGCCTAATTGTCGTTCAACTTGCATCCCCTTTGCTGTATCACGACCGATAAGCACCGTATTCCATCCATTTTCAAGAAAAATGTCAGCAGTGGCAAGACCAATCCCGGAGGTTCCACCAGTAATAACAACTGTTTGCATATATAAAACTCCTCTCTAATCTTTTCTCTAATTATGACATTTTTGGCCAGATTTAGCTATTTGTTAGAAAAGTCTTTATAATAAAATAAGAATAAGGAGGGAATGTAATGAATACAGCAACTTTAAAAGCGCTCCAAAATTGGCTTCATGGACGTGGCTATACATTAGAACAAGTAGACGCACAAACTAATTCTTAAATATCAATGGACAAGAGCGAGCAGTCATTACGCCACCTGATCGCTATCAAGTGAAAGACCTTGACCTAAATTTTAATGCCTGGGTTGAGCTTAATAAGTGTATTCGCAATATTCGCCATTATTTAGCTAGTAATGAATAGAAAGCCTTTTCTTTGGCAAGAATACTTCCTCGTGATAGAGTTATTCATGAAGGGAATATAGTCCAAGGAGGGATAGTCATGATAAGAGTTGGAATAATTGGTGCTTCTGGAATGGCAGGCAGTGCAATCTATAAATTAGCATCGACAAAAAAAGATTTGAATGTAACTGGAATTGTTCGAAATGAGAGTAAGGCCAGAAAGATTCTTGGTGACGATGCCAATTTGATCAGTGGTGACATTTTTGCCTTAAATGATAGTTTGTTATCGCGGTTTGATGTGATTGTTGATGCATATGGTACTAGTCCGGAAAATGCGGATCGGCAAGTAAGACTGGCTGAGAAATTAGTAGTTTTAGCTCGGAAACATAAAATCCGGTTAATTTTCATCCTCGGTGCCGGAAGTCTTAAAACTGGTAAGGATAAGCATCTATTTGTTGATGATATTGAAAAGATGCCTGGTGCGGAGACGTGGATTAATACACCCCGCCAGCAGTTAAAAGAATTACAGTATCTTGAAACCATTTCTGACATTGATTGGCTAGGAATTTCACCATCAGCAGTATTTGAAGCTGGGGTGGCTACTAATTATATTCTTGGTCAGGATGAATTATTATTTAATGAACAAAATGAATCAAAGGTAACTGCAGGGACAATGGCGAAGTTAGTGGTCAATGAATTTTAGCACCACGCCACCATCGTGAACGAATTACCGTTATTGATGCAGAATAGTTATTAGAACTACAGTAAATACTAAAAGGCATGAGAACGCAAATCTCATGCCTTTTAATGTTAATCAACTAATTTTCCAATAATTGGAAGTTTTGAAACCGGTGAATACTTTTTAGCTGCTTGTTGATAGGTGACATCTGATAAATCATGGCCGAAAACATTACCGTGGATTTCTGCACCTTTCCATTCTGGAACTTCAGAAACATCATAAACATTTCCACGCACCCCGATATATGCTGGACGACCTTCTTGCCCATTATATTGCGCTAATTCATTGTGAGTAAATGACCGCATAATAATCCTCCTATAAAGAAGCTGGGAATTGACTCGGCCTCTTCCTGTATGAGTATAACGACATATGAAAATAGATGACGAATTTACTCGTTATCCTATCATCACTATAACACGAAAATGGTAATGACATCGGAAATTCAATTTATTCAGTTGCTAAGTTTGCAACAGGACTTTCGTTTGGGACTTTTACAAGCATTCCTGCAATGATAGTTAGGATCGTAACGAGGAATGGAAAAAAATGACCAAGGAATGAAGTTTAACGGATTAATTTGTAAGGTACTAGCGATGAATACTCCAGAAACACTCCATGGGACAATTGCGTTGACTGCGGCTCCTGCATCATTGAGAATCCGGGTTAAATCAACCCGCTTTAAGCCTAATTTGTCAAATGATGGGAGAAATGATTGCCCAGGAAGAATAATCGCAAGGTAGTGTTCCCCAACAAGGAGGTTAACCCAATGCAAGTAAGGGCTGTGGAGAATGCTAATCGACCAGGCGTCTTTACAATCCCAGTTAAGTGATTAATGATGGCGCTAATAATATTGAACTTGATCAATAAACCACCTAAAGCAAGCGCGAAGATAATTAGGGCTAGAGAAGTAAGCATACTAGAGATACCACCTTTAGAAAGCAATGTATCGATTGTTTTATCGCCGGTATGGGAAACGTAACCAGTCATGATGGTATTAGTAATCGTAGTGAGGCTGGTTTTAGGTGTATGGATCCAGCCAAGTACGACCGCGAAGAGTGAGCCAAGGCCAAGGGAAGGAATAGCAGGAACTTGGAAAATGGCTAATACGATTAGGAGCAGAACTGGGAGAAGAGCCCATCCAGAGATCCAGAACCCATTTTGCAGCCCGGCCATCATTTGGTGAACGGCACCTAAGCTAACATTTTTGGAGTTTAACCCTAAGAAGGTGTAAAGAATAAGACAGATTGCCCAGGCAGGAATATCGGTGGTGAGCAGGGATTTAATATGCTTGTAGATGCTAATTTCACCAACACTGGCGGCAAGGTTTGTGGTTCCTGAAAGCGGGGAAATATTTGAACCACAAAAGGCGCCTGAAACGATTACCCCCGCAGTTAACCCCGGGTTGATTTTAAGGGTTGCACCAATGCCAATAAAGGCGATCCCCATTGTCGATACAGTTGTAAATGAGCTTCCACAAGCGACTCCAACAAGGGTACAAACGATAAAAACTGTTGGTAGGAAGAACTTTACAGAAATGATTTCAAACCCAAAGTACATAATTGTTGGAATAGTGCCTGAGAAAATCCAGGTAGCAATTAAGACACCGATAGAAAGAAAGATAATGAGGGGGTCAACACCGGCTCGCAAACCATGACGCATTCCATTCATTATTGTATCCCATTTAAATCCACGAATTCGTCCGTAAACGGCGAGCAAAACAAAGGAAATAAATAATGGGGCTTGCGGTTCTTGGTGTTTAAAAATAATAGGGTAGCCTAAGATGCATAAAATAATGCCAAGAATAAGTAAACTTTCGCTAAAGCCAATCACTGGTTCAGGACTATTTTTTGATTTGTTAATAGTTTTCATTGTGTAATTCTCCTTATTTTTTAATAAAAAAATACCAACTGAAACTTGAAAGTACTCAAAAGGACCGGAGCCGCTATCAGCTCTGGCTTTTCTTTACTAAAATTAGTTTCAAAACAGCTTCATGAAGAGCGTTTTGAATATTTTCAGGTAAGTAATTCATAAATTGACTAATTGTTTGATTAAGAAAAACAGTTTCGTGTGATTCTAGTGTTTTTAATAGGTAGACCAATGCTTCAATAAATTTAATTTCTGGAAGGGCATCATTCATCAGGTAAAACAAATCACCTAAAGTACGATCGTCCTTACTTTGACGTTCTTGCCAAGCTAATAGGATAAAAGTCAGCGCAGTAATCGTAATTTGTGCAACCTGACCATCATAACTTTGAATTTGCGATTTATTAAGTCGTAAGTATTGTTTAGCTGTTTTGAAGTAAGTCTCAATTGACCATCGGCGATTATATAATTGAATAATTTTCTGTGGTGTTAGCTTAGTGTTAGTTGAGGCTAGAACCAAGTATTGATTCTTGGTACCTTTTTTAGCTACGAAAACAACTTTTAGCGGAAAACTATATCCCTGAAAGTTAGCTTCAACGTTACTGCTATAAAGATAGTTCTCAGCTTGATGGCGTTTTGAATGAAGTAGTCGTAAATATAATGCTTTGATACTATAGGCACGTCCACGATATCGGTAATAAACTTTAGAGCTTCGCTTAAGCATAGCTACACTATCTAATCCTAGTTCTTTAAGCCGCCAAAACATTCGTGGAGAACTATACCAGCTATCAAAAAGAACGTATTTAGCTGATATACCAAACTTAAGAGCTTGATGAATCAATTCAATTACCACATCATTCATTTTTCTTTGCGCTTGGTTGCGTCGTTGACCAGCAATCGTTCGTTGATCAGTTACACAAGCCTTGGTGCCAACTAAGTTGGCTCTATTTTTAGTTGACATTAAAGCAAAATTAACTGGCAAAAAAGTGTTACCATCGCTCCAGCCAATTGTTAAATTACGGTAACCAGTTATATATTTGTCCTGATTATGATCATATACTTTTGCCAAGAGTTCAGTTTTAGTTGAGTATGGACGAGAAATTAACGTATCGTCAACGATAAAGGCCAGTCGTCGCCGTCGATCAATTAATGGACGAAGTAATGAAATTATTTTAACTGCCACAAGACATAGTAGTTTTTGCCAATTGATTCTTCCATCATTTGGCACATTTCGAGCGGTACGCGGGCTAAATAGCTGACTGGGTTGTGCTCGATAAAGAGAACGGCAACTAAAGGTGACTTCAAACAGCCAAGTAATGATGGCGGTTAAAGAAATAGTTGAATGTCGTTTAAAATTAATTCGGTTACTAATCTGACCTAGACCAATTAGCCGAATAAATGAAGAAATTAGTTTTTTAGTATCGTTTTCTGCTTGAATTTGGTTTATACTTTTCATTGCGTAAGAACTTCCTTTACTTTGGTTTGGTCACTTAAAGTATAACGCGAGTGTTCTTGCGTTTTCTATTTTTATAAGGAAAAAGCGCAGAATGGCGGTTAATTACTGCAATTCTGCGCTTTCAAGTTTCAGATACCAACTAGATCAGCGGCATTTGCTTAATCTAGTTGGTGTTACGGTAGTATAAAAAATCGCGGAAACTACACGCCCTTACTAGATCAATGTACCTAGCAAAGGACTCATTAAAACAACCCTGCTTAGGTACGAACACCGCTGTCCGTACCTAAATGAGTACAGACAATTATGCACGGTAAGCATAGTTGTTATAATACTTGGTTGAACTTAATGAGTGTTGAATCATGTTAGTCGTTCCTTTCAAGTTAAGTTGTAATTATTAAAACATTCTAATTTGATTTTGTCAAACTTTAATTTTAAAATTCGCCAGAAATATCTTTATCAGAAAATGAATGAGGGTCGGGGACAAAAGAAATATCGGTGTCAATTATTCCGAATTTTTCTCGCATTACATTTTCGATGTGCTCTGATAATTGGAAACTTTTGAGGATCGTCATTTTAGCGTTAACCATCACGGAAGCATCAAGCGTGACCACATTTCCGTTATAGTGAGCTTTTAGTTCGACAACTTTTACAACGTGCGGAATGTTGGTGATTGTTTGGCGATACTCCTGTTCAGCGCGGGGGTCAAAGTAGTCGGTTAAGTTAAGACTGCTTTCAAAGAAAATTTTTAGTCCAGAATATAGAATAAAGAAACCGACGACAATACTGGTAGCACCATCAAGCCAACGAAGGTTAAAGAGGAGGGCACCGCCAATTGAAATCAAAGTTCCAATACTTGTGAAAGCATCACTCAGACTATCTTGGGCGGAAGCAAGCAACGCGGCGTTTTTTAATTTAAGTCCTGTTTGGCGATTCATATACCAAACAACTAACATAATAACTGACGCGATTCCGGCCCCAATTAATGCGACTGGTTGTGGAACCACCCGACTTGCAGGATTGAGGAGACTTTTAATGCCATCGATAATAACGCTTAAAGCAATCGCAACCATAACGACCGCTGTGACAAGGGAAAAAATTGTCTCATAACGCCAACGAACGAATTGTACTCGCTGGTCAGATCCCATGTGCGCTTGATAATTTCCCGAAGGCAGCCGTGCACCAATGATATCATCATCATCGACATCCTGGGCAATGTGTAAGCCCATCATCAGTAAAAAGGTCGAGATAATTCCCGAAAGGTTGTTGAAAGCATCGGCCCGTAACGTCTGCGATTTACTTATTTCAGCTAACCAGTACTCGATAATTGAAATAACAACATAAGCAACCAAGTTATAGATTAAATGGTGTTGGGAAGCCCGAATCTTTGCTAGTTCGTTTGCTTGCGTTTTTTCCCAGTTATTCATTTCTTCGGTTGTATGTCTTTTAAATTTAGTCATTAATTTAAGAACTTCCTTGATTAATAAAATCAGTTCAATTGTAACGCAAAAAATAAAAGCCGAGAAAACGATTTTCTCAGCTTTTACTAAAAATAATAATGAAAATAATTGCTAGGCCCGGTTATTAATTACGTGGGCGCATGTTGCAATAATCAGTCCCATAAAACTTACTACAGCGATCATATTACTCATAATTGACATCATATTGAACAACTCCTTTACATAATTAAAATATTTTTTACAGCACAACTAATTACAGTTGCCTTTTTGGAAAACAAATTATAATGATTGCTTTCCCCTCTCCACCAAGTATTGTAACAGGTCTTAGCAGTAGTGACGATAATAATTAGCTAAGCTTTTAATGAGCTTTTTTACGAAAGAAAGGAGTGATTATAAGCAAAATATTATAAGTAACTATCATAGGAATTAATAAATTTTAATTATTAAGCAAAAGCGAGTTGATTCTTAAAAAAAAACAAGTTATTTAGCTAACTTATTTAATTCTTTTAAGGCTAACGGGAATTTTGTAAAGCCGTCACTAGTCAAAAAGTGGCCACCTTTTTCTGTAACTATGAGTTTTGCTCTAATTTGATTAGCGACCGCAATGCTATTTTGATAAGGAACGATTGGATCATCTTTAGCTGTTATAACGGTAGCTTTAGCGAGTTTAGGGAGTATATGCTCATAATGAGGCCGATCTTTCATAAACTCATCTAATTCGGGATAAGCTGGTAATCCTTTATCAAATGCTCCCACCAGTAAAAGTCGAGCATCTTTAACATAATGACGTTCAATATAACGAAGGGCCGTAATGCAGCCGAGACTATGAGCGACGAGGATGAGGTTATCTTGGGGATGAATTTGTTCGTCAACCGCTTGATCCCATTCAGCTTGTTGGGGATTGAAGGGATTTGGTAACCATATCCGATCAAGGGCGATTATTGGTTTCACTTCTTCTTCGAGCCATGGGAACCAGTCGTCATCCCTGGTAGAAGTGCCATGAATTAAGTATGCGTTCTTCATTATTACTACTCCTATTTCATAAAGTGTTTCAATACTACCATGCCGATGATTAATAATAAAATGGCAATCGAATTAGTAAGAATTTCATAAGGCTGACCGTGGGCAGCAATTAGTCCCCGAATTAAAGCCATAATTCCTAAGCTTAATAGAAAATCGACTGCAATCCGGCCATGATGTTTTAGCGCGGCAATTATCATTGTCATAAAGGAAAAGAAAAGGAAAAAGACAATAACGCGATCCAAAATCTTAAAAATGACATGGTCCGTATTTCCCGCTTGCATAAGGGGAATCAGCGAAAAAGTTTCTGTAAATAAAATAATAGTTAATAAGATCCCTAAAATTGCTAGGGCACCGATTGTGCATAGACGCAAAATATGGCTAAAATTGGCTGCTAATTTGTATATTTTTTTCATGCTCCGATACTCCTCAAGAAAACGCTTTAACTTTAGGATAGCAATGATCAAGAAATTTAGCTAATATTTAACAAAATAATTGTTAAAAATATGCCATACTTAAAGATGGATAACAAAAGGAGGAGTGAGAAATGCGTAAACCCTTTATTGCTGCTAATTGGAAGATGCATAAAAATGTCCAAGAATCGGTTGAATTTGTGGATGCAATTAAAGGAAAGCTGCCAGATCCGCAAGAAGTTGAAGTAGGAATTGCAGCCCAAGCTTTTGCATTACCCAGTATGGTTCAAGCTGCTGATGATTCAGGATTAAAGATAATCGCACAAAACGCGGCTGCTGAATATTCGGGAGCTTTCACTGGTGAAATTAGCTTACGAGGCTTAGCTGACGCTGGCGTTTCATATGTAATGTTAGGACATATTGAACGGCGCCATTTATTCCACGAGGATAATGAGTTGGTTAATCGGAAAGTGTTGGCAGCCCTTCAAATGGGAGTTACCCCGGTAATTTGTACAGATGAAACGATGGTCCAGAAAGAAGTTAATGGTGAAATTCACTATGTTTTCCAGCAATTGATGAGCGTATTGAGGGCGTTTCTCTTGATCAAATTAAAAATGTAGTTGTTTCCTATGAACCAAGTTGGGCAGTTGGATACGGTCAGCACGCCAATCCAGTTCTTGCTGAAGAAGGATGTCGTCAAATTCGGCGAACAATTGCTGATAATTATACTTATGAGATTGCTGATAAGATTCGGATCCTCTATGGGGAAGCGTCAATCCGGATAATATCGGAATGATTATGAACAAGCCAGATGTAGATGGGGTATTAATCGGTCGGGCAAGTTTAGATGTTGATAATTTCTTGCGAATGGTTAATTATTTAAAAAAGGACCAAGAAAAATAAAAAAAGTCTTTCTCTTTACCGTC
>PDYJ01000126.1_pt1 | contig 11401 bp, 16 predicted proteins | sample 1430841 | NCBI WGS metagenome assembly PDYJ01 (sample SAMN07237672, study PRJNA390542) | Gut metagenome, whole genome shotgun sequencing project. | isolation source: fecal pellets | host: Mus musculus | place: USA: New York, NY | collected 2016-10 | reverse complement strand
TTTTACTTCAATTCGGTTGATTGGTATGTCCCTCCTTTACAATGGCTTTCAATAAAAACAGATAGTTTAAGCTGTCTGTAATCTTTTCGTCCCATGTGCCTATGTCATAGCTCGCACCATTGTCAAAGCACATGTCATACAGGGAAACGATATGCTTCGCCAGCATCCCAGCAAGTGCACGTTCCGGTGTGGTATGCTGCAAAGCTGCCGCCGTCTTAAAAGCTCCCAGCCGGTCCGTGTCGTCCCCGGTGTATTCTTTGGTTTTCCGTTGTAGCGTGTCGGCGCAAAGCCGCACCTGCTCGTCAAATACGGCATTGACTTCATTTTGCGTAATGTGACATTCCTCCTTTTTGAAAACAGAAAGCCGGCTACCCTAAAGCATCTTAGAATAGCCGGCAAATAAATGGTTATGTAATTGTTACAGGGTATTGATCTCGTTTTCCAGTTCCCGGACCGCTGCTATGACAATATCGAATGTGGGTACATCACCATACAGCATATCCTTCATGGAATCATAATCCGCCTCTAACGCTGTGAACCGGTATTCCGGCGGGATCATCTTTAAGGTGCCTGGCACAGCCTCCGGGTACTTCGCCCATGCCCTGGGATAGAATTTCATTTTGAAATCCACAACCTTTTTAAGCAGGTCGAGCTGAGAGAAAGCGGCTTCTTTTACCGGGGTCAGAGCCATGCGGTACAAATCGTAATAATGTCTGGAATACCGCTGCGGCATTTCCAGATGTTCCGGCCTGTTGGCCTCATGGTGCAGGATCGTAGCTTTTTCCCAGAAAGTCCGCTCCGGGGCAACCGTCAGAATATTCGTTCCTTTCTGCTCGAACACATCAGGGTAATACTCCGCGGCATACGGCATAATCTCCGCAGACTTTGCCGGCGTCCATGCGGCCAGCGCGCCGATTTCCAGTCGGATCACCTGCAAGGTTCCCGCATTGGTAAACAGTTTTGGGTAGGCAAAAATAACTGTCTGCTTTTCTTCCTCGTCCATGTGAATGTCAGCTTCACGGCCAAGCTCCTGAGATAATCCTTCTTTGATTGCGGGGCAGAAGGTTTCTGCAGAAAGACCTCCGCCCGTGCATTGGCCTCTTTGTTGAAAGCGTCCTGCTTCGTGTTGGAACGTTTCTCCCAAGGTTCGTCTTTGCCATATCCTAAAACCCGCCAGTCCAGAATCAGGTCAATATCTTCGGAAAACCGGCTGATCAGGCGAAAGGCTTTCGACAAGCTGGTACCGCCCTTAAAGGTAATCGAATCTTTCCAGGGGGAACGTTGAAACAGATAATCCAGCGTAAAGCATACCCAAAAATCTTTTTCCACAATGGCATCGTTGAGCCCCATCTTATCTGCTGTGTTACGGAACAGCCTCCGCTTATCATTGTCTGAAAATTTTGCAACATGTTTCATCTCTATTGTACCTCCCCGGCAATCTGCCGTATCGCATTGTAAACCCAATCCGTAGATTCTGCCGCCTCTCTTAGCATAGCGGCTTTATCGTTCTCATTCAACCGGGAGCTAAGCGTCTGGATCGTTTTGGAAGTGACATTTGTTTTCCCCAAAGTTTTCAATGCCTGAATCACCAGAACCGTCATATAAGAAAGACCCGTGATCTCCTTATTGGTCCTGTGCTTAAATTCCAGTTTTGTGGAATTCCACTCATAGGTCTTATATGGACCGTCGCTGATATAGGACCATACCGCTGTTACCTGCGTGGAAAGCCCTAACAGGTTCAGCGCCGTATTCCCACAGGGAGCAATCGTCCAGTGATAGTTCCGGGCCAGCGCTTTTGCTACCGCCTCCGGGTCCGCCGCTACATATTCTTTCAACATTTCGCTGTATTCCGGCTTCTCATAAACACCTTTCAAAATCCGCCGGAGCGTACCTGCCTGTGTAAGCCGGTTCAGGTTCCGTCTTATGGTTTCCGTATCAGCAATATCAGCAAAATCAGAATTTACAAAAACAGTTCCTTCTGCCGCTGCGCCAATTCGCTCCTGAATCTGCCTGGAATATCCATTTGCCACTTTGCTCACCTCCTTTTGTCCCGAATATTATATATTATTCGGGACAATTTTTCAATAGACTCCGAGAGTTTTGTTTATAGTATTCCCACGCAGATCAGGATTTATACAGCAATCTCAAAAAAGGAAAGAACCGATGCCGGGAAGGAGCAGAGCATATACTACTTTTTTGTCCCGAATTTCATATATTATTCAGGACATTTTTAAGCAGAGGGCAGATAAATCCAGTCGTGCATCAGGCACACGCTGGGTTCGTCCTCCCTGGGAACCAAGCGGTAGGTGCATTCCCCGTACACGGTCCGTTTATCTTCAATCTCCATGCCATACGCCTTATAGAAGCGGTATTCCAGATTGGAAATGATACAGCGGAGCATCTGCAGCGCCTCCCGCTGTGAGGTTACGATCAAATCCCGGTCAATGCTGCGCTTTAAGAACAGCAGGGATTTATAAAGCTGTACCTCCGTCCGGTAAGGGCGGCAGTCCTTATGTTCTAACCAGCCGCAAAAGGCTACCGGCCCGCTCTGGATTACATCACGCTCCGGGTGGTAATACTCGTAGCAGTCCAGGTTTGCCGTGTTCAGAAGATAGAGCATTTCCCGGACCTCATTTTCCGGCATATCATAGAACCGCAAAAGGGAGCGGTACAGATGGACGTAGCCGGGTATCGAAACAATGGTATTCACCATAAAAATCCTCCTAAATAGCCGGTGCGGGAGCAGATTGCCCCCGCACCGGTTTCCAATATTCTTGTTAATCGTTTACAGCCGCCAGCTTTTCCCATGACGATAAAGCGGCTCTTACCTCCGGGCGTACAGGTGGAAAGGGTCAGCACCTTATCACTGGAAGTCACCGTAACATCGGTCTCAATGACAGAACGGTCCGCCATTTCAGAAAGCCATGTGGTGTAGGCCCCGTCATCCTTCCAGCTAAGCCTCCAGGGGAGGTGTCGCTGCCGGACTCGCCGGGTTTGCCACAAATGCCGTGAAAATTTCCACGATATAGCCGCCGCCAGGGGTGACAAGGTACATCTGCGGGTGTCCGTCAAAATAGCTCTGTTCGTCATATTCATTCAGCGCGGCGAACATGGAGCCGTCCCGCATGTTGTGGCCGTAGATAATGGTATTGCGGTCTGAAAAATCCTGCCTTATTCTCATAGTCTGCAAACAGGCAGCCCACCTTGTTATAGGTGCCGTCATACAGATGGTGCAGGTAATACTCGTTATCGTCTGTCTGCGTTACCGGGTAGTTAATGGCCGTATCAGGAAGGTGAGCCATCCGATAATGTCCGGCCCGTTTTCCCTGAGCGCTCAAAATCAACAACAGGGAGGACCGCAATGTGATCCTCCCTGCCTGTTTCTTTCTCTGCCTCGGTTCTTCCGGCCCCGGTCTGCTCCGGCACTTCCACATGTTCGCCAGCCCGTCATAGGTCCGGCGCTCTCGCAATACTGGCTGAGGTCGCGTACGATCAGGAACCGCTGCCAAGAGCCAGCAACCGCAGAGAAGAAACCACCGCAATGCCGGCAGCTTTGTCTCTGGGGTATTTCTGCTGTGACTTTCCCTTTTTGAAATAGACCGCAGCAAACAGCCCGCCGCCAATCACAGCCAGCGCCAGGAGCCCGCCATACAGGAAAATGAAATTATCATCCCCGGTCTGCGGTACCGCTTTGCCCGGATTGGACGGTGTGGACGGATATGGGTGGACGGTGTTTTCGGATTGTCCGGGTGTCCGGCGTTTCCGGTTTCTCCGGTTTTTCATTGAAGAACTGGACCGTTGCGGTTTCGTCCGCCTTGATCTCCACCGTGGCAGCGTCAGGAATGATATAGTCCCTGCTTGCCCGGTTGGAGATTTCCGTTACGGTATAAATGCCGACACGCAGCCCTTTGACCTCGATCACGCCGGATTTCGGGGAGGTAAAGGTCTCACAGTAGGAGCCGTCCGCATTCTTGACCTCAAAAGCAAACCCATCCTTGCGCCCGTCGCTGGAATCCTTCGTGATTTCAGGTTCCCGCGGTACGCCTCATTGGTAAAGCCGCCCCGGCCTCGCCGTTTTCCACAACGGCCACCTGGCCGTCCTCGGTGATCTCAAAATAGTAGGCGTTTTCATCCATCTGGTAGCCCTCCGGCGCCTTGCTTTCCTTTACAAAATAGCCCTTTGCCAGAAGGCCCTCCGCCGTGTGGTAGCCCGCATCCGATTCTTTCAGTGTGCCGATCTTCGTATCTTCGGAATCAAATTCCTTATTGCCGTTGGCGTCCTCATACAGATCGAACACCGCGCCGGAGAGGAAACGCAGGAAGGTGTTGTTATCCTTGTCCTTTTTCTCCACAGAAGAAGGCTCGTCTACCGCTTCGGTTTTCATCACCTGCACGCTGCCGCGGATCAGGGTGTTTTCCACTTTGATTTCAATGCTCTGGCCGTCCACACCGATATAGATATGGTGCTGTTCGGGGCTTACCGTATAAAGCGCCGGAGAAGAAATTTCCTTTACGATCCAGTGGCCGTAAGGGATATTCTCAAAGCAAAGCTGCCATCCTCGCAGTAGTAACGGTAAGCAGCGCATTTTCCCCGGTAAATTCTTCTGTATCGGGCTTAAATAATCCCATGACCGCGCCGGCCAGCTTCACATCCTCGCCGCCCTCCGGGTTTTCCCCGGCTTTCACGCCGTCCACACGCCCGCGCAGCAGGTCATTGGAAACAGCCTCGCCTCATTTACAAGAATCTGCACCAGCGCCGCCTCCTGGCCGGCATACTCAAAGATAACCGGATATTCGGTATCAGGGAGGATATAAGCGCTGTTTGTGGTGCGCTCCTTCACATAGTAGCTGCCAAAAGGCAGGTCGGAGGCAAAGGAAGCGCCATAGCCGCCCGCCTCATTCGGGTCAACGGAAACCACCTCCAGAAGCCCGCCTGCCGGGATCACGCTGCCGTCAAGGGCCGTCAGGTCTGCGGAAGCATACAGCCCGAAAGAAATGTCTTTGTATTCCTCGTTCATGCCGAGCCCGAACAGCCCGTCCGTTTCCAGCGCTTTAGACAGGCTTACCGCCACCTTCTGGCGCTCGTCATAGAGGCCGGCCGCGGCCTGCGTCACTTCCACGGTTTCCCCGCATAAGTAAGCTCCGCGTATTCCGGCTGGGTGTTTAAGACCATCCCCTCCGGCGCCTGGCGTTCCTCCAGACGGTAGCGGCCCAGGTACAAAAGCCCGCTCTGTGCCGTTCCATCCTCCCGGTGGTAAGGGTCTCCACGACGGCATCCTTTGCCGCCCTGAGCGTACCGTCGCCGGTATAAATATCTTCATCCGCGATCACGTCATAGACTGCGCCCGGAAGCCCCATGACCTCATACACCGGCTGGTACAGGCCGCCGTTCTCCTGGACGGAAGCGAATACCTCGCCGGTCTTGGTGATGGCAAGCTGCCCCTTCTGCGGCATATTGTGCTGTGTGACCGTGACAACCGCCTCGCTGCCGTCAATGGTAAACGGCACCGGCTCACTGGAAAGCACATAACCGTAGGGCGCCGCCACCTCATACAATTCATAATCTCCGGTGTGCAGAGGCTCCGGCAGCATCAGCCAGCCTTCATCCGAAACATAGAAGGTATCAAGGGTTTCCGGGTTCGGGTAGTAGATTTCCTGGGTGACAAGTTCCCCGGTGGACAAATCCCTGATCTGGAAGCCGGTGCCCGTCATCGGGATAATATTGCCGGTCTCCGCGTCGCATTTCTCCACACGCAGCCTTGCGGTAATGGTACGGTTATTCAGGATATAGCTGTAAGTCTGTCCGTTAGAGGAAACAAAGACCGTAAAATCCGGGATAAATGCCTTCCCTTCTTCGCCGGCAACCTGGTGCACCGTGTAATGTCCGTAAGGGAGCATTTTGGAGGAAGCGAAGCCGTCCCCGTCGTGGTGAGCAGGTCACGCTCGCTTTCCTTCGCTGCGTCATAGCTGCCAGCCGCTTTCAGATAGACCTCAAAAACTGCGCCGGCCTCCGGGCGCTCAATGACACCCTCATTGGGCTCGTCCGTATTTTCATCCCCGGACACATCCGGGTCCAGGTCGTCCGTATGCTTCACAAGCTGGATGTTTCCGTAAATGACCGTTTCCGTGACCTGGTTCTCGGTGGTGTTCAGCTCCACTTCATAAAGCGTGGGGGAGGCGCCCACCTCATAGACCGTATCGTTTAAGAGGTAGCCGGTGCTCGGCTCGATCTCCCGCACGGTCCAGTTATCGCCGCAGACATAGTACCGGGTCATAAAGCTGCCGTCCGGCCCGGTAGTGTAGGTGTCTACCAGCTCGCCGTTGTTATAAATTCCGTAAACTGCCCCTGCAAGGGTGGCGTCGCCCTGGGCGGCGCCGGTATCTGCGTCACTCTTTACCACATGGACACGGAATTTTTTCAGGATATTGCTGAAATGCACCGTGGCGGTCTGGCCGCTTTCAATGGTGGCATACTGCGCGGAAGGGGTCACATAGCGGTCCACCGGCAGCTCCTTCACCAGATAGGTGCCGGGCAGCAGCTTTTCCTTGATCTGCCCGTTTTCCCCGGTAGTGACGGTTTCATCCACCTTGTTCCCCAGGATGTCCGTGCCGGAGATTTGGAAAGGAATCCCGGACACAATGCCGTCCTCGCTGGTCTTGACAATCTTTGCGGTGCCGTAGGTCTCGGTCTTGATCTTTACAAAGAAAGAGACCGGGTCGCTGGCGCCGGTCATCATGGTCTGGTAGCCCGGCCTCCCCCAGATCAGCATGTCGTTAGCAACCGGAATATCCTTTCGGAATTCAAAGGTGACAGGGTCCATGATCATGTTCTTGCTGGTGAACGTGTACTTGTTCCCGCTCCTTGTGGCGGAAACGCCGCTGCCTTTCAAGGTCTCCAGATCGATTTTCAGGTTATTGGTGTCCGTGACGGTCAGGGTATAAACTTTTTTCTCCGTGTCCCATTTCAGTTCCAGCTCCGGGGCTTCACTTTTCTTCGTGGAAGTAAAGGAGGGAACCGTGGAATGGGAGGCGACCTGTGAAAGAATCCAGTTGTAGGCTTTTTCCGCAGGACGTCCGGCAATCACGCTGAAATACTGGTCTGCGTTTGCCTGGCCGTTCCCATGCCGGCTGTAAGGGTCGCTGCGGAGCTGCTGCTGGTATTCCCAGAGGATGATCTGCGTCGCCATTTTATAATCGTCCTCGTTAATGCCGGACACAGGGAGGGAAGCGCCGGGTTTCCAGCCGTAGATCGCCGTCAGGGTAATGCCCCGGCGTGCTTCTGCCGGAAGGAGGTTTAAGTAATTGCTGTTCGTACCGCTTTCCGATGTATAGGTATTGTCAGAAGTGTTATAGGCAATGCCGCTCTCCACACAATAGACCTGCTGGCTGCTCCCGTCCGAAGCTGTCAGCATATAATGCCGGTAAGCGTTGCCCCCGGAACTGCTGCGCACATCCATCGTTCCATCAGAATTGTAAACAAGGTAGGTGTAAGGCGCCGGCGCATAATAATGCTGCCCGTCAGAACCACATACTGGTCGCCCAGCCAGGAGCTTGCTTTCTGTCCCGGCGAGACGCGAACGCCTGGGTAGGGATCACCCCAAAGACGCATACTGCGCAGAGAAGAAATGCCAGCAGCCGCTTTTAGGCCGTGCGGTATGGATTTTGTTTTCTCCATGAAATATCCTCGCTTTCTTAAAATAGTAAAAGGACAGCTTTACTCGCTGTCCTCTGTTCATTATTGATCCTGTCGTCAAAATCGTCCTCGGAGAGATATTCCGTCTCGCCGTAAGCTTCATCCGGGTCAAAGCCTTCGCCGTACCCGTCATCCTCGAAATCTTCGTCATCCTCTGCCTGCTGCCTCGGACGGACGATCTTCATATAATAACCAACGCCGCCTACCGCTAGCAGGGCAACGATAATAAAGATAATCGTGCCGGCGCTGCCATTGTCCTTTTTCGGCGGTTCGGTCTGTACGGGTTCCTCTGTCTCCGTAGGTTTTTCCTTTCCAGAGCAGCCTTTCAGGTCGTTCTTGCAGACCGGGCAAGCGGTATTGACTTCGCCGGTCTCGCATTTATTTGTACAGGTGCAGACGTCCTCTGCCGGGATCATGCTCATGGTGCCCTCGTTCTTTTCCGCCAGGGCCATCAGGTCAGCCTCGGTAACACCGTTCAGGAAATACACGTTGTTGTCGTCACGCTTTCCGTCAATGATAAGATAGAACACATTCCCGGCCTCGGTGGTAATGGTGTAAAACTGTTTATCTCCATCTGCGCCGGTGGCCGTATCTAACACCGTGCCGGTGCCTTCCGGGGTAAACGCGCCATCCGGGATAGAGGAAGTGGTTCCTGTTTCCTCCTGGGAATTGGAACTGCCGCCATTTGTGCCGGAGGCTGTATTACTGCTGGCATTGGTGCCCGTATTCGTACCTGCATTAGAGCCATTCCCGGAAGCATTACTGCCGGAATTGTTGCTTGGGGTGTTATTATTAGTACTGCCGGAAGAAACAGCCTGGGCCTGTGCCGGTTTTACCGCCGTGCTGCTCTGGTTCTGCGGTACCGTGGGCGCCGGTTCCTCATAATAGGGATTTTCAAACTTCACGGTCTTTGAGCGGTTCCCGGCATAATCCTGGGCGTACACGCTTACCTGTTTTCCTGTGCCGGCATAATCCTTTAATGTGACGGAAGCCGCCCCATTGGTTAGGGAGTTGATACGGTTCCCGTCCACAAAGACCGCCTCTACGCCAGAATGATCGTCGCTGCTTTCTATTTTCAGCGTGTCGCCGTCCAGAGAAGCCGCAAGCTCCGGCGGTGTGGTATCTTTGGCCCCGGCAGCATAAGCCGTCAGGGGCAAAGCGATGGCGCTTATGACAAGCACAAGCGCCAGTAGCAGAGAGATTTTATTAGTCCTCATTCATGTCCTCCTGTTTCTGCAGCGGGCCATCCCCGGACGGGACGGACTGCTGCGATTTCAGAAATTCGGCCAGCTGCTGGGGTGTCAGATGGAAGCTGCGGGCAATCGCCACATAATCGGTATTCTCCAGCTCCGTTTTCTGCTTTTCCAGGTCACGGAGCTTGGCCTGCATCTCCGCAATCTTTGTTTTTGTCTTGTCGATCTCTTTCTCCAGTTTCTCAATCTTAGGGTTCAATTTATTACCTCCAATCTGTCAGGGCAGACGCCCAAATGTATAAAAGTGCTGCTGCCAGTAACTTGTGTTGATGTTCGCGTAGGAGATCGGGTCCCCGCAATGGATCATCATCCCGTTACCCACATAGATTCCCACATGGCTTGCGCCGCTGGTATTATAGGTGCCCTGGAAGAATATCAGGTCGCCGGGCCTTGCATCCGCGCTTGATACAGGCGTGCACACGCCTAAAAGCCCGTCCGCGGTAAGCCGTCCGAAGTTCCAGCCCACGCCGCAATGGTTGACTACCCAGGAAACATAGCCAGAACAGTCAAAGGAAGTGGAAGGGCTTGCGCCTCCCCATACATACGGATAGCCTAAATACTTTTCGGCCTCCGCGAGCATAGCGGCAAATTTTTCATCTGCAAGGGCCTCCGGCGGGACGTCATAGTCAAAATAGTTCCCTCCGCCGCCTGCGCCTGCCTCCGGTAAATGCCGCTCGCTGGTATCGCCGGTATCGGCAAAATACAAAGGGTTCATATACTGGCCGTCAACCAGCACCTCCAGGTGCAGGTGCGGCCCGGTGGAATTTCCGGTGCTGCCGACCTTCGCGATCACATCCCCGGCCTTTACCTCCTGTCCGGAAGATACAAGAATCTGTGAACAGTGGCCGTATTTGGTGGTGAGGGAGTGCCCCTCATAAGCCTCGCCCTCAATGGCAACGCACAGGCCGTATCCGCCGGCTTCACCGGCCAGCGTGACCGTGCCGTCATGCCCGGCTAAAATCTCCGTGCCCTGGGCATCCCGATGTCAACGCCGGTAGGGTAGTTCTTTCCCCCGCTGATCGTGTGTACCCGGTAGCCGTAATAGCTGGTGACATAGGGCAGCCAGTTCGTGCCAAATACATTTTTTACATACTGCCTGTTGCCTTTGGTCTGCAACAGAATCTCGCAGATTTCTTTCTGGTCTGCGTTCATGCGTGAGACAACCAGGTTTTCAAGCGGCGTAGAAGTAAGCGTTACATTCAGGATGTGCCACTCATAAGGCACTTCTTCCTCTGTTTCCACGCCGGTCTCCGGGTCAACGCTGGTTTCTGTCCGGTAGCGGGTTTCCGTTTCTTCTGAAAAAGACAGGGAATACTGCCCGTTAAACAGCTCCCGGAGGACGCCCTCAATCTGCGCATAGGTAAAATTCTGATAGGCAGAAGTGAGGTACCCCATTAAGACATAGGGATCGTGCTCAATGGGGCCGATATTATAGCGGTACTCGTCATAGCCGGGCCGGTCCGATTCCACACGGTTAATCTGCATCTGCAGGTCCGTTTCCCACTCGGTATAAACAAGCTCCGCATTGTTGATGTCCGCATCGTCCGCCAGATAGGTAGAGGCTGCAAGGCTCCCAGCCCTCCGGTCCCCAGGTTGGAAAAGGAAGAAAACAGGGACGCGATCAGGAAAAATACCAGAAGGAGCAGGATCACGATCCCGCATATGACCGGGTGGTGCCTGACAGCACGGACCACTCCGGCAGCGATCTTTTCCGTGGTAACGGCGGTGTCCTTTGCCCGCTTTCCTGCTTTTTCGCCTCTCTGGCTGCTTTGGCATACTGTCTTTTTATCTTCTGTTTCTGCCACATCCGGGCAAGAAGGTTTTTCTTCAGCTCCGGGCTGTCATGCAAGGTCTGACGGTAGGCAAGCCGGGCATTGGCCCTGGCTGATCTCTGCTGTAATTTTGCCACCCTGCGGTACGGCGCCGTCTTATGCCTGTGATATGCCATGCGCAGCCCCGACTCACTTACAAGCTCGGTGCGGTGGGCCGCTTTAATGCCGACATTTTCATCCTCCGCCTGGTAAATCTTTTTATGGGCGTAACCGATAGCCGTATTTGCGCCGGCCTTTACCGGGCGCATCGGAACGGGACCCTTGACATGGGCCCGCTGGGATTTTACCTCCTTTTCAAATTTCAGGCGCTTTTTGGCCTTGCCCGTATCGGGATCAGAAGATGTTTCCATCCGCAGCTTACGGCGGGCAGGAAGGCGGTTTTCCGCTCGTTCCAGTTTTTCTGCTGTCCGTTCTGCCTTCCGTCGGGCTTTCGTAAGTTTCTTATCCGCTGTTTCCGGTGGGAGTTCGTCAGCGGTAAATTCCAGCTTGGAAGGCCGTTTTGGTTCCCCTTCGGCTGCCTCCGGCGGTTTCTCCTTTGGTTCCTCGGCTTTTGCCGCCTCTTGGAAACGCTGCTGGTACTGATTGCCGTGCTGGTGCATCCGGGAATGGCGTTCTGCCTGTCC
>PDYJ01001160.1_pt1 | contig 11414 bp, 11 predicted proteins | sample 1430841 | NCBI WGS metagenome assembly PDYJ01 (sample SAMN07237672, study PRJNA390542) | Gut metagenome, whole genome shotgun sequencing project. | isolation source: fecal pellets | host: Mus musculus | place: USA: New York, NY | collected 2016-10 | reverse complement strand
TGAACTGTTACCGGACAGCCTCGCCAAAGGTGTCGCCAAGATACTGGCGGACAACATTGATGGGAAAGTAAAAGATTCCCTGTACGATGGCTTCCGCAAAGAGTTCGCCGCAGAGCGCAGAGACCTCTACAATGTGGTCAGCGACCTGCGTTACAAGGCGCAATCACTTATAACGGGTCAATGGTGGCATGCTACTCCGCATTGGGTTTATGCAATCTTCGCCATTCTTCTTCTCGCAGCCGGTTTCGGCTACGGATTCTTCCATCAGCTTAACGAAAACTCCAAACTGAAAAATGTCGAATGGCTCTACCGCTATGAGCGAGGCCTCAACGCGACCTAAATGTCGTGATGCATCGTGAGCGCCAGATGCTCCACGGCACCACTCACGAAGTAGATAGTTTGAAATCTCTGATTCGCCACCACGAACAACGAACCAACGCCGATACCACCTTCATCTATTTTTACCCATCCAATCTTTAATCCCAGCCATGCCACCGTCAGCTTCCTAAGTTAACGGTGGCATTTCCTTTTTTCATCAACAAGATTGAACAAATTTCACAGCAAACAAGACTACTACATCGCAAAAAAATCGTAAATTTGCATTAGATTAAGGATAATCTTTCCTCAATCTCATGGCAAAGTATGGCAACACAGAGCGAAGCAGCATTGGAACAAGGGCTTATCAGAACCCTGCAAAATATGAGCTACGAGTTTGTGCAGATTGACGAGGAAACCAATCTGCACAATAACTTTAAGCGTCAACTCGAAATCCACAATCAAAAAGCATTGGGTCAAGTCAGCAGAACCGAATTGACCGATAAGGAGTTCGAGCGCGTAATGATTCATTTGGCCGGAGGCACACGTTTTGAGAAGACCAAGAAGCTCCGCAATCTCTTTGCTCTTGACCTTGACGACGGCCAACGTGTTTGGCTTGAATTTCTGAAACACACAGAAATGGTGTCAGAACGAATTTCAAGTGTCGAACCAAATCACAGTCGAGGGTCGGAGAAAATGCCGTTACGATGTCACCATACTCATCAATGGCTTGCCTCTTGTTCAGATTGAGCTGAAACGCCGTGGCGTGGAACTGAAGGAAGCCTATAATCAGATACAGCGTTATCACAAGACCTCTTTCCACGGCCTGTTTGACTACATACAGATTTTCGTAATCTCCAACGGTGTTAACACCCGCTACTTTGCCAACAATCCCAATCAAGGCTACAAATTCACTTTCAATTGGACGGACATTAAAAACCATCCGTTCAACGACCTCGGACTGTTTGCCGCAGAGTTTTTCGACAAATGCACTCTCGGCAAACTCATAAGCAAGTATATCGTTCTTCACGAAACCGACAAATACCTGATGGTCTTGCGCCCGTATCAGTATTATGCGGTCGAGAAGATAATCGAGCGTGTCAACAACTCCACGAAGAACGGCTATATATGGCACACCACAGGCGCGGGCAAGACCCTTACCTCGTTCAAAGCTGCACAGCTTGTGGCCGAACTTCCCGAAGTTGACAAGGTTATGTTTGTTGTTGACCGCCACGACCTCGACACGCAGACCCAGGAAGAATATGAAGCCTTTGAGAAAGGAGCGGTAGACCATACGGACGATACCTCCGAACTTATCAAGCGTCTCAACGGCAACAGCAAAATCATCATCACCACGATTCAAAAACTGAATGCGGCAGTAAGCAAGGAGCATTACAGCCGCCAAATCGAGGCTATGCGCGACAAGCGCGTGATAATGATTTTCGATGAGTGCCACCGCAGCCAGTTCGGTGAAAGCCACAAAAATATCGTTAAGTTCTTCCGAAACTCACAACTGTTCGGCTTCACCGGCACACCCATATTCGAGCAGAACCATATCAACAAACGCACTACAGGCGAGATTTTCAATGATTGCCTCCATACATATTTAATAAAGGATGCCATTGCTGACGAAAACGTCCTCGGCTTCCTTGTGGAATATGTAACAGGCAATGTCGCCCCCGCGAATGAGGCACAGGAAACCCTGCGCAAAACTGAGATTGCAAAATATATCCTGAATAACTTCGACCGTTCAACTTTGAACGGCGAATTTGATGCGTTGTTTGCAGTTTCGAGCGTTCCCGAATTGATTCAGTATTACAAGATTTTCAAATCTCTCAATCCGAAAATCAATATCGGGGCAGTGTTCACATACGGACAGAACGTGTCGCAAGACGACAATAAGACCGGCGACAACGACGGCTTCGAGTCGAATAACGTCCATGCCGATGAGCTGCAACTCATCATGGACGATTATAACAAAATGTTCGACACGCAATTCTCCATTGACACGTTCCGCGCTTATTACGATGATATAAACCGCCGTCTGCGCAAGAAACATCCCGACCCTCGGCCTCTCGACCTTTGTATGGTTGTCGGCATGTTCCTTACAGGCTTCGACTCCAAGAAGCTTAACACTCTCTATATCGACAAAAACCTCGAATACCACGGCTTGTTACAGGCGTTCAGCCGTACCAACCGCGTATTGAACGAGAAGAAACGCTTCGGCAAAATCGTTTGCTTCCGCGACCTCAAAGAGCGTGTGGACGAAAGCCTCCGACTTTTCAGCAACGAGGAGCATACTATCCCATCGGGCGTGATTCGACCGCCCTACACGGAGGTACGCACCGCTTACAACGATGCGGCATTGGCTCTAAAAGCCAAATGCCCGACCGTCCAATCTGTTGACCTGCTCAAAAGCGAACCCGACAAATTGGAGTTTATCAAGTTGTTCCGCGAAATTATCAAGATTCACTCCGAAATAAAGGTTTACGAGGAATATACCGAGAACGACCCGGAGTTTGTTCTGAGCGAACAAGCCTACAACGATTATCTGAGCAAATATCTCGACATCGTTATGCCCGTAACACCCGACCCGGACGAGCCGCAACCCGACACACCCGGAGTCAGCGAGCCGCAGGTACCTTACGGCACCGAGCAAACTCCCGACGATATAGACTTCTACCTCGAACTGCTCCACAGTGATGTTATCAATGTGGCGTATATTCTTGCACTTATCGCCGACCTTGAACCTTCAGCCGAGGATTACGAGGCGAAGCGCAAGAACATCATCGACACGATGATTCGCGACTCGGAGATGCGTTCCAAAGCACATCTTATCGATGGCTTTATCCGCAAGAACGTTGACGAGGACGCAGCCAACTTCGAGCGTCTGAAAGCCGACGGCACAATCGACTTGGAGAGCCGTCTGCGCAATTACATCTCCGATGAACGCAACGCCGCCATCGAATCTCTCTCGCAATCCGAGGACATACCTCTCGAAGTCCTCGACACTTACCTGCGTGAGTACGACTACCTGCAAAAGTCGAAACCCGAAATCATCGAGTCGGCTTTGAAAGAAAAGCATCTCGGACTTCTCAAAACCCGCCGCGCCTTGAAACGCATCGTTGCGGCTCTTACCAACATTATCAAAACATTTACTTGGGATTGACCCACTCTACAATATGAGCGAAGAACTTCAACAGCAACTCCGTGCGCAACTCTGGAATGTCGCCAACACCCTGCGAGGCAATATGTCGGCAGGTGATTTTATGTATTTCTCTCTCGGCTTCATTTTCTACAAATACCTTTCTGAGAAAATAGAGAAGGCGGTTGACACCGCCCTTATCGACGACGGCATTACTTTCAAGGAACTTTGGCAGTCTACCGATGAAGATGCCGAGGAACTGAAAGCCGAGGTGCGCAATCAGTGTATGGATTCTATCGGCTACTTCATTGAGCCGGAGTTCTTGTTTTCCTCAATCATTGCGTCAATCAAGATTGGCGAGAATATTCTCCCCAAACTTGAACGCTCGCTCAAACAGATTGAGGATAGTACGCTCGGACACGACAGCGAGGAAGATTTTGGCGGTCTGTTCTCCGACATCGACCTCAACTCGCCGAAACTCGGCAAGAGTTCCGATGATAAAAATTCGCTCGTTTCATCGGTGCTTCTCGCCCTTGATGAAATCAAGTTCGGCTCGGAAGCCGCTGAAGAAATTGATATTCTCGGCGATGCCTACGAATATATGATTGCCCAATTTGCCGCCGGTGCGGGCAAAAAGGCCGGCGAGTTCTACACTCCGCAAGAGGTCAGTCAGATTCTCGCCGACATCGTAACCACCGGCAAGACCCGACTACGCAATGTCTACGACCCGACCTGCGGCTCCGGCTCGCTGCTTATCCGCGCAGCTCGCGAGGGTAAGGCCGAGGACATCTTCGGTCAGGAGAAGAATCCGACTACCTACAACTTGTGCCGCATGAACATGCTGCTCCACGGCATCAAGTTCAAGAATTTCTCAATCGCCAACGGCGACACGCTCGAACATGACGAGTTTCCCGACCGCACAGCCGATACCGGCTTTGATGCTGTCGTGGCTAACCCTCCGTTCTCGCAGACTTGGAGTGCCGCTCCGAAGTTCCTCACAGGCGACGACCGTTTCAGCAAAATAGGAGTCCTTGCACCGAAGTCGAAAGCCGACTTCGCGTTTATCCTCCACATGGTCTACCACCTCAACGATGGCGGCACAATGGCATGTGTCGCTCCGCACGGTGTTCTGTTCCGTGGCAACGCCGAGGGAACTATCCGCTGTTGGCTCATCGAGAAGCGCAACTACATTGACGCTATCATCGGCCTACCGGCCAACATCTTCTACGGCACTTCCATACCCACCTGCATAATCGTGGTGAAGAAATGCCGCAAGGCCGACGACAATATTCTGTTCATTGATGCAAGCCGCGAATTTGAGAAAATCAAAACTCAGAACAAGCTGCGTCAGGAACACATCGACAAAATCGTCAGCACCTACCGCGAGCGCAAAGAGATAGAGCGTTACAGCCATCTCGCCACCCTTGACGAGATAGCCGAGAACGACTACAACCTCAATATTCCCCGATACGTTGACACTTTCGAGGAAGAAGAACCTATCGACATCAAGGCGGTTATGGCTGAAATCAAGGAGCTTGAAGCCAAACGCGCCGAACTTGACAGCGAAATCGAAGTATACCTCCGTGAACTCGGCATCATCGAAAACGACTAATCGCTATGGCAACCAATAAAACAGATAAAGTCCTCAATGTGCCAACTCTGAGATTCCCCGGCTTCACCGAAGAATGGCAAAAGTCCGCACTTGGCGATATATGCACTGTTCAAATGTGCAAAAGAATATTTGCACACCAAACAAGTGAAGTCGGAGATGTCCCTTTTTATAAAATAGGGACAATAGGTGGTATTCCCGATAGTTACATTTCAAAAGAACTTTTTGATGAATACCGATGCAAGTACAACTATCCACAACAAGGAGAGGTTATGATTACTTGTGCGGGTACAGTTGGGAAAGCTATTCCATTTGATGGCGCAGATTCTTATTTCCAAGATAGTAATATCGTATGGTTGAGTAACCCAACCGATAAGATAAACAACAAATTCCTGTATTATATAATTTCACGGGTAGATTGGTCTCGTCTCAATTCAACAACCATAACTCGGATTTATAATGACGATTTACGGAAGTTAGGAATCTCCTATCCAAATAGAACTGAGCAGAAAAAAATCGCGGATTTTCTTTCGCTCCTTGACGATCGAATAGCGTTGCAAAGCAAGTTGATTGAGGATTTGAAAAAATTAAAGTCGGCAATTACGGAGCTGCTGTTCAACAATGATGCTTCGAAAGTTCGGTTGGGAACATTGATAAAGCAGGTTTCGGCAAGGAATCGCGATGGCCTCATTAACATTGTTATGTCTGTGAGCAATAAACACGGCTTTATTGCTCAGTCAGAACAATTTGAAGACCGTACCGTGGCAAGCGAAGATACCACCAATTACAAAGTTATCAAGTCTGGAATATTTGCGTATAACCCTGCACGAATCAATGTGGGGTCAATCGCACAATACAAAGGCGATGAAACCTGCATCGTTAGCCTATGTACTTATGCTTCAAATGTGGCGTGGATGTTGTCGGCGATTATCTCGAACACTTCTTTTCGACGAAATACTTCTTCAAAGAAATGGATAAACGATTGGAGGGTAGTGTTAGGCAATGCCTTTCATTTGAAGCCTTGTGCAATATCCCTATTCCGTTACCGTCTATAGAGCAACAACATTGCACGGCAACTATCATCGGAGGCATATCAAAAATGATAGCCGCCGAGTCGAAAATACTTCAAGCCTATACGAAACAGAAGAATTATTTGCTGTCAACGATGTTTATATAAACATTGCCGAAAGCAAAAAGGATTTCTGTTTAATGAGCAGTTCCAATAATTGCAGTTCATTTCGCAGCTTATCGTCGGCCTTATCCAACAATTGTGCGATATTCCTTTGAACCTCAATGCTCGGACAATAAAACTGCATTGGCTCAACCATTGAAATATAATGTCGATTGTGCCCTAATGGGTAAGTCCCATCCATTGGAGCTGCTCAAAAATGAAACGAAGATTGACTCCACATTTAGTCGTCAGTATTTTTATGGCAGAGGATTTTACCTTGAAAGGAAATGTAATAAATTTCATATCAAGAGTAAAATCGTCAAGAATGATACAATTGCCCTTATCATAAACGCCAAAGTTTTCAGAGGTATAGCCAAGTATAAGAGATTTGTTCGCTGTCAGTACCGGCGTTTGTGTCTTGTCAGAACTATACTCGTAATCTTCCACGATATATTTTGTAGGTTGCTCGTATAGAAGCAATTCTGCACCGCTTTTGGTATGAGTAGGTGCGTTTTTCAAGCGTTGGAAGATATTAGCTCTAATTGCCGACATTGTGGTGGCAGAATCCTTAATGGACGGAATTATAGATAAGGTTACGGCACATACTCAGAACATTTCCATAGGTGATTGCCTTGATTGTTATAGTTCGACCTTACAAGAGGGTGAGACAGAAGAACAAGGTAAATATCCTGTGTATGGCGCTAATGGCGTTTGCGGCTATCTTGATTATGCTACCATTTCAGCTCCGGCTATCCTGGTTGTAAAAGATGGTTCGGGCGTGGGAAATGTATTGTATACTAATGGCGATTGCTCGGTAGTAGGCACTTTGAATTACTTGCAACCAAAGAAAGGTGTGTCGGCGAAATTTTTATACTTCGTATTGAAAAGATTTAATTTTCAGCCGTATAAAACTGGTATGGCTATACCGCACATTTATTTTAAGGCATATTCTAAGGCCCGCATATTCTGTCCCGAATATGAAGAACAATCGAGAACAGCGGCATCCCTATCTCGCATAGAGGATAAAATTGCACTTGAAGAAAGGTTACTCTCTTTGATACAAGAGCAAAAGCAATATCTACTGTCAGCGATGTTTATATGAACAGCGCGGAAAGCAAAGATTGTTTTGCCTTGTTCAGTTTTACCAGATAATCGGTTTCGATGGAAAATTTAGTTCTCAATCTTTTCACCACACCAACGAGATATAATTGAGTTTTCAAGTCGGGCAATTCAACTTCCACATTTTTAATATCACCGTAATGCAGGTGAATAATCGTTGAGCCTTTGGCATATTTGCTCAACTTGTTTCGATAGATTGCGTTGATAATTAAACTGATATACTCGGCACTATGCTCTTGGGATATATGAATGCCGAACATATCTCCTCCCAATACTATGCCTCGTTCAGTAATCGCACTTGGCGCAATAAGAGAGTAAGCATCAACTGTGGTTGATGCAGGGAATAACAGGTCGTTATCTTCGCTTAGTGTAAGTCTATCGACCTTATCTGTATGGCTCACAACATTATCTATAATTGCATCATACGTTGTGAACAATTCCCCGTAGATAATACATCTCTTCCCATCTTCGGTTAAGTCTTCTTTGGAAAGATTCATTACCGAAAATGCTTCTCCTAATTCCGTTAGGCTATATTTTTTCTTCTCAACTCCACCCCAATGCTTAACCACAATTCCGTCCATTAAGGATTTTAAGTGGTCAATCAACTTGCTTTGCAACGCTATGCGCTCGTCAAGAATATTTAGGAGATGGGATATTTGTAATTGTTCTGCTATTGAGGGTAACGAGAATCGCACTTGGTTTACAAGGTCGCTACTAATGTTTTGAACGACCCCTCCTGCCGCTAATCGATAATACTGTTTTTGGATAATAGGTGAGATAAGCAAATTACATAAGAAATCTCTATCCATTTTTTCTTCGTAATCTCTCAACACAAACCACCCATCATGTATATATCCTTCTATTGCCATGACATATGGTTGTCCGAAGGTCATTGAGTTTGACAATATTAAGTCACCTGGACTAACTTTTCTTGATTTTTTTGAACCCTCTAATGTTATTCTTTCAGAAGTGGATGTTACAAGTCGTCCAGTAGTCGGCATATCTCCAATTTTTACCCAATTAACTCCTTCGTCAGAATGTGTAATGAACTCAATTATCGGACGCGGCGAACTACCCCTATATAGATTAACGACATCGCAAAATTGAACTTCCTGCCACTCCTCGGTGAAGCCGGGGAATCTCAGAGTTGGCACATTTGCCGCTCAGTTTCTCAAAGGGTTAGATTTTGCTATGTATAATGGTATATGTTCAACATTAAACATTTCTACAATGCAAAATCCTTTAACTTTCCGTCAAGTCGCCACCTTGTGGCGAGAGGATAAGCATAAGTATGTCAAGCGTTCCACGATGTCGGCATACTCACTTATCCTCCAAAACCATCTCCTACCGTACTTCGCAGATGCAACCGCAATCACCGAGGAGCAGGTGCAGAAGTTCGCTATCGAAAAACTCGATAAAGGACTCAGCCAAAAGAGTGTCAAGGACATTCTTATCGTCCTCAAAATGATTTTTCGCTTCGGCGTGAAATCCGGCAACTTCACCCACCAAGATTGGGAGGTGAAGTTCCCTACCGACCATTCAAACCGCGAGTTGTCGGTGCTGACAGTTGACAACCAAAGGAAGCTGATGAAGCACCTTACCGACAACTTCACTTTCCGCAACCTCGGCATACTGATATGCCTCCATACAGGTATGCGAATCGGAGAAATTTGCGCCTTGAAGTGGTCGGACATCAACCTCTCGGCGGCAACCATATCCGTTAACAAGACTCTCGAACGCATCTACATTTCTGATGCAACCCCGGCAAAAACAGAGATAGTAATATCCTCACCAAAGACTACAAACTCTCGCCGTGAAATACCAATCGGCAAAGGACTGCTGAAAATCCTCCGTCCCATCATGGCTGTCGTAAACTCCGACTTCTATGTCATAACAAATGAAGCCAAGCCAACAGAACCGCGTACCTATCGCAACTACTACAAGCATCTTATGGAATCGTTAAATCTTCCCGCGATGAAATTCCACGGTCTCCGCCATAGTTTCGCCACCAGATGCATCGAAAGCATGTGCGACTACAAGACCGTCAGCGTGATACTCGGCCACTCCAACATCGCAACGACACTCAACCTCTACGTCCACCCCAACATGGAGCAAAAGAAAAAGTGCATCGACAAGATGCTACGCTCACTCTGAAATACTCCATGCATAATAAGTTTGGTTTGGTTCGGGCTTTATATATGCCCGGCCAAACCTAAATTTATATAGAAATGCTTGGTAAAAAGAAAGCTGGGTGTGAGTGATATTGTTCTCGTAAATTACAGGGGCATTGACCGGAAACGTTTTTCTAACTGTTCTAGCCGCTCAATCAGTGCATCAAACGACAACTTTTCACCGTAAATCATAGAGGTTTTCATTGCTTCGTAGTCAAGGCGCATTTTTGTCGCGCAATTCGCCAGTCGGACAGAATGCGATGGTTGACGGATGGTTAAGCTCGTAGTTTACACGCCGACATGATAGAATCGTTGGCGATGGGCGATGATCTCCTGATATAATTCCATGTCGGAAAGAGCGGCTTCTGCAAAAGCGGTGTCCATCAGTCGTTCCAAATCATAAAGATGGCGGCTCATGCGGTCGGAGCGAGGTGAGCGACGCTGATATTCCTCATTTAGCAGGAAGGCTTTTTCAAGGAATGTGCGTGTCGGTGTTATGGTCGGTATTTCGGCAAATGTCTCACCGTCAATCTCCGGGAAAGCATTGCCAACGAGTGATGATATGCGCTTGACTTCAAACGGTTCTTTCATCGAAAGACAACTTATCTCAATCTTGACTACGGGACGCACATACGCATCAGAGTCAACTTTGACCGGATAGTGAATCTCTATGATTACCGGATCGCTGTCATGGTCGATTGGCGAACCGTCCTTCTTTGTAGTTATCGGTATTACCTTGCATTCGCCTAAACCGGATTCTACAAGTTTCGATTTCAATTCCTTTGCGAACTCGCCAAGGATATAATCACGATTGACAATACGGAGATTCTTCACCTGATTGTTAGTCGCAGCTTTAGCGCAATCCTTACCAAGTTCATTGAGATAGAAATCACGATAGAGGGCTATGTCGATGTCTTCCGAAAAGCGGTCAATCAGGTTCCAGCCTTTGCTGAGACTTGTTCCACCTTTGAAGAACATATACTTTGCCGGGAAAGGGAGAACAGAACTTTCAAAATGGCAGTAACCCACCAGTCTTTTTCAACCGCACCCACGCTGATGTTCTTTTCATTTGCTATGATGTATGCCGATTGTTGACGGTCAGCATCCGAAGCATCAATCCATCTGCTCATTTCGTTTGATTTTATCCTTTGTTTCGATAATAATTTTTCTAATCCAGCGCGGAGCACGAGCTATATCCTCTTGCCATGTCTCTTCCTCCGGGTTTTCTTTCAACACGCCATAAACTACGTCAAGAGTATTATCATCAACATTATATTGCTTGATAGACTTTAGCGCAAGCACTAATATCGGCATAATCTTGCCCTTATATGCAAATGTCGATGGCACACTATGTTTAAGAGTCAGAGTACGTTTGCCAATCTTTATTTTGCGTGGTGTTCCTGATGTAAGATACACGGAGTTCATTGGAACTTTGTGTTGAAAAACCGAGATAATTCTCAGCAGTCGCTCCGGTAGGCAACAGTTGCGCATCATCACGTTTGCTATGGTCTGTGCTATTTCTCCTATCGTCGGAATAACGGGTCCAAATCGTGATTCTTTGGCTTAACGTATATCCCTGTGGCAACTCTGACGAGCTTCCCTTCATTGCATAGTTCAGACAATATGTTGGAGGCGTAGTGAGTGTCAATAGGCAAAAAGCTATCCGGCAGGAAGATGGTGCCCTTCTTGCTGCGATTGACCTTTGAGATAATTGTTTGTTTCATATCGCGATGAGTAAAAAGGAAAATAAACGCTTAATTGTCCTTTCTCAGCAGTGCAAAGTTAGTGTTTTATTTCCAATTACACAAAACATTACATCCAATTAAATAGGATTTTACATCAGCCACAAATCATAGGGTGATATACTTTGCCAGTTTGGTTTAG
>PDYJ01000166.1_pt1 | contig 11439 bp, 8 predicted proteins | sample 1430841 | NCBI WGS metagenome assembly PDYJ01 (sample SAMN07237672, study PRJNA390542) | Gut metagenome, whole genome shotgun sequencing project. | isolation source: fecal pellets | host: Mus musculus | place: USA: New York, NY | collected 2016-10 | reverse complement strand
CAGGTTTATTATCAATAAAAAATCTGCGAGCCAATAGAATCTCCTTAAATGTGGTTTCTTCATAATAGTCAATCAACCTTTTATTTAAGCCGAATCTCGAATATTTGGCAAATTCTTCAATAGTTACACAATGTGTCCGTATATAGTCGTCTAATCGTTCAATACATTGTTCGGCGAGAGCTTTGTCAGTTTCTCCAATTTTAGCTTGTGAAATGTAGTAACACATTTTACTAATATCCATACCATACGATACAATACCATTCAATGCACCTTCAAATGGTATTGTACCTACTCCGGAGAATGGGTCAAACAATTTCCCTCCTGCAGGAACAAATGTTTTAACCAAATGATATCCGATAGCAGGTTTAAGTTTGCCCTGATATGAACACAATGAATGATTATTATTCCCCAATTCTTTTTTGAAAACGGGAACTTTTGATGTGGAAGGTCTTCCTTAAAGCAATTCCAGTTAGATTCCCAACGATAACTCTGTGCCATTCTTTCAGTAACTCTAATTTGCCATAACGATTAGGACCTGTGTAACTGTCTGCCCCCCTCTTGAACGGCGTTCTCTAAGTTTGGTTTTCTCAACAAATTTGTATCCAATATTTTGTAATATCTCTATAAGGATATCATCGGTCTGAATGTGCACACCATTGAATACTGAATCTCCAATATCTATAAGCAAGCGAGCTCCTGATGCCAACTTTGGGAGCAGCCCACTGAATATCTGAAACATCTCGGCAAAATAACATTCTGCCATTTGTGGAATTCGCACATCGTAAGCGGTCTCTTTCAATGAGACCATTGTTTGAGATAACAAAAGACTTTTCGACTCGATGTCAATTTGCAATAAATTTGACACCTTAACATCATTTATCCCACTGGTTAAAATTTGATCACGAAAAGATCTTAAATCCGATTCAGTGCGCAAATGTCCTAAGAACCATAGTTCTAGTTTGGTATTTCTAATGTAGTTAGTACCATTTAAATATGGCGGACTTGTTATTACATAACTAATCTTATCACATGAAACTTCATTGATACATTTTGCATTCGCGTGAATCAGTGTATGATTATGTCTAACTTGGCTTACTGTCGTATTGCCATTTGTGAGATCGTTATATATATCGTCAATCTTCGCACATAATAACTCAGAGAAACGGGGTATTTTCTTTTCTAGTTCTTTTTTGGTCTTAAATCTTAAATCACCCTGCTTCTTTAGATAAGAAGATGGTATCAAACATGATAAAATAGCGATTGTTAAAATATTCTTTGATAATGAATCGTCTTCTGACTCCAGAAATGATTTTGCTTGCAATATTTCCTTATAGTTATAGTCCGGGAAATATATGCTGTTTTTGAAAACATTTTTATAATTCCGATCTAATATTGTATTCTCTTTATGGTTAAATTTCAATAACTTTGTTTTGAGTAACATCAAATCATTGCCGATAATCCTCCATTCATTATGTGCAAGTTTCAATACTTCCAATTTTGCCTTTATTAAGAATTGAAGGAGTGGATTAATTTCAGAATAATAAGTACTATTTCCCATAGCATCAGCAGCAAACAAAGTTGTTCCAGTGCCGGCAAATGGATCATAAATAATACCCGGTTTAATACTATATTTCTTGATTAAAGATTTAACAAAGTCTGGAGAATATCCTTCAATGTATGGATACCACCTGTTAAATGGAATAACTTTGCTATTCTTAAATGTAACATCAGACGCAGCTATTATCCCGTTACTATCTTTGATAGCTCTATCAAGTAAGAACTTGATAAATTGGCTGACATTCCTTTTATCGCGCTCGGCTGCAATACATAAGTCTGAATAATCAGAATATCCAATAATACTTCTTATTTCTTGGCTTGACAGTTTATTCATTGACGTATACAAGTCTTGCTCTCTCTCCGTAAACGAGATAGGAACAATCTTTGACTTCTGGCTTCTTTTATCCAAGAATGATATGGATTTAAACGTTTGCATTGCAGATTTTAATATAATATGATAATTACTTCGCAAATGTATGGCTTTTCTTCTATTAAACAAAGTCCCCGATATAAAAGTTTCTATCGAAGGGTAATTTTGCTTGAGCGATCGGTTATGTGGTAGGTTGTTCTGCGAGTTTATATTGGCAAACGAAAGTTTGCTCAGCCTGCAAACTTTTGAGACGTGTTCAAAGTTTACCTATTTTGACGTTGTTATGTATAATGATCCAAGATAATTAAGGTTATCACTTTCTCCAAACACCACATTTATATTATCATCATAGCGAGTTATCAAGCATTTATGCTCTTGTCCGTTAACGCTCAAACTCTACTCATGGATGTATACTTTAAAAAAGGCACTTACATCTGTTTTGCCGTATCAGGATGAATGTTGACTGCACAATGTTACACCTTGCGCTGATCCATAAAATTCGCAAAATTAGGAGCTAAATTGGAATTACCATTAAACCATTGAATGGGTATATTGAGTCCTTTAACTGCTACTGTTGTGTTGCTGATACATAACTTACACATGGCGTTGTCTCAACGGATACGAATCTGCCCTCTGACTATCTGCCAATATCCAGCTGCTTGAAAATATTGCAGAATAATTATAGATGTCCGTAATTACTTCTTCTATATTAGCTGTTGCTCCGCCCGTAAATTCTCTTTTAATATTTTACCGAGACTTTTTGCAAACTGTTTGTATGAATTCTTTTCTTTCTCTTTGTCATCATCCGATAAAGAGCTGCTGTCAATTTCAGCGTGTACAAAACTGATAATACCATCGATTGCATCATCTACGGTTTTGCTGCTGATTTTGGATTTAAATCCCAATGCATTTATAACACATATGTTTACCAGTTCCAATATCTCTGGCGATTTAACAGCTGCCTTTATTCGCTCTGCCATTTGTTTAGCACCTTTATCTTGTGATTTTGACAAGACGTCAAGAAAGAAATCGGCTAACGTTATTTCCCTATTCTCCATGATTTTTAAATTACAGACTTTCCAGTAGTTCTATCATTTTATAGATGGTAGTTGACGGATTATTATATGTCTCCAACACCTTGGCTCTTGCCGTTGCTTCTGATGTCTTGTCGGACAGCTGCTGTTTCTCATTCAATGCCAAAATTCCCTTTACATAGTGTTCAAGATGTCTTTTCAGTTTCTTGATGCAGGCGTTTTGAGTTAGTTCGGCATGACACTCCTCAAAGTGCAGCAGATACCATAACTCAATACATGGATTCGACACCAGCAATACGGCATTCGGGATGCTTTGCAGATGTTCCAGCATTCCGTCCACATCAAGGTCATACATTAGAAACGTTTTATCATTTTTGGTCACAATATATTCCCGCTTGCAATTCTCTATATACCGAACGGATATGTTCGAATCGCTCTTTCTTGGGATAATCTGAATAGGCGCACGGTATTGTGAACGGAGGTGACTGATATAGGCAACTTCCGACTCTCCCTCACAGAAAACAAAGAAGTTCGGCTTCATTGTTTTGCCTTTGGATTTTCTTATTTGTCGTCCCATATCAGTGTCTATTTTATAAAACTATCCGCCTGTTCGTCAATATACGGGATGGCATCGAAACGACCTTGCAGATATGCCTTCTCTGCATCCAGTCCGTCGCGGAAATCTTTGTAATCAAACAGCGAATACAAATCCGAAGACCCGTCATCCCGTTTGTTGACAAAATATATCTGATCCTTACGCAGCTTGTTGGTATTAAGCAGGTATGTATTGTGTGTAGTATATATCAGCTGCGCCGATTCGCTTTTATTGAACAAACCGATAATATACTCTACCAGTTTTATATGCAGCTGCGTCTCGATTTCATCTATCAACAAGATTTTATTATTCTTGACGATATCCAGAATCGTCAGCATCATGTTGAATAAGCGCTGTGTTCCATCAGACTCTTCTGCAAAAAAGTTGAAAGGAACATCCGGGTTATTTCTGTGATAGGTCGTAATGACCAGCTGCGATTTCTGAATATCCTCTACCGACAATATCTGGTTTTCAGCTGGATCAATCACCGCAGTAGACAGAACTTTATTCTCGTGCCGGCTGTCGATTTTGACAATGTCGCTGTCAGCAATTCGCAGCACATTAAGGAACTGCTCTTTGTTCTCATTCAACAAGCACTCGACAGAGAACGAATTATATCCGAAATAATTCAGAATAAAACGCTCATTGAAGTACCGAAAAACATCTTTTGCGACATCTCGGTCCATCTGACTGGCACGCGACACAAAAAGCGTTTTCTTGGACGTATTGGCAGCAACATCCATCGGGCGGCGAATTACCGAACGGAATTCATAGATATCCTTTTTGTCGGGTCCCTTTGTCTCATCGCGAGAAAACACCAGTGAACGACGTCCATTCGGATAATAATACAGTGCCTCTTTCAGGATCTCAACTTTATTGAGCTCAAAAGAATATTCATATTCGATCCCCTCAAGAAGAAAGCGAATGAAAAATGTACTTGGCTTGCCAATGCCCCCGAATTTGAACGGAGTAAAGGCAAATATCGTATTCTCGTTGTAATTGTGAGATGAGAATATCATTCCCACACAAGCGCGAATAGCCTTGATAAGACTGCTTTTTCCTGATGCATTTGCACCATAAATGGCAACAGTTTTAAGTAGCCGCTCATCACTGCATACAAATGTATTTTCTTCAAGCTCCTTTGCCTTTTTAGTCTGGATGCTTGCTGCCTGCATATCCAGCACCACCTCATCTTTAATTGAAAAGAAGTTGCTCAGACGAATTTCAAGTACCATTTTATCCCCTAAATTTGTAATTTCCTTGCAAATATAGCAAATTAAATGACAAAATCTTAATTTGGATAACTTTTTTATGGATTAAAGGCCGCCTGCAAAAAGTATTGTTATATAGGGATCGTTCGACAACCCAAAGAATGATGTTTCTATATTTGTGTGTCCATTCGCTGCTTGCAACTCATAAACCTTTGCATTGGCTAACTTAATTTGACAGACTTACAGTTGTTTAACTTTATCTGCCATTTGCAAAGTTGATCCATCTTGCCTGCTGTACAGCCTGACAACTGTCGGGGTAGCCTAATACCCCAACAGACATTCATCGTCGGGAGCAATGCCATTCAATCTGCAAGCAGAGGCTATATGATTGTTCGATAGTGGGCTGTTTGGATTCGGCAAAACAAATGAACAAAGGGTCTATTCGCTGCAGGAACAGCAATTATTTATCGCCCATCAAAATTTTAACGATAAGAGGGAACTTAGAAAAGAATTTGCAGCGCGGTTTTGAAAGCTATCCGGATTGAGGGAAGTAATAGGATAAGCCCTGCAAGGTTGCAGAATGCCCCTATTATAACCGTCATATTGCGAGGCGACATATCCCTGCTACTTTGTCAAGGTCTCGCAACAGACACCCAAGATAAACACGAGAATACGAGGCCACCTTTTATAAAGAAAATATTCATTTCTTCCCGGATGTATTCATGCTACTTGCTATCGCATTTGCAGGCTCTATTTAGAGTTATATATTAAGCCGGCAAAGAGGTTTACTTTGTTTTTCTTCTATACGCCCCCGTAGTAAAGTAAATTGTTTTCCGAACCGTGCTCGATTCCGAATCAATCGAACAATCCATTCACAAGATTGACCGCCTCGTCTTTCTTGCGATTGACGATTTTGGCGTACACCTGCGTCATCTTCACGTCCGTATGTCCGAGCAGCTTCGAGGTCGTATATAAGTCCGCACCGAGCGTCAGCATCATCGTAGCGAACGTATGACGTGCTGTATGGAACGAAAACCGCTTGTCGATACCCGCCTCTTTCGCCCATGGCTTGAGCAGGATGTTGATATGCGTCGTGGAGGGCAGGTCGAACACCGCATCCTCCGCTGTCTTCTCGCCCCGTTCGGGCATCCACCGTAATGCTTCGGGCGAAAGCGGCAGGTAAATCGGCTCCTTCGTCTTCTGCATCACAACCTCTAACCGATATTGTCCGTTATCCGCATAGACGTTTCCCCATTTCAGACTGATTATATCGCTTATCCTCAGTCCGCAGAAGCAGGAGAACAGGTAAGCCTGTTTTACCGCCTCGTTCTTCATCGGAGTGGCGATCAATGCGCGAAGTTCCTCGATGGTCATATACTCCCTTTTGCTTTCAGGACGATGTATCTTGTCCGAATTGCCAATTTTCGTAAAGGGATTCAGTTTGATCATGTCGGCACGGACAGCGGCGTTCAATGCTCCGTTCAGCACCCGATAATAGTTCTGTGCCGTGAATTTCGAGACGGGCTTTCCTTGCGGACGGTATTCCGTCAAAAGATAGTCGATATATCCCTGGCAAAAGGTTTTGTCCACCTCATCCATCGTTACCCGTTCCCCTGCATAGTCTTTCAATATTTGGATAGCGACCTTAATCTGGTGTCCGTCCTTTTTGCCGCGTTTCTGCTGGTTCTCCATGTAAGTATTCATCCAGTCCAGCAGTAAGACTGTTCCCTGATTGTCGGCACGCTTGATTCCCGCTTCGCCGTTGGTCAGTTCGATGATGCGCCGAGACTTGATCGTATTAGCCGCCGTCATGGTCGCTGTATTCCGCTTGCGGGCGTTATCGTCGGTTTCAGGGATGATGTACATCTTCAGATATTCATACGACCGTCTGCCATTACGGTATATATCGAGATAGAGGCTCTTGCTGCCGTCGGCCAATTCTTTCATCCGAAGACGTATCGGCTCTTTGACTTTCGAGGGTTTCTTTACTCGTGGCATAATCTCTCTTTTTTACTCGTTTTTCCTGCCGCAAAGGTAGAAAGAATAATCCGAATCAAGGAACAAACAAGAAACAGATATGCACCGAAAAAGAACCAAGCAACTGCAAAGGTTGCAAGCAAGCGAAAACACAATAACCGTTATAATATATTGATATAACGGTATTTTATCTTCATTTGATTAGCTCTTGTTTTCATTTCCGAATCTTACTTTATAAATGTAGGAAATTTACTGTCTGCGGCAATAAGAGGATGTCCCGTCGGGTCGTTAACCACGCCTGATTGGTGAGTACATCTAACACTGCGCCATGACGGGCGTGGGCCTCTTGTGTTATGAAGTCGGACAGGTTTCCTAGGACCATCGCAACATAGTAACGCAAGTGCGCTTTGCAGCGCGGGCTTATCTCTTAAGTCAGGTTCACGTTTCGTCTTTTGTTGTTTTTATACGGGTCGCATAACTAAAAGGAGAGAAAGTTATGTTACCTTTGCAAAGCAGAACGGTTCCGTAACCGTAACATATCTAAAGGTTAGGACAAACCTTTATACCTCTGACGAACTCGCGACTATTACTTCGGTAATATGTTCTACACGGTATAATTTTGTCTGAAACCCTTGTTATGCCCCTACTTCATTGTGGGGGCGGACTTGGGCGTAAGGGCAGCTACCGTGTAAGGCTCGCGAGGCCGGTCAGAGGGGCTGCACCTGCGCCCTTTTTTTGTGCGAAATCATTTGGGTTGATTTAATTTATACTTTTTTTTCGGGGCGGCGGACAACGTTCTTGTGTATACTACTTTACTAATTATTTCCGTCCGCCGCTCCGTTTTTTATAGATATCGAATTACAATAAAATATAAAAAGAAGCGGCACTATTGCATCTTCGATTTTCATTTGAATGTTATTTTTAATACCCAACGCCGCTTCTTTTCCTACTCGTCGGACAAGGCCCGTATAGAATTGATTATTTGGAATCCCACCTTTGTACAGGGAGGCCTTGCCGACGAGTTTTTTTAAGACTCTTTCATCCTGCAAATATATGAAAAATTTCCCCACCGACGACGAATTGGCAGCCGCCCGCGATGCTGCTTTTCAGCAATGCCGACACGAAAACATCTCTGCGATAATTAATTGCCTGACGGAGTGTAACGAATTCGATGTTGTCGAATACGACTTTTCTATCCGCGTCGACGAGGCGATCGTATTGGTCAACATGATCTCTTATATTGATGGCGAGTCGTTCCGTGTCGACTATTCGGAGTCCGATTTCGATGGCGGCGAAAGTTCAATTTCCAATATAGGTCGTTTGATCGGTCGCAATCATTCTATCGTGATTCATCAGGGCGATTGGGACAGCACTTTTCGCTTTCCTATCGAATCATTGGTTCATTTGCGTTTCTTGGTCGAGTTCGTCGCCCGCGTGGGCGACTCGGATTTCACCGACGAGGAGTTCGAAAAGGAGATCAAAAGCAAGTCTTTGATGGAGTTGATGAGAGTGATGTTCAGGTTACAACCGTAAAGTTTTGCGACTCGCAGAGTCGCGCGGGCTGCAGCCTTCGCCCAGCGGAGGCCCGCAGCTCGTTTTCACTCGTTCGCGATCTCCGCAGGCTGCTGCCCGAATATAGATTCTTCGCTTTTCGTAATACGTTACGCCTGCGCGCAGTTCTGCGAACTGCATTTTGCTGCTGTTTGATCTTTTTACATAAAAACGGCAGTCCCTTTCGCAAGGACTGCCGTTTGTCGTGCGGCGCGGATTATCGTCAATATCCGAAGATCTGCTCTTGCGTCACCTCGGTCACGGGGCCGAGCGTGCGCAGATAGTCCATGTCGATATCGTTCTTGTCGCCGAGAATCGAGTAGGTGTAGGTGCGGTTTTTCACCCACTTCTGCTGGTAGGCCTTCACGTCCTCCAAAGTCATGTTCTTCACCTGTTCGTATATCGCCTTGTTGCGATCCTCTTTCACGCCCTTGTAGATCACGTTCGACAGATAGCTGTTCAGAACTTGGCTCTTTATGGTGCGCGAGGTCTCGATCGATCCCAACAGCGATTGCTTGGCCAGTTCGAACGCCGCCTGCGACTCGGGCATGTCGTTTATGATCTGCTCGAAGGCTTCCACAGCCTGCTGCATCTTGTCGTTCTGCGTGGCGATGAATGCCGAGAAGGTGTAGGGTCGTTGCGCTTCACGCCCGTCGACAGATATGCGTCAGCCGAGTATGCCAACGCGCGCGCCTCGCGCATCTCCTGAAACACTATCGAGTTCATGCCGCCGCCGAAGTAGCCGTTGTAGAGCTGCATCGCGGGGTCGTTGGCCACGTCGAACTTCTCGCCGCGGTTCGAGAACTGATAGTAATATATCTGCTTGGCGTCGTACTGCGCCAAGATCACCTTGTTCTCGGGCGTGAGCTGCATGGGGTACTCTTTGGCGGTGAGCTTCTCGGCGCCGAACGAGTGGTCTTTCAGCTCGTCGCGCAGGCGGTCGAGATCCGACGGTCCGTAATAGGCTATGCGATGGGCGTACTCGGCGAGGCCGTGTATGCGGTCTGTCAGTTCGTCCGACGTGACGGTCCGCACTGCATCGTTGCTCATGGTGCGCGCCTTTACGGCCTCCTCGCCGTAAGCGGTGAACTGTCGCAGAGCCGAGAAGTTGGCCGCCTGACTCAGTTTGTCGTCGGCGCGGGCCTTGAGGATGTCGCTCTTGAGCTGCGCCAGAACGGCATCGTCGCCCTTCACGTTGGCGATGTAATCCTCCACCAGCGCGAGAGCCTTATCCTCGTTCTCGGCAAGACCGCTGATCGAAAGCTGCAACATCTGCGGCTGTACGCTCACGTGCATGTCGCAGGCCAAGGCGTAGAGCTCGGTCTGTATCTGTTCGGCGCTCTTGGCGTCGGTGCCGAGGTAGCTCCAATATTGCTGCAACGCCATCGAAAGGGCGGGATCGTCGTTCGCCCCGAGGTCGTAAATCCAGCTCATGAAGAAGAGTCCGTTGGTCTCGTTCTTCTTGTAGAGGATGTTCATGCCGTCCTGCTCGAACACGGTGAGGTCCTTGTCGTAATCGACGAAAACGGGCTCGATGGGCTTCGCCTCCGACGCCTGCACCTCGGCGAGGAAGTCGCTCACGGCGTCGCGGTTGGTGGCGATGGGCGTTATCTGCGGCTTCTCGATCTTCTTCTGGTCGGGATCCTCGCCCTGCAACTTGTAGAGCACGGCATAGTTGCCATCGCCCAAGGTCTTCTGCGCCCAAGCCACCACGTCGGCTTTGGTGATTCGCGACAGACGGTCGATGCGCGCCACCTCGTCGGCCCAGTCGGTGCCGCCAATGAAGCTCTCGACGTAGGCCTGCGCGCGGCCCGTGTTCGAGTCGAGACGCTGCATGATGCGACGTTTGTGGTTGGCTATGGTGGCGTCGATGATCGATTCGTCGAAGTCGCCCTTGCGCAGCTTGTCGATCTCGGCGAGCGCCAGCGTCTTCACCTCGTCGAGAGTCTGTCCCTCGCGGGGCAAGCCCTCGATCCAGATGCCGCCGTAATCGACGCCGATCATCGGATAGGCGTATACGCTCTGGGCTTTCTGCTGCTGGTTGATGTCGATATCGATCAGACCGCATTTGCCGTTCGAGAGCACGTTGCCCGCAATCTCGGCCACGTCGGCATCATCGGACCCGATGCCGCCGCAGGGCCATCCCATCATGACGAACTCGGCCTCGTTGCCGTATACGGTCTTGGTGCGCACCTCGGCTATAGGATCCTCGGCCGGCGCCTCGTACTCGGGCAGGGCGGGATTGGGCTGCATGTCGCCGAAATATTTGTCGATGGTGGCTATCATCTCGTCGGGATCGAAGTCGCCCGAGAGGCAGATGGCCATGTTGTTGGGCACGTAATAGGTTTCGTAGTACCTCTTGATGTTGGTGATCGAGGGGTTCTTCAGATGATCCTGATAGCCCAATACGGTGTGGCGGCCGCTCGGGTGGTTGGGGTAGAGCAGCGAGAGCATGCCGTAATAGGCCTTGTTGCCGTCGCTGGTGAGCGACATGTTGTACTCCTCGTAAACAGTCTCCAGCTCGGTGTGGAATCCGCGGATCACGGCGTTCTTGAAACGGTCGCTCTGTATCTTGGCCCACTCCTCGATGCGGTTCGAGGGGATATCCTCGGTGTAGACCGTCTCGTCGAACGAGGTCCACGCGTTGGTTCCGTCGGCCGAGATGGCGGCCATCAACTTGTCGTATTCGTTGGGTATGGCCAGCTTAGAAGCCTCCTGCGACACCGAGTCGATCTGCGCGTACAACGCTTTGCGCTCGTCGGGGTCGGTCTTGGTGCGGTATACCTCGAACAGACGCTCGATCTCGTCGAGCAGGGGTTTCTCGGCCTCGTAGTTCTGCGTTCCGAACTTGTCGGTGCCCTTGAACATGAGGTGTTCGAAGTAGTGGGCCAAACCCGTCGTCTCCTCGGGATCGTTCTTGGCGCCCACCTTTACGGCGATGTAGGTTTGCAGGCGCGGGGCTTCGTCGTTTACGGTCATGTAGACCTTCAGTCGTTGTCCAAAGTGTAGATACGGGTATTGAGCGGGTCGCCCGCCACGCTCTCGTATCGGTACTTCGAACACGATGTCGCAACCAGCGCGATGGCCGCTGCGAACATAAGCAGTTTCATTCTCATTTTACCTGAATATATTAACGTTTGAATC
>PDYJ01003136.1_pt1 | contig 11476 bp, 16 predicted proteins | sample 1430841 | NCBI WGS metagenome assembly PDYJ01 (sample SAMN07237672, study PRJNA390542) | Gut metagenome, whole genome shotgun sequencing project. | isolation source: fecal pellets | host: Mus musculus | place: USA: New York, NY | collected 2016-10 | reverse complement strand
AAATGCGGAAAGATATAGTGATAGAATTGAGTTACAAGGGTTTTGGTTTAAGTGGCGAAAATTCGTGAAGCCATTACAATCCCTGCCGAAGCCAAATCCTGACGCCGCAACGTTACTTGTTCGTAACCATGCCCGATAATGCGACAAACGGGTACGGATAGAGAAACAAGGCGCAGAGGGATAGTGAGTTACCCACAACTCACGCGAAAAATCCGGTTACGGAAAAAGATTGCGCCGTTCCTCACCGTTTTGCGTACCAGAGAAGGACTCTTCACCAACTAATTTTGAAACCAAAAAAATTAAGGACGATGAAGAGTACATTTTCAGTTATCTACTATCTCAAACGGCAGGTAGTGAAGAAAGACGGGACAGTTCCCGTCATGGGACGTATCACGGTGGACGGCAACCAGACACAATTCAGTTGCAAGCTGAGTGTCGATCCGAAGCTGTGGGACACCAAAGGGGGGCGTGTCACGGGCAGAAGCACGGCGGCACTCGAAACGAACCGTATGCTTGACAAGATGCGGGTGCGCATCAACAAGCACTATCAGGAAATCATGGAGCGTGACAACTTCGTCACGGCAGAGAAGGTCAAGAACGCTTTTCTCGGACTGGAGCACCGCTACCACACGCTGATGCAGGTGTTCCGCCAGCACAACGAGGACTATGAAAAACAGGTGGAAGCAGGCATGAAAGCCAAAGGCACGCTGCTGAAGTACCGCACCGTTTACAAACACCTGCAAGAGTTCCTTGACATCCGCTACCATGTGAAGGACATCGCACTGAAAGAGCTTACCCCGGCTTTCATCTCCGACTTCGAGATGTTCCTGCGCACGGACAAGCACTGCTGCACCAATACCGTGTGGCTGTACGTCTGCCCGCTACGGACGATGGTGTTCATCGCCATCAACAACGAGTGGCTGACACGCGACCCGTTCCGCGAGTATGAAATCAAGAAGGAGGAAACGACACGCAGTTTCCTTACCAAAGAGGAAATCCGCCTGCTCATGGACGGGAAACTGAAAAACGCCAAACAGGAACTGTACCGCGACTCTACCTGTTCTGCGCGTTCACCGGGCTGTCGTTCTCGGATATGCGCAACCTCACGGAAGAGAATATCCGCACCTACTTCGACGAACACGAGTGGATAAACATCAACCGCCAGAAAACGGGCGTGGTGTCCAACATCCGCCTGCTTGACATCGCCAACCGCATAATCGGCAAATACCGGGGTCTGTGCGAGAACGGCAGGATATTCCCCGTCCCGCATTATAACACGTGCCTTGCAGGTATCCGTGCCGTCGCCAAGCGTTGCGGCATCACCAAGCATATCACGTGGCATCAGAGCCGCCACACGGCAGCCACGACGGTGTTCCTCTCCAACGGCGTACCTATCGAAACGGTCAGCTCCATGCTCGGACACAAGAGCATAAAGACGACGCAGATTTACGCGAAGATAACCAAAGAGAAGCTCAATCAGGACATGGAGAACCTTGCGGCAAGGTTGAACAACGTTGAGGAATTTGCAGGTTGCACCATCTAAAAAGAGAAGCCATGAAACGTGACATAATCATCATAGAGGACAAAGCGGTCAGCGTAACCGGTAACGACGTGTGGATGACCGCCACCGAAATCGCCGGACTGTTCCATACGATCGTCCCGGCAGTGAACGCAGCCATCAAAGCCGTCCGCAAGTCGGACGTGCTGAACGACTACGAGGTGTGCCGCTACATGCAGCTTGAAAACGGGCTGTACGCGGACGTGTACGCGCTTGAAATCATCATTCCGATTGCTTTCCGGCTGAACACCTACAACACCCACCTTTTCCGTACATGGCTGGTGGGAAAGGCTCTCGCAAAAGAGAAACGGCAAGCATACGTGATGTTCATACAGAACGGAAAAGCCGGGTACTGCTGATTGCACATACCCCATAAGACAAGGAAACGGGCAGCACCACAAAAGGTGTCGCCCGTTTCCTTTTTCATGTTGGCCGCCTTACTCCAGCGGCTTGCGGTAGTTCGCTTCCAGTACCTCGCGCAGCCCCGTTTCCGGGTAAAGCACCTTCCCTCCCAAAAGTATGAAGGGCAACACACGGTTGTTGCGGTATTCCTGCAAGGTGCGTCGGCTCACGCGGAGCAGTTCCGCCACCTCGCCGTCCGTCAGGTAACGCTCCCCGTCCAGCGGAGGACGGTAACTTTCCAGAAATGCGGACAGCCATTTAGAGCCTTTGCGCATATCCTGCACCACAGAGGCTATCGGCTCGTCTTCCATCGTAAAAACATCGTTGTTCTCGTTCATCATAACTTCGGATTCAGTGGGTGAATAAATCAAATCATCTGCCGTGCGGATAGAGCGTGCCGACAAGCGGTATCAGCCGCTTCACCTCCTCCGGCTTGTAATAGAACCTTCGGTTTATCTGCGAGTAGCCGATAAGCCGCCTGTCACGAAGCGTCTGCAACGTGCGCAGGCTGATTCTCAACTGCCCGCAGACCTCCTCGCCCGTGAGCCATTTTTCCATGCGCCCCGAGTCGCTTTTGCGCCTCAGGGCGGCGATCTTCTCCGAGAGTGCGCCGAATGCCGCCACCATCATCTCGAAAGTCTTTTTCTCGATAGATACTATTTCCATATTCATAAAATTATCGGTTTGCCCGCAAAGGTAACGACGCAGCCCTTAACACGTACCGTTTTCCGCTGAAAGGCTGCCTGTTGCGCCGTTTGACCGGGTTACGGAGCCATCTTCCGTAAAAATCTTACGTGAGTCACGTAGTGAGTTGTTAAAGCCCCTTTTGTTTATTGCCGAATTTTGCCGCAGAAACAAAAAGAAAGGACTGAATATGAAAGTGATAACGATGGAAAGTTCCGCCTTCCGGTCATTGACGGAACAGATAGCGGAGATTGCGGCACACGTCCGTGCCGTCTCCGGCGACAAGAAAGCGGCATCGCCCGACAGGTTGCTCACCACACGCGAGGCGGCGCACCTGCTTAACGTGAGTACCCGCACCCTCCAGCGTATGCGCAGCGAGCAACGCATCGGCTATGTCGTGCTGCGCGGCAAATGCCGCTACCGGCAGTCTGAAATCGACCGCCTGCTTGAAGCATGTGCCGTCAACGAGGACGCGGCGACACCGCAGGAACTGAAACGGAACCACACGCTGCGCACGGGCGGCAGCCCCAAAGGACGGAGGACATAGGTCATGGAACTGCTCACACGAAACAACTTCGAGGTCTGGATGCAGAAGCTGATGGAACGGCTCGACCGTCAGGACGAACTGCTGCTGGCGATGAAGGCTGAGGGGAAACAGCCCGCTATCACGGAAAGCATCCGCCTTTTCGACAATCAGGACTTGTGTATGCTGCTCCAGATAAGCAAGCGCACCCTGCAACGCTACCGCAGCGTCGGCGCATTGCCTTACAAGACACTGGGCAAGAAAACCTATTACAGCGAGGAGGACGTGCTGACATTCCTTTCCAACCATATCAAGGACTTCAAAAAGGAAGATATAGCCTTCTACAAGGCTCGTATCCATAATTTCTTTCATAAATAACCCATTAAAACATTTTTCAGATGGCAAAGAAAAAAGACGAAAAGGACGTGCTGGTAGTCCGTGACGAGAAGACGGGCGAGATCAGCGTGGTAGCCGGGCTGAACGTGGACGGCACACCCAAGCGCACCCCCGCGAAAGCGGAGAACGCGCAGAGTTTCCTGCAATTCGACCGACATGGCGACGTGCTGGACAACTTCTTCAAGAACTTCTTCCGGCAGTGCAAGGAACCCAGCCGCTTCGGTTTCTACCGTATCGCGGCGGACCAAGCCGAAAATATCTTGGAGGTGATGAAGCAACTGCTGAAAGACCCGGAAGGGAACAAGGAACTGCTTGCCCCTCACAAGGTGGACACCTCCGGTTATGAGAAGAAGGTGCAGGAAGAACAGACTTCACAACAGGTAGAAAAACAAGTACCTCAAAAACAGGAAAACATGGAGCAACAGAAAGAACAACAGGAAAACCCGCAGCAGACGCAGGGCAAACGGGGCTACCAGCCCATCGACGAGAGCAAAATCAACTGGCAGGAACTGGAGGACAGATGGGGTGTGAAGCGTGACGACCTTGAAAAGTCCGGCAACCTTACGAAGATGCTCAACTACGGCAAGTCCGACTTGGTGAAGGTCAAACCCACCTTCGGCGGCGAATCATTCGAGCTGGACGCCCGCCTCTCCTTCAAGAAGGACGGCGAGGGAAACATCAGCCTCGTGCCGCACTTCATCCGCAAGGAGCAGAAGTTAGATGAATACAAGGAACACAAATTCTCCGACGACGACCGGAAGAACCTGCGCGAAACGGGCAACCTCGGCAGGGTCGTGGACATCGTGGACAGGGAAACGGGCGAGATTATCCCCTCCTACATCAGCATCGACCGCAAGACGAATGAGATCACGGACATCCCGGCAAACAAGGTGCGCATCCCGGAGCGCATCGGCAAGACGGAAATTACCAAGCAGGAGCAGGACATGCTCCGCGCCGGACTGCCCGTGCGCGACAAGCTCATCGAGCGCAACGACGGCAGGAAGTTCGTCACCACCCTGCAAGTGAACGTGGAGCAGCGCGGTGTGGAGTTCGTGCCGGGAACCGGCAGGTCGCCCCGTACCGCACAGACGCAGGAAGCCAAGAGCGACACGTCGAAAAGTCAGGCGCAAGGCGGGGAGAATGCGCCCAGACCAAGAAGGAGCAACGCCGCAACACGTGGACGAAACGAGGACGGCAGCATTCGCCCCATCAGGCAAATGGAGCGGCGTGAACTTCACCGACCAACAGAAAGCCGACTACGTGGAGGGCAAGCCGTGAAGCTGGAAACGTGACCGACAAGCAGGGCTTCCATGCCACGATGTATATCAAGTTCAACCCGGAGAAGGGCCGTCCGTACCGCTACGACACGAACCCCGACAACGCCCAGCAGTCGCCCCGTCCAACGAGAGCCGCACGCAGGTGGCGGTGAACAACGAGGGCAAGACCAACGAGGCGACAAAGAACCTGAAAGAGCCTTTGCAGAAAGGTCAGACCGCCCCGAAGACCGCCAGCCAGCAACAGCAGCAGGATAAACCGAAGAAAAACAACAAGGGCATGAAGATGTAATCCCGTGTCCGCCACTAATCCAATCCAAAGTAAAAAAAGTAATCATTAAAAAAGAAAAAGCATGAAGACAATCATTGCAGAAAAGCCTCCGTGGCACGTGAAATCGCCCGCATCGTGGGCGCGACAAAGAGAGAGGAAGGATATTTCGAGGGAGGCGGCTATGCCGTGACATGGGCATTCGACACCTCGTCCAACTTGCCATGCCCGACGGCTACGGCGTGCGCGGCTTCGCCGTGACAACCTCCCGATTATCCCGACACCTTCACGCTCGTCCCCGTCAGGTCAGGACGGAGAAGGGCTACAAGCCCGACAGCGGCGTGGTGTCGCAGATAAAAATCATTACCGGCTTTTCAATGGGAGCGAACAAATCATGTGTGGCAACCGATGCCGGGCGTGAGGGTGAGCTAATCTTCCGCTATCTCTACCACTACACGGATGCAAAACCCCGTTTGTGCGCCTGTGGATCAGCTCGCTCACCGACAAGGCTATCCGTGAGGGGTTGCGCAACCTCGAAGACGGCGGCAAGTATGACAACCTATACCTCGCCGCCAAAGCGCGGAGCGAATCCGACTGGCTCGTGGGCATCAACGGCACGCAGGCACTTTCTATCGCCGCCGGACACGGCACGTACTCGGTCGGACGGGTTGCAGACCCCACATTGGCGATGGTGTGTGAACGCTACTGGGAGAACCGCCGTGTTCACGCCCGAAAGCCTTCTGGCAGCTCCATATCGCAACGGACGGTTGCGATGGTGAGGTCGTGAAACTCTCTTCCTCCGAGAAATGGAAGGAGAAAGAGCCGGCTATGGAGCTATATAATAAGGTAAGGGCGGCAGGCTACGCAACGGTAACGAAAGCCGAGCGCAAGGAGAAGACGGAGGAAACTCCGCTCCTGTACGACCTGACCACGCTCCAGAAAGAAGCCACGCCAAGCACGGCTTCACGGCGGAACAGACGCTTGAAATCGCGCAGAAACTCTACGAGAAGAAACTGATAACCTATCCGAGAACGGGTAGCCGTTACATTCCCGAAGACGTGTTCGCCGAAATCCCAAGCTGCTCGCCTTCATCGGCACGCAGCCCGAATGGAAAGACAAGGTGCGGGCGAAAGCCGTCCCGACACGCCGCAGCGTGGATGGCGGCAAGGTGACGGACCACCAGCCCTGCTCGTCACGGGCGAGAAACCGCTCTTCCTCTCCAAAAGAGGACGGCACCATCTATCAGATGATTGCGGACGTATGGTCGAGGCATTCTCCGAAAAATGCGTCAAGGACGTGACCGCTGTCACGGCGGAATGTGCGGGAATGGAGTTCACCGTGAAAGGCAGCGTTGTCAAACAAGCCGGATGGCGTGCCGTATATGGCGAGGAAAACAAGGAGGAAACCACCATCCCCGGCTGGCAGGAAGGCGACACGCTGACGCTGAAAGGCTCTTCCATCACCGAAGGAAAGACCAAACCCAAGCCGCTGCACACCGAAGCCACCCTGCTGTCCGCTATGGAAACGGCGGGCAAGGAAATCGAGGACGACGCGCTGCGTCAGCAATGAAGGACTGCGGCATCGGCACTCCGCCACACGCGCCTCCATCATCGAAACGCTCTTCAAGCGCGGTTACATGGAACGCTGCAAGAAATCGCTTGTCCCCACTGAAAAGGGTCTTGCCCTCAACTCCGTTGTCAGACGATGCGCATCGCCGATGTAGCCATGACGGCGAATGGGAGAAGGAGCTGGCACGCATCGAGCGCGGGGAACTGTCCGCCGACACCTTCCGCAAGAAGATAGAGGCGTACACACGGGAAATCACCTCCGAACTGCTCTCGTGCGACAAGCTCTTCGCAGCCGTGACTCCGGCTGCGCGTGTCCCAAGTGCGGCACGGGCAGGATGCGGTTCTACGGCAAGGTGGTACGCTGCGACAACACGGAGTGCGGACTGCCCGTGTTCCGGCTGAAAGCGGGACGCACCCTGTCCGACGACGAAATCAAAGACCTGCTCACCGACGGGCACACCAAGCTGCTCAAAGGCTTCAAGAGCAAACAGGGCAAGAGCTCGATGCCGTGGTCGCCTTTGACGGGGAATATAACACGGCTTTTGTGTTCCCGGAGGCTAAAAAGGGCAAGAATTTTCAGGACGGAAGAAATAATGCTAACTTTGCCACTTGTTCAGAGTAATGAATTGTTCTTCGATACCGGATTACACTCATACTTTGGATTTTAGTGGTGGCACTCGGAGGGATTACCGAGTGCCTTTTTCTTCCTTTTTCCAACCGATTATCCCGTTAAATATCAATCCACTAAACTCCAAAGTAATGAACAACAAGAAGAAAACGAGGGTCAGACCGACTTTTCCTATTACGGTCTGTACCTGCTGGACTATCTCCGCACGAACAAGTTTGAACAGGCTTCCGATGCCGCTTCATACGGGAACGCGCCGACCGTGCCGCCGAAACGTATGAAAAGGCAAGGCTCGAAGGCTATCCCGCCGACGGTGCGCAGGAGCTGGCGATGACACGCTGCTGCGCGGGCTGCGCTATTCCCGGTACGCCATGCTCCGCGAAGTCGTGGAAAACGAGTTTGCCGATGAAGTGCGGAAGAGAAGTGCGAAGCCTTCATACAGAAACTCCTGCCGCTTGTCGGCAACGTGTTTTCCGTCTATGACCTCTCGGACGACAATTTCGCCCTGTCTTCCGATTACGACCTGCTCTACACGGAGCTGACGGGGGCAACCGCCCTTTATATCGGGGAATATGGCGTTTAACCGCAAACAGAAACTGCGGGACAACATCGAGGCGATACGACGCGCATTCATCCTTGACAGGGAAAACAGGACATGACAACCGAAGAGCGTGCCATACTTCAAAGGTACTGCGGTTTCGGCGGTCTGAAATGTATCCTCAACCCTGCAAAGGAACTGACGATGCCGTCCGCTGGGCGAAATCCGACCTCGAACTGTTCGCCCGACGGTGGAGCTGCACAGGCTTATCCGTGAGAACAGCAAGGACGAAACGGAGTACAAGCGGTTTGTGGACTCGCTCAAAGCGTCCGTACTTACCGCTTTCTACACTCCCAAAGAGATAACCGACACCCTCGCGGACGTGCTGGCGGATTACAGTGTCCGCCCCGCCCGTATGCTCGAACCGTCGGCGGGTGTCGGCGTGTTCGTGGACTCCGTGCTGCGGCACAGCCCCAATGCGGATGTGATGGCTTTTGAGAAGGATCTGCTCACGGGTACAATCCTGCGGCATCTCTATCCTGACCAAAAGATGCGTACCTGCGGTTTTGAGAAAATCGAAAAACCGTTCAACAATTATTTCGACTTGGCGGTGTCCAACATTCCTTCGGTGACATCGCCGTGTTTGACCCTGAATTTCAGCGGAGCGACTCATTCGGCAGACGCTCCGCCCAGAAGCCATCCACAACTATTTTTTCCTCAAAGGGCTGGATGCCGTGCGTGACGGCGGCATCGTGGCGTTCATCACCTCGCAAGGGGTATTGAACAGCACCAAGACCTCCGTGCGTAACGAGCTGTTCAGTCAGGCTGATCTGGTATCCGCGATACGCCTGCCCAACAACCTGTTCACGGACAACGCGGGGACAGAGGTGGGCAGCGACCTGATTGTCCTGCAAAGAACCTGAACAAAAAGGAAATGTCGCAGGACGAGCGGCTGATGACCGTGATACAGACGGACACGAAAACCGGCCTGACAGACAACGCCTATTTCATCCACCACCCGGAACGCATCGTGCATACGACGGCGAAACTTGACACCGACCCCTACGGGAAGCCCGCTATGGTTTATCTGCATGAGGGCAAGACCGCAGGTATAGCCGGGGACTTGCGCCGTATGCTCGACGAGGATTTCCATTACAGGCTCGCCATGCGTCTGTATTCGGAAACAATCCGGCAGTCGGGAACGGAAAGAAAAAGTTATTGTTCAAAAGGAGGCGGAGCGTCCTGCTGTAACACAGAAAACGGTATTTTCACAAACAGTTGAAACTCCGACGGAGAAACCGCAACCCACAGAGGAAAAGCCGGAGATAGAGCCACGTCCGAAATATTCTGATGGGGTGCAGCTATCATTGCTCGATCTTTGGGGTATGACGGAAGAAGTCAGCCAATCGAAAACCGCCAAGAAGAAAAGACGGCAAAAGAAAGAAAGCCCTACAAGGCGCATTTCGCCTAAGCCGCAGGTGCAGGCAACACCGAAAGTCACTGCTATATCCGACTGCTTCCACACCTAAGACTGTAACGGAGAACAAGGAGGTGAAAGTGGACAATGCCGCAAGCCTGCCGACCCGGACGACATCTATGCCACGCTGGACTGGGATACCAATCCTCCCATCAACGGCTTCTATGAGATGATGATGGGTTTGACACCGGAACGCAGGAAGGAACTTCGGGAGCTGGCGAGGCAGCAATAACGAGAAACAAGTGGCGGCGGAAAAGACGGAAGTGAAAGCCGTGTCGGAAGCTCACCGTGAGCAAACACGGCAAGAAGAAGCACAGCCGGAGGCAGTCGCCGCACCTGCCGTTACAGATACCCCATCGGAAGCAGTGGCGACTTCCCTTTTCCCCGACATCGAAGCGGAGAAGCCGAAGGAGGAAGTCGTGGACCTATCGCCCCGTGCCTACCACCGCACACCGGAGATGCACACCTGCGCGAAGGGTCGCTGGTGGCTGACTGGGGACGTCCATAACATCGGCTACCTGAAGGACATCACCCCATACGGGGCGACATTCCAGCCGCTCGACCTGAAAGGCTACCAGAAGGAAAAGGCTTTGCTGTATGTGTCGCTGCGTGACGCTACGAGCGTCTGTACCGTATGAATCGAACAGCACGAGGCGAATGTTCCGTGGCGAGAGCATCTGAACACTGTTACGATGAATTTGTCATGCGTTACGGCAACCTCAACGCCAAGCAGAACGTAAAGTTGGTGATGATGGACGCAGGCGTCGTGACATCCTTTCGCTGGAACGGGCGGAGAACGGGAAGTTCGTCAAGGCGGACATCTTCGAACGTCCCGTTTCCTTCGCGGTGGAGAGCCATACCAACGTAGGTTCTCCCGAAGAGGCACTTTCCGCGTCGCTCAACAAGTTCGGCACGGTCAATCTCGACTATATGCGGAGATAACCGACAGTACGGCGGAGGAATTGCTCACAGCCCTGCAAGGCGCATCTATTACAATCCGCTCGTGACCGGTTACGAAATCAAAGACCGCTTCATCGCCGGGAACGTGATAGAGAAGGCGGAGCGCATAGAGGCATGGATGGGCGACAATCCCGAAAATGAGCGTATGCCGGAAATAAAACAGGCGTTGGAGGCTCTGAAAGATGCCGAACCGCCGCGCATCGCCTTCGAGGATCTGGACTTCAATTTCGGGGAACGATGGATTCCTACGGGTGTCTATGCCGCCTACATGAGCCGGTTGTTCGATACGGAGGTGAAAATCGCCTACTCCGCCAGCATGGACGAGTTTTCGGTGGCGTGCGGATACCGCACCATGAAAATCACGGACGAGTTTCTGGTGAAGGGGTATTACCGGAACTATGACGGTATGCACCTTCTGAAACACGCCCTGCACAACACCTGCCCCGACATGATGAAGTCCATCGGCAAGGATGAGCATGGCAATGACATCAAGGTGCGCGACAGCGAGGGCATACAGCTCGCCAACGCCAAGATTGACGAGATACGAAACGGCTTCTCCGAATGGCTGGAAGAGCAGTCGCCGCAGTTCAAGGAACGGCTGACGACGATGTATAACCGCAAGTTCAACTGTTTCGTGCGCCCGAAATATGACGGCTCGCACCAGACTTTTCCCGACCTCAACTTGAAGGGGCTGGCAAGCCGGGGCATCAAGAGCGTCTATCCCTCGCAGATGGATTGCGTCTGGATGCTGAAACAGAACGGCGGCGGAATTTGCGACCATGAGGTGGGAACCGGAAAGACGCTGATAATGTGCATCGCCGCGCATGAAATGAAGCGTCTTAACTTGGCACACAAGCCGATGATTATCGGGTTGAAAGCCAACGTCGCGGAGATTGCAGCCACCTATCAGGCGGCATATCCCAACGCACGTATTCTGTACGCTTCGGAGAAGGATTTTTCGACTGCCAACCGTGTGCGTTTCTTCAACAACATCAAAAACAACGATTACGATTGTGTCATCATGTCGCACGACCAGTTCGGAAAGATACCGCAGTCGCCGGAGTTGCAACAGCGCATCCTGCAAGCGGAGCTTGACACGGTGGAGGAAAACCTCGAAGTGCTGCGGCAGCAGGGAAAGAACGTGTCGCGGGCGATGCTGAAAGGGCTGGAGAAGCGCAAGCACAACCTTGAAGCGAAGCTGGA
>PDYJ01001898.1_pt1 | contig 11478 bp, 16 predicted proteins | sample 1430841 | NCBI WGS metagenome assembly PDYJ01 (sample SAMN07237672, study PRJNA390542) | Gut metagenome, whole genome shotgun sequencing project. | isolation source: fecal pellets | host: Mus musculus | place: USA: New York, NY | collected 2016-10 | reverse complement strand
CGCCAATGTAGCTCAGGGGTAGAGCACTTCCTTGGTAAGGAAGAGGTCGCGGGTTCAAATCCGCCATCGGCTCCACAAAAACAATGACGGCCCGATAGCGCTCCGCGCTGTCGAGCCGTTACTTTGAAGCAGAATAATTAACAAACCGAACATAATCATAACAGAGTTATGGCTAAAGAGAAATTCGAAAGAACCAAGCCGCATGTAAACATCGGCACCATCGGTCACGTTGACCACGGTAAGACCACTCTTACCGCCGCCATCACCACCGTTCTTGCCAAGGCCGGCCTCTCCGAGGTTAAGTCGTTTGATCAGATCGACAACGCCCCGAGGAAAAAGAGCGTGGTATCACCATCAACACCGCCCACGTTGAATACGAAACAGCCAACCGTCACTACGCTCACGTAGACTGCCCCGGACACGCTGACTACGTTAAGAACATGGTTACCGGTGCTGCTCAGATGGACGGTGCAATCATCGTGGTAGCCGCTACTGACGGCCCGATGCCCCAGACTCGCGAGCACATCCTTCTCGCCCGCCAGGTGAACGTTCCCCGTATCGTTGTGTTCCTCAACAAGTGCGATATGGTCGACGACGAAGAGATGTTCGAGCTCGTAGAGATGGAAATGCGCGATCTTCTTTCGAGCTACGACTATGATGGCGACGAAACTCCCATCATCCGTGGTTCTGCTCTCGGCGCCTCAACGGCGAGCCCGAATGGGAGAAGAAGGTTATGGAGCTCATGGAAGCTGTCGACAACTGGATCCCCCTGCCTCCCCGCGACGTTGACAAACCCTTCCTCATGCCTGTCGAGGACGTATTCTCGATCACTGGCCGTGGCACCGTAGCTACCGGTCGTATCGAAACCGGTATCGTTAAGGTAGGCGACGAAGTTCAGATCATGGGTCTTGGCGCAGACATGAAGTCGGTTGTTACCGGCGTTGAGATGTTCCGCAAGCTCCTCGATCAGGGCGAAGCCGGCGACAACGTAGGTCTTCTCCTCCGTGGTATCGACAAGAAGGACATCAAGCGTGGTATGGTAATCTGCCATCCCGGTGTTGTTAAGCCCCACAGCAAGTTCAAAGCTTCTGTCTATATCCTCAAGAAGGAAGAAGGTGGCCGTCACACTCCTTTCCACAACCACTACCGTCCCCAGTTCTACATCCGTACTCTTGACGTAACCGGCGAGATCACCCTCCCCGAAGGTCGTGAGATGGTAATGCCCGGCGACCACGTAGAGATCAACGTAGAGCTCATCAACCCCGTAGCTTGCGACACCGGTCTTCGTTTCGCCATCCGTGAAGGCGGTCGCACCGTTGGTTCCGGCCAGATCACGAGATCCTCGAATAATACCTTCCCGGAGAATAATCAACCGAATCTATCGAATTTGTCTGAAGGCCTGACAAGGTCAGCCGACATAACACCAAAAAGCGGGCGGCTCGCACAAGCCGCGTAGCCGTCCGCTTTTTTAACACACAGGTTTAGCTCAGTCGGTAGAGCACTGGTCTCCAAAACCAGGTGTCGGGAGTTCGAGCCTCTCAACCTGTGCCAACAAAATCAGAAATGAAAAAACTGAAACTACTCACGGACATCGAGGAGTCTTATAACGAGCTTCGCTATAAGACTTCTTGGCCAACCAAAGGGCAGCTGATCAAGAGCTCGATTATCGTGCTTATCGCTTCCATCATTATCGCATTGATAATCTGGGTTATGGACATGGCCATAAAACGGTATCATGCACTTTATTTACGGACTCGGTCACTAATATAGGGGCCGCGCCCATTTTTTTCGCCAAAAGGAAAGTGTCAGCAATGACCTGTTCGCAAGTGAATCAACCCTAAAGTATCAACCATTTCATCTCACAAAGACCGACGATGGACGAAACAATGGAGAAACCTGAAGAGAGAAGAGCCTGGTACGTGCTTCGGGCCATTTCCGGTAAGGAAGCTAAGGTTAAGGAAGTACTCGATGCTGCTATACGCAACACCGATCTGGGCAAATATGTCTTTCAGGTATTGATTCCGACCGAGAAGGTGCTCACAATGCGCAACGGCAAAAAGGTGATCAAGGAGAAGAATCTCTACTCCGGCTACGTTTTTGTTGAAGCCATCCTTCACGGCGAAGTGCTTCATGAGCTCCGCAACACCACCAACGTCATCGACTTCCTCCGCGGACGCGACAAATCGGCTCTTCCTGAGCCTTTGCGTCAGAGCGAGGTGATGAGAATGCTCGGCGCTGCCGACGAACTCATCGACACCACCGACGATGGCACCAACGACTTCATGCTGGGCGAAACGGTGAAGGTCAACTACGGGCCTTTCATCGGATTTACCGGCGAGATCGAGGAGGTTGACCGCGAGAAGAAGAAGCTCAAAGTCATGGTCAAGATTTTTGGCCGCAAGACGCCCCTTGAATTGGAAAATTCGCAAGTAGAGCGTGTATGATTTCTTACGAGCCCCGGTGAGCGACTCCGTCGCATCTCGAGGCTCATTTGAAGTTTTGACTCGGTCTTTTCCGAGCCTGTGTTACGAGGCAACGAAATTATGAGTCGGCTACATGCTCGTCAGTTCTGACATTTCAACCCACCCCCTACAAAACAATAAGATTTAACAATGGCTAAAGAAATTGCTGGACAAATCAAATTGCAGATAAAGGGAGGAGCAGCCAACCCCTCTCCTCCAGTTGGTCCCGCCTTAGGCTCCAAGGGCATCAACATCATGGAATTCTGCAAGCAGTTCAATGCCCGCACTCAGGACAAAGCCGGCAAAGTGCTTCCGGTCGTAATTACATATTACACCGACAAGAGCTTTGACTTTGTCGTGAAGACGCCCCCGGTGGCCATTCAGCTGATGGAAGCGTCTAAGATCAAGAAAGGCTCGGCCCAGCCTAACCGCAACAAGGTGGCTGAGATTTCTTGGAGCAGGTCAAGACTATAGCAGAAGACAAGATGCCCGACCTCAACTGCTTCACGGTAGAAAGCGCCATGCGTATGGTGGCCGGTACCGCCCGCAGCATGGGTATCACCGTTAAGGGTCAATTCCCCGGCAATAACTGATAAACTTCAATTGACATGAGTAAACTGACTAAAAACCAAAAGCTTGCTTTAGAGAAGATTGAAGCCGGGAAATCGTACTCGCTTGCCGAGGCAGCCGAAAAGGTAAAGGAAATAACCTACACCAAATTTGACGCATCGCTCGACATCGACGTGCGACTCGGTGTGGATCCCCGCAAAGCCAACCAGATGGTGCGCGGTGTTGTTACCCTCCCCCACGGCACCGGCAAACAGGTTAAGGTGCTTGTGCTCTGCAACCCCGACGCCGAGACCGCAGCTAAGGCTGCCGGCGCCGACTATGTTGGCCTTGACGAATATATCGAGAAAATCAAAAGGTGGATGGACTGACGTTGATGTGATCATCACTCAGCCTGCCATCATGGGTAAGATCGGTGCCCTCGGTCGTGTGCTCGGTCCCCGTGGTCTCATGCCTAACCCTAAGAGCGGCACTGTGACCAACGACGTGGCCAAGGCCGTAGAGGAAGTCAAGAAGGGTAAAATCGATTTCAAGGTCGACAAGAATGGTATCGTTCACTCTTCGATTGGCAAGGTGAGCTTCACTCCCGAGCAGATGCGCGACAATGCGCGTGAGTTCATCAATACCCTGATCAAGCTCAAGCCCGCAACCGCCAAAGGCACATATATCAAGAGCATTTATCTTTCGAGCACGATGAGTCCCGGTGTGAAGGTCGACTCCAAGACTGTTGCCGAATAAGCATTCACCCCTCAATCGCTAAAGCATCATCATGAAAAAGGAAGATAAAGCAACGGTAATAGCCCAGATAGCTGAAACCGTAAAACAATATCCCAGCTTCTACCTCGTAGAGACCGCCGGTCTCAACGCTGAGAAGACCTCTGATCTCCGTCGTGCATGCTTCAAGGCCGACATCAAGCTCCTCGTGGTGAAAAACACCCTTCTCCACAAGGCCCTTGAAAGCCTCGAAGGTGACTACAGCGAAATCTACCCCGCTCTCGCCGGTCCTACCACCCTGATGTGTACCAACGTGGCCAACGCGCCCGCCAAGCTCATCAAGGACTTCGTAAAGAAGGACGACAAGCTTCCCCTCCTCAAGGGTGCATACGTTGAAGAGACCGTTTATCTTGGCGCTGACCAGCTCGACGCTCTCTGCGCTATCAAGAGCAAGAACGAGCTCATCGCCGACGTTATCGCGCTCCTTCAGTCGCCTGCCAAGAACGTTGTTTCGGCCCTCACTTCGGGCGGCAGCAAGCTTCACGGCATTCTGGAAACTCTCTCGAAGAAGGAAGAGGCTTGATTCGGGCCTGATCCCTTTTCAATCCACTTTCGCTCTTCCGAGCTACCATCCCTCTCTCCGGCTACCAACCCAAAGTAAAAAAAAACAACAAAAAACTCATCAATACAATGGCAGATCTCAAAGCTTTTGCAGAACAATTAGTAAACCTGACCGTTAAGGAAGTTAACGAACTCGCCCAGATCCTCAAGGACGAATACGGCATCGAACCCGCAGCTGCAGCTGTAGCAGTTGCTGCCGGTCCCGCCGCTGCTGGCGAAGCCGCTGAAGAGAAGACTTCGTTCGACGTTGTCCTCAAGTCGGCCGGCGCAAGCAAGCTCGCAGTCGTTAAGCTCGTTAAGGAGCTCACCGGTCTCGGCCTCAAGGAGGCTAAGGAGATGGTCGATGGCGCTCCCTCCGTTATCAAGGAAGGTGTAGCAAAGGCCGACGCCGAGGGTCTCAAGAAGCAGCTCGAAGAGGCCGGCGCCGAAGTCGAACTCAAATAATAGGCCTGACTGTCAGACCCATAGGTAAAGTGTCGCCCCAAGGGTTGATACTTTACCTTTTTGTGTATAACTCAAAGCGGCATCTGCCGGCATCCTTTTCAGCCGTCAATCTAAATGGCATCGACAAGGATGATAGGAGCGATGCCACTGCATATCATCAGCGACCGCGTGGAGGCCGAAAAATCTCTTTTCGGCCACCCGCTGCCGCCGATTATAAGTGTCTGCGCCAAGGGTATTTACATTTGTCGACGGTCACTTATCCTTCTCTCCTTCCTCATTACGTTTTTTCCTCCCTCCCCGAATCTTCTTCCACTTCACCTCCCCTACTATAGATGTCAGTAACAACAGATAAACCCCGCGTTAACTTTGCTTCGGTGAAGAACCCGCTCCCCTACCCCGACTTCCTGGAGGTTCAGCTGCGTTCGTTCAAAGACTTCCTGCAGCTTGACACTCCTCCCGAGAAGCGCACCAAAGAGGGACTGTACAAGGTTTTCTCGGAGAACTTCCCCATAGCCGACACACGAAACAATTTCGTGCTCGAATTTCTCGACTACTACATCGACCCGCCCCGCTACACCATCGAAGAGTGTCTGGAGCGCGGCCTGACCTACTGCGTTCCGCTGAAGGCAAAGCTCAAGCTCTACTGCACCGATCCCGATCATGAGGACTTCGACACGGTAGTACAGGATGTGTATCTGGGCCAGATTCCCTACATGACCGAGAAGGGCACCTTTGTCATCAACGGTGCCGAGCGCGTCGTAGTGTCGCAGCTCCACCGCTCGCCCGGCGTGTTCTTCGGTCAGAGCATCCATGCCAACGGCACCAAGCTCTACTCAGCCCGTATCATCCCCTTCCGCGGTTCATGGATCGAGTTTGCCACTGACATCAACAATGTCATGTATGCCTACATCGACCGAAAGAAGAAGCTCCCTGTCACCACTCTGCTCCGCGCCATCGGCCTGGAGACTGAAAAGGAGATCATCGAGACTTTCGGTCTGGCCGAAGAGGTGAAGGTCAACAAGAAGAACATGAAAGACGCCATCGGCCGTACTCTTGCCGGACGTATCTCACGCACCTGGGTCCAGGACTATGTCGACGAGGACACCGGTGAGATCAGCCCCGTGGAGCGCACCGAAGTGGTTGTGGAGCGTGAGACAAAGCTCACCGAAGAGGATGTCGAAAAAATCCTTGAAAGCGGCGTGAAGACCGTCCTCCTCCACCGCGACGACGTAAGCTCCTCCGAGCGCTCTATCATTTTCGAGACTCTCAAGAAAGACCCCACCAATACCGAGCGTGAGGCCATTCAATATATATACACCCAGCTGCGCAACGCCGTCGCTCCTGACGACGCAAGCGCCCGCGAGGTGATCACCAACCTCTTCTTCTCAGAAAAGCGCTACGACCTGGGCGACGTGGGCCGTTACCGCATCAACAAGAAGCTCGGCCTCGACACTGACCCCGATGTGCGTGTGCTCACTAAGGAGGATATCATCGCCATCATCAAGTATCTCATCGAGCTCATCAACTCCAAGGCCGATGTCGACGATATCGACCACCTCAGCAACCGACGCGTGCGCACCGTAGGCGAGCAGCTCTGCAACCAGTTCAATGTGGGCCTCGCACGTATGTCGCGCACCATCCGTGAGCGCATGAATGTGCGCGACAATGAGGTGTTCACTCCTATCGACCTCATCAATGCCAAGGCCATATCGTCGGTGATCAACTCATTCTTCGGCACCAATGCTCTGAGCCAGTTCATGGACCAGACCAATCCTCTTGCCGAGATGACCCACAAGCGCCGTATGAGTGCCCTCGGCCCCGGCGGTCTGTCGCGTGAGCGCGCAGGCTTTGAGGTGCGCGACGTGCACTATACCCACTACGGACGTCTTTGTCCTATCGAGACTCCTGAAGGCCCCAACATCGGCCTGATCTCGTCGCTCTGCGTATATGCCAAGATCAACGACCTCGGATTTATCGAGACTCCCTACCGCGTAGTGACCGACTCTAAGGTCAACCTCAACAACGATGAGATCGTTTACCTCACCGCAGAGGTGGAAGAGGGTAAGATCATCGCTCAAGGCAACGCCCCTCTCAACGACGACGGAACCTTCGTGCGCGACCGTGTGAAAGCACGTCTCGACGCCGACTTCCCCATCGTGGCCCCCGATCAGGTGGAACTCATGGATGTGAGCCCCACTCAGATCGCCTCCATTGCAGCATCGCTCATCCCATTCCTTGAGCACGACGACGCTAACCGCGCTCTCATGGGATCAAACATGATGCGCCAGGCTGTGCCCCTGCTCCGCTCCGAAAGCCCCATCGTAGGCACCGGACTCGAGGGTCAGCTCATCCGCGACTCCCGCACCCAGATCACAGCCGAGGGCGAAGGCACCATCGAATATGTCGACGCACGGGTGATCCGCATCCGCTACGACCGCACCGAAGAGGAGGAGTTCGTATCGTTTGAGAGCGCTGTCAAGGAGTATCATATGCCCAAATTCCGCCGCACCAACCAGAACACCACCATCGACCTCCGCCCCATCTGCAAGGCAGGTCAGCGTGTGAGCCGCGGCACCATCCTCACCGAAGGCTACTCCACCGAAAATGGCGAGCTCGCCCTCGGACGCAACCTCAAAGTGGCATTCATGCCCTGGAAAGGCTACAACTATGAGGATGCCATCGTGCTCAACGAGCGCGTGGTGCGCGAGGATATCCTCACCTCTGTCCATGTCGACGAATATTCGCTCGAAGTGCGCGAAACCAAGCGCGGTATGGAAGAGCTCACCAGCGACATCCCAACGTGAGCGAAGACGCCACCAAGGATCTCGCCGAGAACGGCATCATCCGCGTCGGTGCCCATGTGGTGCCCGGCGATATAATGATAGGCAAGATCACCCTAAGGGCGAAAGCGATCCCACCCAGAAGAGAAGCTCCTCCGAGCCATCTTCGGCGACCGTGCCGGCGACGTAAAAGACGCCTCACTCAAGGCATCCCCCTCGCTCAAGGGCGTAGTGATCGGCACCAACCTCTTCCAGCGTGCCGTCAAGCGCGGCCGCACCTCCAACAGCATCAACGCCATCCAGGCCAAGCTTCAGGAGGAATACGACGAAAAGCTCCAGGCTCTCACCAACATATTGGTTGATAAGCTCCTCAAGCTCACCGCCGGATACACTTCGCGCGGCATCAAGGACTATACCGGCAACGACAATATCCCCGTCGGAGCATCCTTCACCGCATCCAACCTCGCCAACCTCAAGTACGACACCATCAACCTCTCGAACTGGACCGAAGATGAGCACACCAACGACCTCATCCGCGCCACCATCGTCAACTATCTCCGCAAATCGAAGGAGACAGAGAGCGAGTTGCGCCGACGCAAGTTTGATGTGTCGATAGGCGATGAGCTCCCCTCGGCATCATGCAGATGGCCAAAGTCTACATCGCCAAGAAGCGTAAGATCTCCGTCGGCGACAAAATGGCAGGCCGTCACGGCAACAAAGGTATCGTGAGCCGCATCGTCCGCCAGAAGATATGCCCTTCCTCGCCGATGGTACTCCTGTCGATATCTGCCTTAACCTCTGGGTGTGCCTTCGCGTATGAACCTCGGCCAGATCTTCGAGACCGTTCTCGGATGGGCCGGCCGCGAACTCGGCGAGAAATTCGCTACCCCGATCTTCGACGGTGCAACCCTCGACGACCTCAATGCCTGGACCGACAAGGCCGGCATCCCCGCTACGGCAAGACATTCCTCTACGACGGCGGCACAGGCGAGCGCTTTGACCAGCCCGCTACCGTGGGCGTGATCTACATGCTCAAACTCGGCCACATGGTTTGAGGACAAGATGCACGCACGCTCCATCGGCCCTACTCGCTCATCACTCAGCAGCCTCTCGGCGGTAAAGCACAGTTTGGCGGCCAGCGTTTCGGTGAGATGGAAGTGTGGGCGCTCGAAGCATTCGGCGCAGCCCACATCCTTCAGAGATCTCACCATCAAGAGTGACGATGTCACCGGACGCTCAAAAGCTACGAAGCAATCGTCAAAGGCGATCCGATGCCACCCCCGGCATCCCCGAATCGCTCAACGTGCTTCTCCACGAGCTCCGCGGCCTCGGCTCAGCATCTCTCTCGATCAATAAGCATCTCTCATACCTCTACAATCCACCATACTTCCCTTCATGGCATTTAGAAAAGACAACAAAATAAAGACCGGCTTCACGAAGATCACAATCGGGCTCGCTTCGCCCGAGGAGATCTCGAGAAGTCGAGCGGCGAGGTTGTAAAAGCCCGAGACTATCAACTAACCGCACCTACAAGCCCGAGCGCGACGGCCTCTTCTGCGAGCGCATCTTCGCCCGTGAAGGACTATGAATGTCATTGCGGCAAATACAAGCGCATCCGCTACAAGGGCATCGTCTGCGACCGTTGCGGCGTGGAAGTAACCGAGAAAAAGGTTGCGTCGCGAGCGTATGGGCCATATCAAGCTCTCCGTGCCCGTGGCCCACATCTGGTATTTCGCTCTCTACCCAACAAGATCGGCTACCTCCTTGGAATACCCTCCAAGAAGCTCGACGCCGTGATATACTACGAGCGCTACATCGTAATCAATCCGCCGGTATCGAACACCGCAATCCGACGGTAAGCTCGTGCCCCTCGAAAAGCTCGACCTCCTCAGCGAAGAGGAATACTTCGACATCATCGACAACTTTCCAAGGAGCAAATGCTCCTTGAAGATGGCGACCCCAACAAGTTTGTGGCCAAGATGGGTGCCGAGGCTATCTACACCTTCTCAAAGACATAAATCTCGACGACCTCGCCGCCGAGCTGCGCGACACCGCCGGCAAGGAAGGCTCGCAGCAGCGCAGACCGACGCCCTCAAGCGTCTGCAGGTAGTCGAGTCGTTCCGCTCCTCGCGTGGCCGCAACAAGCCGAGTGGATGATTCTTCAGGCTGTGCCTGTGATCCCCCGATCTCCGTCCCCTCGTGCCCTCGACGGCGGTCGCTTCGCAACCTCCGACCTCAACGACCTCTACCGTCGTGTGATCATCCGCAACAACCGCCTCAAGCGTCTTGTCGAGATCAAGGCTCCCGAAGTGATCTCCGCAACGAGAAGCGCATGCTTCAGGAAGCTGTCGACTCTCTTCTCGACAACTCCCGCAAGTCGAGCGCCGTCAAGACCGATGCCAACCGCCCCTCAAGTCGCTCTCCGACTCGCTCAAAGGCAAGCAGGGACGCTTCCGTCAGAACCTCCTCGGTAAGCGTGTCGACTATTCAGCCCGTTCGGTTATCGTCGTTGGTCCCGAGCTCAAGATGCACGAGTGCGGCATCCCCAAAAACATGGCTGCCGAGCTCTACAAGCCTTTCGTGATCCGCAAGCTCATCGAGCGCGGCATCGTCAAGACTGTCAAGAGCGCCAAGAAGATCGTCGACCGCAAGGAGCCCATCGTATGGATATCCTCGAGCATGTGATGAAAGGCCACCCCGTGCTTCTCAACCGTGGCACCGACTCTTCACCGTCTCGGCATCCAGGCCTTCCAGCCCAAGATGATCGAAGGCAAGGCAATCCAGCTTCCACCCACTCGCATGTACGGCATTCAACGCCGACTTCGACGGCGACCAGATGGCTGTCCACCCTTCCCTCGGCAACGAAGCCGTCCTGGAGGCCAGCTCCTCATGCTCGGCGCCCACAACATCCTCAACCCCGCCAATGGCGCGCCTATCACCGTGCCCTCTCAGGACATGGTGCTCGGCCTCTACTATATCACCAAGCTCCGCCACGGCGACAAGGGAGAAGGCCTCAAATTCTACGGCCCTGAAGAAGCCCAGATCGCCTACAACGAAGGCGCGTGACACTCCACGCTCCCGTTTCGGTAGTGGTAGACGATATCGACGAAAAACGGCAACCCCGTCAAGCGTCTTATCGAAAACACCTCCGTGGGCCGCGTGCTCGTCAACCAGTATGTGCCCAAGGAGATCGGCTATGTCAACGAGATCCTCTCGAAGAAGAGCCTCCGCGGCATCATCTCGCGTGTGATCAAGCGCTGCGGTATTCCCCGCTCAGCCCAGTTCCCTCGACGACATCAAGAACCTCGGCTACTACATGGCATTCAAGGGCGGCCTGTCGTTCAACCTCGGCGACGTGCTCATCCCCAAGGAAAAGGAAGAGTATATCAACGAAGGCTACGAGCAGGTACAGGAGGTGATGAACAACTACTCAATGGGCTTCATCACCAACACCGAACGCTACAACCAGATCATCGATATCTGGACACACGTCAACGCCCGTCTGGCCGATACTCTCATGAAGCAGATCTCGGCCGACCAGCAGGGCTTCAACCCTGTGTACATGATGCTCGACTCAGGTGCCGTGGTTCAAAAAGACCAGATCCGTCAGCTCTCCGGCATGCGTGGTCTTATGGCCAAGCCCCAGAAAGCCGGTGCCGAAGGTGGCCAGATCATCGAAAACCCGATTCTTGCCAACTTTAAGGAGGGCCTCTCCGTGCTTGAGTACTTCATCTCCACCCACGGTGCCCGAAAGGTCTGGCTGATACCGCTCTGAAGACCGCCGACGCCGGTTATCTCACCCGCCGTCTGGTCGACGTGGCCCACGACGTGATCATCAACGAGGAAGACTGCGGCACTCTCCGCGGCCTCGTATGCCGCGAGATCAAGGC
>PDYJ01001674.1_pt1 | contig 11488 bp, 18 predicted proteins | sample 1430841 | NCBI WGS metagenome assembly PDYJ01 (sample SAMN07237672, study PRJNA390542) | Gut metagenome, whole genome shotgun sequencing project. | isolation source: fecal pellets | host: Mus musculus | place: USA: New York, NY | collected 2016-10 | reverse complement strand
ACAGACCGCCACACCAACATACCCATGAATATGGCTTCCGCGAGGAAGCCTGCAAACACCGTAACCCGGTATGCACGACCGCAGGAGGGCATGCCGGGCAGACAATCCGGCAGAGGTTGGCATCCGCAGGATGCGGCATAAGAGTCGGGGTATAAGGAACTTGAGAATATGGCATCCGAAGGAAGCCTGCAAGCTCGTAACCGGGTATGCACGACCGTAGGGAGGGCATGCCCGGATGATAACGCCCAAACGGAAGGCATTCGCAGAAAGCCGTCTATGAAAGAAGGCCGGCCTATATAATCGGCTTCCTCCGGATGCCTGTTCCTACTTGTTATGCCTACCGGGCATGCCCTGCGCTTCGGTTACACCTACGCGCGTGCATACCCGGTTACGAGCTTACAGACATCCTGGCGGATGTCATCTTCCTAAAACCATCTTATATTATAGATATTCAGACGGATACATACTCCACTCCCGTAATATGCCTTCCGCGAGGAAGCCTGCAAACACCGTAACCCGGTATGCACGACCGCAGGGAGGGCATGCCGGGCAGACAATCCGGCAATGGTCGGCATCCGCAGGATGCGGTATAAGAGTCGGGATGCCATATTCATCTTACAATACACTTTGCCATCATAACTGGTTCTTTATTGTTAAAAAAGACAAATGGCAATAATTTAACATTTCCAATTTACAGATTATCAAGCTAAATTATTAAATTTGTAGTTTGAAATACTGAAAATTATAAACTAATCAACAAGTGATATGAAAAAGAATACATTGCTGATTCTTGCGGCGGCCACAGCAACTGTTTGCTCGGCCCAAAGTAAGTTTGACGCCGGCGGCATCATGGTAATGGATGCTTACAGGCAATTGCAACTTGATCCTATGACTTCGACTGCAGTGTACGAAAACCTGCCTGTTGCGCTTGATGCGTTAAAGGCCGCTCAGATGCCAAGGTTTCGGCTTTCATCACTCTTAACCCCGGTGCGTCGGTGTCTGACCTCGAAGTGCGTGGAATTGAAGTGCTGGCCGAAGTGGGTGACATGGTCATTGCCCAGGGTACACTCGCCGATATTGAAGCCATTTCGAAGAAAGACTTTGTAAGACATATTTCGTTCGGCGAAAAGCGTACCGAACAGCTCAACCGCGCCCGTACCGCCACCGGTGTTGAAGCCATACATGCCGGCACGGGCCTCGAACAGGCTTACAAGGGCAGCGGTGTGATTACCGGTATTTATGATTCGGGCCTTGATCCCAACCATGTCAACTTCCTCGATGATAATTTCAACAGCCGTATGGGCGTGATGTGGAATTTCACCGGCAGCAACGGCTCGTGCATAACTTACACTCCCGACGTATTAGCTCTTTCAAGACCGACAACAACAGCGGTACACACGGCACACATACCCTGGGTTGTATGGCCGGCAGCTATAACGGTAAAGCCACAAAAGTTGCAATCATCGACGATGACAACAACAAGGTGACCGTGAGCAGTGCCTTTAACCGCAATATTGCCAATCCATACTACGGCATGGCGCCCGAGGCTACTATAGCAGCCGGTTGCGGCGAGCTCTACGATGCAAATATAGCCATGGCCGTGAAAAATGTATATGAATTTGCCAAGGCTCAGGGCAAACCCGTGGTTATGAACCTGTCGATGGGTTCGGTGATCGGTCCTCACGACGGTACTGACGGCGTGTGCCAGGTGCTGAGCAATTACGGCAAGGATATGCCCATATTCATTTCGTCGAGCAACAACGGCGACTCGAATATGTCAATCGACAAGACTTTCAGCGCAGGCGATACCAAGTTTGCAACTCTGTGCAGCGCACCCTCAAGATTCTCGGGCGTGATAGATATATGGAGCGCTACCGACCAGACATTTACCTTCGTTCCTCTGGTATATGACCTCAACACTCAGACTGTGCTCTTCGAATATCCCATAGACGGCTCTAAGGAAGGCACAACTGTGATTGCCAACTCAAATGTTGCAGCCGGTAACAACAAGGTTACCTCGCCGCATTTGACAAGGCTTTCACCTCGTCGAGCGTAAACATCGCCGTATCTAAGAACACCGGCGGCAACAATCGTTATAACGTACGCATAAACACCAACATAGTGTACAGCAGCCAGAACAGCGACATGAAGCTGGTATTCGGTTTCCGTATCGAAGGCAGTGCCGGTCAGCGTGTTATGGCGGCTACAAATGCCGTCTCTAAGGTAGACGGGTATGAATATCCCATGGAATTTTCGAGCATGGATCAGCCCGGATTCGAATCGGGAAGCGCCGACTTCAGCATCAATTCCATGGCCTGCGGCGACAACCTCATTGTGGTGGGTGCATGGACTACCCGCAACAACTGGCCTACTCTGTCGGGCTTCAAATCATCATACAACGGCGAATGCCCCGTGGGCGAGGCTGCCGACTTCAGCTCTTACGGCACTCGCCTCGACGGTGTGACTCTGCCTACAGTGTGCGCTCCCGGCCAGGCTATCATCTCGTCGATCTCCACCCCCTATATGGACAAACTCAGCACACAGCTTGGAGCGGACTTCGAAACATACGTAAAGAATGTATGCTCGGCCGACCAGAATGTGAACGGTCGTCGTAACTTCTATGATGCCGAGCAGGGTACTTCGATGTCGTCGCCCGTATGCGCCGGTGGTGTGGCTCTGTGGCTCCAGGCCGATCCCACTCTTACCTTTGACGATGTGAAGAGCATTATCGAGGAAACTGCAGACAAGGATGAGTTTGTGACCAACGGCATCTATCCGCTGCCAAGTGGGGCGCCGGTAAGTTCAACGCCATGGCAGGTCTGCGCAAGGTGCTCGGTCTGCCCACCGGTGGTGTAAATGCCGCCCTTACCGACGATATGCGCCTTATCATCACTTCTGACAACAACGCTATCGAGGCTTTGTGGCCGGTGAAAATGGCCTGGTGGCTACTCTGCACAATATGGGCGGTATGCTCAGCGCAAGTGCCAAGGCTTCGGCGACACAGTGAATGTGTCGACCGCCGAACTCGCTCCGGTGTGTATGTGCTCACCGTACAGGGCGAAGGCACCTCGTACACACGCAAGGTGGTTGTGAAATAATTCAAAAGCTATACAGGCAGCCATCCGGCTGCTGATAAGAGGCTGTCTAACAATCAAAGTTAGGCAGTCTCTTTTTTAGATTTAATATTGAGAGAATCAGGCTGCTTTCTTGCGAAAATCGCGATTTGGTACAAAACCGCAGACCAAAGGGTTTGTATTGCGCCTGTAGAGGTATCTTTGCGATAAAAACAGGCGTGAAAAAGAGGATTTTGCCCATGCAAGGGCAAGTTTCCTCAGATTATGGGCAAGTGCTTTAAGACCGAACTCGATTTTCGCTCCGGTCAGACCTTTCAGCCTCAGTCTTCTGAACTTGCCGCATTCCTTGATTTGCCCGAACACGGCTTCCGGCTCGACCGGGCGGTTGCTTCTGTGTTTCAGCCCCTGCTCGCCGGTCAGGAGCTCACGTGCCTCGCCTTGTAATCATCAAGGGTATGGTTAACCTCTATCTGTCTGTCCCCTTTTGATTTATGACATTGTCCTCTTAACGGACACCCTTCGCACCGGGTGGCTCTGTAGATGCTGACTGTCTGCTGATAACCGCTTGCCGTGTGGCGTTTTTCCTGACGTATGAATCTCAGCCGCTGGCCATCGGGCACACATAGAAGTCTTCCTGCGGATTATAGAACAGATTGGAGACCCGGAAGGGATCATTGCGGTACTTGCGGCGTTGCTCGACATGGAACATGTTGTATTTCACATAAGGAACCATCCCGTTGCTGAACATGTATTCATAGTTTTCCTCCGAACCGTAACCGCTGTCTGCCACAATCTCCTGACTCTGTATGCCATATCTCGATCTGAACGATTCAAGATAGCCGATCATTGTGAGGGTATCGGTTGGACGCTGATATATACCGAAGTTGGTTATGAACTGATTTTCAGTGGACATCTGAACGTTATACCCAGGCTTGAGCTGACCGTTGAGCATGGCGTCCTCCTTCATGCGCATGAACGTGGCATCCGGGTCGGTCTTGGAGTAGGAGTTTCGTGTGCCCATGGTGGCGAGCTGCTCTTTGTAACGCTCCATCCTCGGCACGGCATCATTTTCCATCTCACTGAGTGCCTTGCGTTCCTCCTTGCTGAGATTTTTTGCGTCAACCTTGGCTTTGATGCGTTCAACCCTTTCTGTGACCTCATCTGCCGTCAACTCTCCTCCGACAGGATTCTCCTCATTCTCTATGGCGTGGTTCTGTTCTATCTGGTTGAGCAATGCTTCCGTCTTGGCTTTAAGTTTCGAATCATGCTTCTCTACGGAACCTCTCCATACAAATGTGTATTTGTTGGCGACCGACTCAATCTTTGTACCATCTATATATTGCACCTTCAACGATACAAAACCTCATCGTGAAGCAACTGCACGACCTGTGTGAATACAGAATCGAACCCTTCCTTCAACCGCTTGCCCCTGTAGTAATTGATTGTGCGGAAGTCCGGACGCTTCATGCCGGACAGCCACATGAAATAGATGTCGCGTTTGAGAAGTTCCTCGATGCGCCGCGAGGAATAAACATTGCTCAGATAAGCGAACACAAGCACTTTGAGCATCATCTTCGGGTTGAAGGCACTGTTGCCTCCGCCTCGGTAGGTCGAAAGTATATCACTGATGTCAAGGCGGTCGATGACCGCATCAACGACTCTAACCATATGATTTTCGGGAACAAGTTCATCCAAAGATGGAGGAAGAAGCAAATCTTGTTTCCTATTATCAGATTTTATTGCTAACTTTGCCATGTTATGTTTTGATTATTAGTTGTTTACTTGCAACCCAAATTTACTAAAAATCTTTGACATGACAAAGGCTTTCGCGCTGAAATTCAGCATGAAAGCCTTATTTTTTTGTTGATGAACCACACAAAAGAGAGGCTGCCTAAACTTGTTAGACAGCCCCTTTTTCTTGAAGCGTCAGCCTTAGGCTTGCGCTTGATAAAATGCTGATGTATACGGATTCGCTCCATGGAATATGGCTTCCTGCGGATGCCATATTACGGAATTGATGTTCTCACCCGCATCAAGATTCCAGATGGAAGCTTTCGTTGTAAACGGTGTCGAGAGGATTGGGGGCGGGGAAATCGAGCGATTCGCCGGTTATTTCAGATGAGGTGGTGTCGACGGCTGCATCGGCGGCCATGTCGCGGCGTCCTTTCAGGGGCAGTGTGTACGACAGGCTGAACGAACCGGTGATGCTCTGGCCGCGGGTGCCGTAGCCGGGTATGTACCAAGGCTTGCCGTGCTCGTTCTTGCTTTCGTGAATCAGCGAGTGGAATATCAGTCGCCAGCCGGCCGAGATGTTTTTCCACAGTTTTACACGCAGTCCCACGCTGAACTCCATCCATCCGGCTGTAGCACTCTGGTCGGGCAGTGTGAAGCCGGGCAGGTCGCCCCAATAGCCGGGCGCGGGAGTTGCCGACGGCAGTCCCCACTTGAAGGCGCAAAGCCGTAGCGCGCTCCCACAAACCATTTGTAGTCGGGATTGGAGTTGTAGAGGAAGTTGTAGTCTATACCTATCTTGAAGTAAACGCTCATGGGCGAGGAATAGGTGAAATTTTGCGCTGCCGGGGTGCTCTTGGCCTGCCCGAGACCGGCCTCGAAGGCCGGGAAGTAGCGGTTGTGCAGGTTTACGTCGGCCCAAAAACCTACAAGGCCATGTTTCTGCCCGAAAGCCCTCATGGCCGGATTCCACAGGTCAACGCCCACGGTAGCGTCCATGATGAGCGGATATTTCATCTTCGGTACCTTGATGAGGGTGGTTGAGTCTATCCACTCCTCGCCGGTAAGGGAGTCGATGTAGAGGATTGTACCGTTTTCGCGCACCACGTGCGATGAGCGGGCACGGAAGGCGGCGTTGATGCGCGAGGTGTCGTCCTTGGTCTCATTGATTGCCTGGGTCTGCGATGCGGCGTTGTTGACCGGCGATATGTGGCGCTTGGGCTTGGCGGGAGCATCGTCGGCCCACAGCGCGCCGGCGGCCACAGCTACGGCCGATGCCAGTATCAGGGATCTCATGACGCGGGTTGACTTCATCGTGAAGGCTCCTCCTGAGCCGTGCGGAAGTATATCTTGATACGTTCGGCCTCAACGTTGGTGAAGAGCTGGTCGGTGAGCAATACCGAGTCGATGAGGTGAGTGGTGTGGGTAAGGCTCTCTATGCGGTAGATGTACATGGCTCCACATTCCTCTGAGGCAAAGTATGGTATGGTCTGATAGGTGAAAGTGAGGGTGTCGTTGAAGGCCGGATTGGCCAGAATGCCTGTTTGTAGCTGAAAACCCACGATGTAGAGGGCTGATCGGGCCTCAAGGGCATGTAGGCCTGCGATGTGGCGCTGCCGGCCTGCACGAGTATTGAGTCGCCGGGCGCACCGATTCCCTGAATCTGCAGCGAGTCGATGGCTACGGCCGCGGCTGTGGCGCTTGAGTAAAACTTGGCCAGCGGCAGGGTGCTGCCGTTGTCAAGGCATCCGGCCGAGTTGCATCCGGCCAACACAAGTGCCGTAAGTAGTGATATGCCGAGAATCCTGCGCATCAATCGTCCCCTTAATGACAATTTCGTCGAGCTGTTTGCGCGACTTTGCGGGCACCTTGGCATCGGCCGCCGGATAGCCTATGGGAATGATGGCTACAGGCTCCAATGATGGTTCGAGCGAGAAAGCCTCGGCTATGACCTTGGGGTCGAAATTGCATACCCAGCAAGTGCCAAGGCCCAGCGATGCGGCGGCCAGACATATATGCTCCACGGCTATTGATACATCCACATCGGTGTGGTCTTTGCCGTCGCAGGGGCGATGCCATGCGGCTGAGTGGTCGCCCAAGGCTATGATGAAAGCCGGCGCGGTGGCAATCCATGCGCGGTCGTAGGCACGGCTGATTATGCTGCGGGCGTGCTCGCCCTCGACTACCATGAATCGCCAGGGCTGGCGGTTGCAGGCCGAGGGGCAATGCGGGCGGCATCGAGCACGGCATCAATAAGGTCGCGGCCCGGGGCACGGAGGGTGTCGTAGTCGCGGCAGGAGTAGCGCTCGGCCATCACCTGCATCAGCGAGCTGTATAAGTTGAGATCGTTGGTCATAATTCTTCGTCAATTTCGTAATCGTTGCGGCGCTGCGAGTTGCGGGCCACCAGTTCGCCCACAAATCCGGCAAGGAAAAGCTGGCAGCCTATGATCATCAGTGTGAGAGCCAGATAGAAGTAGGGCGACTCGGTGACGAGTATGTAGGGATTGCCGTGGTACATGTCCCATAGTTTGCCGAATCCCACCACTGCCACGGCTATGAAGCCGAGGATGAACATCAGCGAGCCAGCAGCCCGAAGAAGTGCATGGGCTTGCCGCCGAACTTGCCCGTAAACCACAGGGTGCCAAGGTCGAGGTAGCCGTTAACAAAGCGGTCGAGCCCAAACTTGGTCTTGCCATACTTGCGTGCCTGGTGGTGCACCACTTTCTCGCCAATGCGGTTGAAGCCTGCGAGCTTTGCCAGGTAGGGTATGTAGCGGTGCATGTCGCCGTATATCTCTATGTGCTTCACCACTTTGTTGCGGTATGCCTTAAGGCCGCAGTTGAAGTCGTGCAGATTGTTGATTCCCGTAACCTTGCGTGCGGTGGCGTTGAAAAGCTTCGTGGGAATGGTTTTCGAGAGGGGGTCGTAGCGCTTCTGCTTGTAGCCCGAAACCAGATCGTAGCCCTCGGCGGTGATCATGCGGTAGAGCTCGGGAATCTCGTCGGCGAATCCTGCAGGTCGGCATCCATGGTTATGACCACATCACCCTTGGCGCGGGCAAAGCCGGTGTTGAGGGCGGGGCTCTTGCCATAGTTGCGGCGGAAAGCCACACCGTGGAATGCGGGATTCTTGGCCGATAGCTGTTTGATTACTTTCCACGAATCGTCGGTGGAGCCGTCGTTCACAAAAATCACTTCGTAAGAAAAATTGTTTTCGTTCATCACCCGTTCGATCCAAGATGCGAGTTCGGGCAGCGATTCGGCTTCGTTATACAGAGGTACTACAATCGAAATATCCATTGTGTGAATTAGTTGTCGGGATTAAAATGAGGCGGTTTATTGCTGTGGTTGTGTCGGCCGGTTGCCCTTACAATCAGCCCCGATACGAGCGAGAGCAGCGAGCCGGTGAAAACCACCATGTACATCAGCTCAAGGGTTACGTCGATGGGCGAGGGCAACGAATGAGAGTCGCGTGCCCGCTCTATGCCTTGACGAGAGTGGTGATGTCGGGGTCGGATGACGCGCCGTATATGCTCACAACCAGATCGACCTGGTCGTTGATAAATCCCGGCCACATCCACCGCAGGGCACCGTAGACCACAAGCCCATGATGAGCGATGCAAAGAAAAACATGCAAATGCCCTGGAGCCACAAGGCCGAGAGTGTAGGCGACTGAAGCTGGCGCGAGAATGTGCGCTTCTGGGTGATGAAGGTAATCACCGGCACCCCCGCCATCAGCACCATCGTGGGCAAAAAACATCATGGGATAGTAAAACAGATGCGCCCATACACAGGCAGACCGCCGCCAGCACCGGTGCAAGCAGCAAGCCATCTTCGGCTCCGAGCCTGTAAACGGATTTAAAGTTTTCGCTCATAGACTGCAAAATTACAAAAAAAAACACCAACAAGCGGCAAAATAGGCGAAAAAAGTGACGCGACCCGACTGTTGAGCCGGGCCGCGCAGAGGAAGAAACTGTATAAAATTTATTTTATCTTGTCTTTGAGAGTCTTGTCAATGTATTTTAGATATGGATTCAGTCATTTAGGAGCCACTAAACTCCATCATCAATATCAAAAATCCAAATGACAATCCTTCTCAAATCCTGCGACAAATAAATTTAAACAGTTTCTTATAGGATTTGATTAATTCTTAAGAACGAGCATACGATACAGCACGCCTTGCAGAGCCACACTCAATGTGGCACCCAGAGCTATGATGAAAAGGAATACAATGAATGAAATGAAGCCTACATTGATAGCACCGGCAATCCATCCAGTATCATGGCTCCTACGAAATATATGATGTATATAGCCAGTGTGGAGAAGAATATCATCCACTTGTATCCGTAGGTGTATTGAGTTGATTTGGTCATTGCCTCGGCGGGATTCATCTCGTGGTCAACCAGCAGTAGCAGGGCAAACGTCCAGCCTATACCTATGATGATGGCCGGAACTATCATGAAAAACAGAGCCGGGATGATTGACAGACCCATCAGGCCGATACAGGAGAAGAATTCGCCCATGTATTTGCGATATTTACCATCGAAGATGGCTGTGGGATTCATCACTTTGCCGCGGCTGAGTTCGAGAGGCATCCCGTAGAACAAAGCGATGGTAGTACCAACGTTGATGTACGGAACCCATATAGTGATTACCCATAGCAGCGCAGCCCCCAAAATGGAGGGGATGTTTTTGATTGCGGTGTTGAATGTTTGATTCAGCACCAGTCCTAAAGAAATGTTCATAATGTATTTGATTTGGTTGTGATTTTTAACAAATGTAGTGCTAAACTATTGTTTATACAACAATAATTAACGTAATTAAGTATAATTAACTAAAAAATCATGGTTTTCCGTGATAAAAATTTTAAACTTAGGGCGCTAAAATTTGGTTGTATGCTGAGGAATGGCTAAATTTGCAATAATCAAAAATTAAAATTCACACACATGAATCAAAGACAAGTAACTTTTGTTGAAGCCGTAAAGATGGCTCTGCAGCAGAACTACTGTAACTTCGAGGGTCGCTCGTCGCGCTCGGAATACTGGTGGTTCGTACTTTTTAACTTCATCCTCAGCGCAGTGATAAGCTTGGTATTCAGCTTCAGCCAAACAGTTGAGTTGATAATGAGCGGTGTAGTATCGCTTGCATTGCTTCTGCCCGGACTCGGACTGGCAGTGCGCCGACTTCACGATACAGGCCGTAGCGGCTGGTGGCTGTTCCTCGCATTAATCCCCATTGTAGGTGCAATCATTCTTCTTATCTGGATGATCCAGCCCAGCCAGGAGCACCCCAACCAGTATGGTCCCGAACCCAACGTAATGTAATTTATCCACACTCATAAAAAATTGCCCGGAAGCCAGCAGGCCTTCGGGCAATTTTTATGACATTGGGTTATGTCAGGCTTTGAGAGTGTTGATGGCAGCTTCGTAATCGGTTCGTTGGTGATTTCGTTTACGAGGTCGCGGTAGATTACCTTGCCGTTTTCGTCGATGATGAGCACGCAGCGCGCAAGCAGTCCGGCCAGAGGACCGTCGATAATCTGCAGGCCGTAGTTGTGTGCAAATTCAGGCGAACGGAAGGCAGATGCAGCCATCACCTTGTCGAGACCTTCTACAGTGCAGAAGCGAGCCATGGCAAATGGGAGGTCCATCGAAACGCAAAGCACGGCCACGTCGTCGAGCTTGGCGGCTTCCTGATTGAAGCGGCGCACTGAGGCAGCGCATACAGGGGTGTCGAGGCTGGGGAAAACATTGAGTACGAGCTTCTTGCCGGCAAAATCGGCCAGGGTAACTTCTTGAAGGTCTTTTGTCACGAGTTTGAAGTCGGGAGCTTTGCTACCTGCTTCGGGCACAGTTCCGTAGGTGTGGAAGGGTGTGCCCTTGAAATATACTGTTTCCATGATTTAATTAAAAAAATGTATTTTATCTTGCCAATGCGGCTTTCTGAATAACAATGTCACGAAGCATATTGTTGCGGCCTATGTGAATGTCGGCTACGGTGCCGTCGGGACGGCAGAAAAGTATCGAGGGGAAGTTAACCACTCCGCAGTCGCGAGCCAGCGACCGCGCGCTTACAAGTACCATCTCGCCGGGGCGTTCTGATTCGACGGTTTCGGTTATCGAATCAATATCCTTGTTGACAAATGCCAGTACCAGGGTGGCAGAGTAGGGCAGGGCATCCATTGCTTTTCTGAGGTCTGAAACCACATCGGCCGTGGCGTCTACCGAGTTGTCGAGCACGGCAATCACGGTTATGTTGTCGAGTCCCTCGCCACGCACATGGCTGAAGCGCTTGCGGCTGAGCGTATTTACCGCGAACGACGGCAGTGGCTCGCCACGCAAGTTGTCGAGGGTGAAGGAATTCATGCGATATTTCTCAAATATGTCGGGGTACAGCTCTATCAGCTTCTGCTCAGTGAGATTGAAGCATGAGGCTCCGGCCGGTGCCGATTTATAGTTCACGGTTATGATTTGCTCGCCCATCTGGCCGGGATTAGTGGTGACCTCCTTGGCCACAGGCATGCCCTGCTTATCGAAACGATAGGTGAATTCAGCTGTAGTGTAACCCCGCACCTCACGCGAGCCTTTGAGTATATAACCGCTTCGGTCGGTATTAAACGTATATTTATAAGTTGAGTCGGTGGCTATGGTTTTAATTTCTTTTGAAAGGAGCTGAGGCAATA